>ENA-OQBJ01000177-OQBJ01000177.1-human-gut-metagenome-genome-assembly--contig:-NODE-177-length-34157-cov-9.587658_pt1 | contig 34157 bp, 48 predicted proteins | sample MGYA00242743_ERZ504545 | MGnify/ENA primary metagenome ERZ504545 (study PRJEB26092, sample SAMD00036252) | human gut metagenome | host: Homo sapiens | study: EMG produced TPA metagenomics assembly of... | reverse complement strand
TCGTCTGCAAACAGGACTGGTTCGTCAAGGAAACCTACCGTCCGAAGACCGATGACGGAGAACAGAGCTTCCTGACACGCAGCTATGAGCTGCATTTCAATGAAAGACCTTACCTGAATCACAAATGCTACTTGTTCCTGACGAAGACAACCCGCGAACGCAGCCGCCGGAAGAGTGACTTCAATACCCTTTGCCGGGGATTCCTGTTGCCCAAAGAGATAACCGACAAGGATGCTGCCGCCCGCTTTCTTGAGGCGGTGGAACAGTTCGAGCGTATTATGAATGATTCCGGACATATAAGGCTTCGCCGTCTGGAAACAGACGAAATCACCGGTACGAAGGAACGTCCCGGACTGGTGGAAAAATACTTTTCCCTCTCGCTGGAGGATGAGACCGCCGTATTGCAGGACATCTGCCTCAAGCCCGGCAGGATGCGCATCGGCGACAAACGCCTCTGCCTGCATACCCTTTCCGATACGGAAGACCTGCCCGGCAGACTTTCCACGGACATGCGCTACGAGAGGATGTCCACGGACCGCAGCGACTGCCGCCTCTCCTTTGCCGCACCCGTAGGACTGCTGCTGTCATGCAACCACATCTATTCGCAATACGTGTTCATCGACGACGCACAGGAAATCCTGCAGATGATGGAGAAAAACTCGCGCAATATGCTCTCGTTGTCAAAATACAGCCGGAGCAATGCCATTAACCAGGAGTGGACGGAGATGTATCTTGATGAGGCACATACCAAAGGAGTGCTTCCCGTCAGATGCCACTGCAACGTCATCGCCTGGGCGGAGGATGCGGAAGAGTTCCGCCGCATCAGGAACGACACGGGCAGCCAGCTGGCCATGATGGAATGCACGCCAAGGTATAACACCATTGACACACCGGTCATCTATTGGGCGGGAATCCCCGGAAATGCAGGCGACTTTCCATCCGAAGAATCCTTTTATACCTTCCTGGAACAGGCCGTATGCCTCTTTGCCGGAGAGACCAATTACAAGAGCTCGCCCAGTCCGTTCGGAATCCGGCTGGCAGACCGCCAGAACGGGATACCGGTGCATGTGGATATTTCCGACCTGCCATGAAGCGAGGAATCATCACCAACAGAAATAAGTTCATCCTCGGGCCTTCGGGCAGCGGAAAATCCTTTTTCACCAACCACCTTGTCCGCCAATACTATGAACAGGGAGCGCATATCCTGCTGGTGGACACTGGAAACAGCTACCAGGGGCTGTGCAGGATGATCCATGACCGTACCAACGGGAAGGACGGGATTTACATCACGTATGAAGAGGACAATCCGATATCCTTCAACCCGTTCTACACCGAATCCGGAAAATTCGATGTGGAGAAGCGTGACAGTATCAACACGCTGATACTGACCTTATGGAAACGGGAAGACGAGTCGCCGAAACGTTCGGAGGAGGTCGCTCTTTCCGGAGCAGTGAACGCCTATATCCGAAAGATTTCGGAGAACCGGAACATCAGACCGGACTTCAACGGTTTCTATGAGTTTGTCGCCGATGACTACAGAAGAATGATTGAAGAGAAAAAGGTGCGTGAGAAGGATTTTGACATTGACGGTTTTTTGAACGTTCTGGAACCGTTCTACCGGGGCGGAGACTATGACTTCCTGCTGAACTCCGACAAGGAACTGGACCTGACAGGCAAACGGTTCATCGTATTCGAACTGGACAATATCAGCAGCAACAAAGTGCTTCTTCCGGTGGTGACACTGATCATTATGGAAACTTTCATCGCCAAGATGCGCAGGCTCAAAGGTATCCGTAAGATGATATTGATAGAGGAATGCTGGAAAGCCCTGATGTCCGCCAATATGAGCGAATACATCAAGTACCTTTTTAAGACCGTCAGAAAATATTTTGGCGAGGCTGTGGTGGTGACACAGGAGGTGGACGACATCATCAGCTCCCCGATTGTGAAAGAGGCCATCATCAACAACTCTGACTGCAAGATACTGCTTGACCAGCGGAAATACATAAACAAGTTCGAGCACATCCAGCGGCTGCTCGGTCTGACCGAGAAAGAGAAAGGGCAGATTCTTTCCATCAACCAGGCGAACCATCCCGGGCGCTTCTACCGGGAGGTATGGATAGGGCTTGGAGGAACCTGCTCGGCAGTATATGCCACGGAAGTGAGCGAGGAAGAATACTTCACGTTCACGACCGAGGAGTCGGAGAAACTGGAAGTACAACGGATTGCCGGAGGGCCGGAGGGCAGTCTGGAAGGAGCCATCCGCCGTTTGGCGGAGAAAAAGCGAGAGGAACAGAAACAGGTATCAAACCCGAAATGAAAACGATTATGAGAAACAGACCCCTTATGAGGCTGGCGGTATGTCTGATAAGCATGGCCGCCATGATATTGCAGAGCTGTTCGGAAAGCGGTATCGACCGCGACAAGATCTGCGGAACGTGGACCAGCGTGGAAGGCAGACCTGACGTGCTGGTATACAAGGAAGGAGAATGCTATAAGGTGACGGTGTTTTCCCGTAGCGGAGAACCCGAAAGCTGAAGCCGCAGACTTACCTGCTGGTGGAAGAAAACGGAAACCTGTTTGTCAATACGGGCTACCGTGTCGATGTGTCCTACAATGAGGCAGCCGACGTGCTGACATTCTCACCGGGCGGAGACTATGTAAGGAAGGAGGAACGGGCATGAAGGCAAGAACGCTTCTGATCGGAACGGCATTTGTACTGGGCGTTACCGGAGCACGCGCCCAATGGGTGGTGACAGATCCCGGCAATCTGGCCCAAAGCATCATAAACATGTCGGACAATATCGCCCATACCTCAAAGACGGCAGTCAATACGGCAGAAAGCTTTGCGAGACAGTAAAGATCTATGAGCAGGCCAAGAAATATTACGACCAGCTGAAATCGGTCAACAACCTGATACAGGATGCCCGCAAGGTGCGTGACATCATCCTGATGGTAGGCGACGTGTCCGACATCTATGTAACCAACTTCGGCAAGATGATGAACGATGAAAACTTCTCACCGCGCGAACTGGACGCCATCGCCTTCGGTTACACCCGCCTGCTGGAAGAGAGCAACGGCGTGTTGCAGGACCTGAAACAGGTTATCAATGTCAGTACCCTGTCCATGACCGACAAGGACCGTATGGACGTGGTGGACAACTGCTATTACGAGATGCGCCGTTACCGCAACCTTGTGAGCTATTATACGAACAAGAACATAGCCGTAAGCTACCTCAGGGCCAGAAAGAAGAACGACCTGGAACGTGTGATGCGGCTCTATGGGAATGAAACCTCCAAATACTGGTAGCCATGATGCCGTTGTCGATAGATTTTGCCAACCTGCACACCATACTGGCAACCTTGTATGAGAGATGCTTCCCCTTTGCGAGGACATGATGGACGTGGGCAAGGGACTTGCCGGACTGGGTGCGTTGTTCTACGTTGCCGTCCGTGTATGGCAGTCGATGGCACGTGCGAACCGATAGATGTCTATCCCCTGCTGCGTCCCTTTGCCATAGGCATCTGCATCCTGCTCTTTCCCACGCTGGTGCTCGGCACGCTGAACAATATTCTCAGTCCCATCGTGCAGGGCACACACAAGATGCTCGAAGGGCAGACGATGGATATGGAACAGTACCGGATCCAAAAGGAGGAACTGGAAAAGGAGGCCATGCTCCGCAATCCCGAAACAGCATATCTGGTAAGTGACGAGGAGTTTGACCGCCAGCTGGATGAACTGGGCTGGTCAACCATAGATACCGCCTCCCGGCTGGGCATGTATGTGGAAGTCGGGATGTATAATCTGGAAAAGAAAATCCGGGACGCATTCCGCAGCCTGCTGGAGCTGATATTCGCAGCGGCATCGCTGCTGATAGACACCGTGAGGACTTTTTTCCTGGTCGTACTCTCGATACTGGGACCGGTAGCGTTCGCCTTCAGTGTATGGGACGGATTCCAGTCCACGCTCGGACAGTGGTTCACGAGATATATTTCCGTTTACCTGTGGCTTCCGGTCAGCGACCTGTTCAGCACCCTGCTTGCCAAGCTTCAGGTACTGATGCTTCAGAATGACATTCAGGAACTGCAGAACAATCCGGACTACTCGATAGACAACTCGAACAGTGTCTACATCATCTTTATGCTGATCGGGATTATCGGATACTTCACCGTGCCTACGGTAGCAGGCTGGATAGTGCAGGCAGGCGGTGCCGGAAACTTCAGCCGTAACCTGAACCGTACAGCCACCAAGACAGGCGGCCTTGCAGCCGGAGCAGGCGGTGCCGTATTGGGGAATATCGGAGGCAGGCTGAGGGGCAAATAAATCCTGCGGAGCCTCCTTCCCATGAGTCGGGCAACCCAAGATGACGGGTCCGGTGACCTGTCGGAACGGGATGTCCCGTCATACTGGAAATATTTATTCATTCAAACCAGACATCAAAAAAAATGGAATTCAAGTCATTGACAAACATTGAGAGCAGCTTCAAGCGCATCCGCCTGATGCTGGCGGTCTTTGCCTGCTGCTGTGCACTCGTTACCGGATATGCGCTGTGGAGCTCATACCGCTTTGCCGAGAAGCAACGCGAGAAAATCTATGTGCTTGACGGGGGCAAATCGCTGATGATGGCCCTTTCGCAGGACCTCTCACAGAACAGGCCTGCCGAGGCGCGGGAACATGTAAGGCGCTTTCACGAACTGTTTTTCTCGCTCTCACCCCAGAAGGATGCCATCGAGCACAATATCAACCGTGCCCTGCAACTGGCAGACAAGAGTGCCTATCACTACTATGTGGATTTTGCCGAAAGAGGGTATTACAACCGCCTGATTTCAGGCAACATCAACCAGGTGGTGCATGTGGACAGCGTGGTGTGCGACTTTGCCGCCTACCCTTACAAGGTGCGGACATACGCCCGGCAGCTGATTATCCGTGAAAGCAACGTGACCGAGCGCAGCCTCGTAACTTCCTGCTCGCTTCAAAACACAGGACGTTCGGATGACAATCCCAACGGATTCATTATCGAGCAGTTTACCGTGCTGGAGAATAAGGACATAAGAAGTGCGGAACGATGAGGGGAAAACGCGGATTCTTCGGCCATGCGGACAGCCGGGTACGGCTGTTCTGCCGGCGGCTGACAGGAAAGCAGCGCATCCTTCTGGCAGGCACGGCCTCGTTCCTGCTTGCTGCCTCCTGCCTGTACTCGATTCTCTCCTGTGTATCCCGTTTCGGGGAGCCGGGCCAAAGACCGGCAATGGGACATATCCGTTCCGTCGTGTTCCGGCCGGAAAGAACAAGAAACATTCATTCAAACATCCATAAACATGAAAATGGACTTTCAGAAAATCAGGGAACGGCTCGGAGTGTCAAATGACAAGCCGCTGACTCCCGAAGAGAAGCGCCGGCGCGCAAAGTATATTGTCTATCCGTTTTTCTGCCTGCTGTGCATGGGGTTCCTCCTGCTGGTATTCAGCCCGTCGGAAAAGGAGAAGGCGGAAATGGAAAAAGGCAAGGGTTTCAACGTGGAGATGCCTTCACCGGAAGATTCGGAAATGGAGGGCAACAAGGTAAGCGCCTACGAGCAGGAAGCACTGGCAAAAAAGGAAAAATGGCGCAGGGGAACCTTCCAGGAAATGTCCGAACTGCTCAACAAGGACGGTCAGGATACTGCCGGTCTTACCGCAGGAAAAGCAAACATGGAACTTCCGCCGGAACCGGAAAAGGGGAAAGCCCCCGGCTCCATCCGTTCCTCTGCAGAAGCCTACCGGAATATGAACCGTTCGCTGGGCACTGTATATACCCGAAATGAAAATCAGCCAAATGCCGATCTGCTCCGCCGTATTGAGGATCTGGAAAAAGAAAGGAAGCCGGCGGAAGAACAGGCGGAAGGCCAGACCCTGGAAGAAAAGATGGCTCTGTTGGAAAAGTCCTACGAGCTGGCTGCCCGCTACAACGGGAAAGAGCAGGATGCTTCCTCTACGGCCAATGCCCCAAACAGCCGGAAAGAACGGACGGCTGTCCGGCCTGTAAAACGGGTACAGAACCGGATGGTGTCATCACTGGCCCAGCCTGCAGGCAATGAAGACATTGCTTCCGGATATGCAGGCGAGAGAAATACCGGCTTCCACACCCCGGTAGGCAAAATGCCATCTTCCGGCAGGAACACCATCGCTGCCTGTGTGCATGGCACGCAGACCGTATCTGACGGACAGGCACTGCGTATCCGCCTGCTTGAGCCGATGGCAGTGGACGATCTCCTTATTCCAAAAGGTACGGTACTGGTCGGCGGCACACGTGTCGAGGGGGAACGGATGGGGATCCTGATCGAGACAGTGGAGTACAGGGGCACGCTGTTCCCGGTGGAACTCGAAGTGTATGACGCTGACGGGCAGCAGGGAATCCTTGTACCGAACTCGATGGAGTATGATGCCGCACGTGAGATTGCCGCCGGCATGGGCACCTCTATAGGAAGCAGCATCAATATCTCAACGGATGCCGGAGCGCAGATTGCCTCGGATGTGGGCAAGGGGGTGATACGGGGTGTGTCACAATATGTGGGCAAGAAGATGCGCACGGTGAAAATCACCCTGAAGGCCGGGCACCGGCTGTTGCTGCATTCTCCTGAAAAATGAAGGAGGAAAGGAAATCAACCATTTATTCACCAATCAACCAAGAAACACACATGAAGAAGATTCTGATGATGCTTGCCCTGATTGCGGGCACAGTGGCTGCATACGCGCAGCAGAGCAGCGGGGATTATTATGAAGGACTGAGCCGCAAGATCGGATTCAGCCGGATGATTCCCCCACACGGTCTGGAAATCACATATGACAAGACCGTACATATTATTTTTCCCTCTCCCGTGAGATATGTGGACCTGGGTTCGCCCAATCTGATAGCGGGCAAGGCGGACGGTGCGGAAAATGTGATCCGTGTGAAGGCAACCCGGAAACATTTCCGGAGCGAGACAAACATGAGCGTAATTACCGAAGACGGCAACTTCTATACATTCAACGTCAAGTATGCCGACGAGCCTTTGCTGCTGAATGTGGAAATGTGCGACTTCATCCATGACGGAGAGGCCGTGAACCGTCCGAACAATGCAATGGAAATCTACTTGCAGGAACTCGCTGGGGAGTCTCCCCGTCTGGTACGGCTGATCATGAAATCCGTGTATGAACAGAACAAACGCAAGGTCAAGCACATCGGCTGCAAACGGTTCGGAGTGCAATATCTGCTTAAAGGACTTTATGCGCACGGCGAACTGATCTATTTCCATACCGAAGTGAAGAACGCCACGAACGTGCCTTTCGACGTGGACTTCGTGACCTTCAAGATCGTGGACAAGAAAATCATGAAACGTACCGCCATGCAGGAACAGGTCATCTATCCGCTTCGTGCCTTCAACTATGTGACCCGTGTGGACGGGAAGAAGAACGAGCGGACGGTGTTTGCCCTGCCCAAGTTCACCATTCCCGACGACAAGAAGCTGATAGTGGAAATGTATGAGAAGCAAGGCGGCCGGCATCAGTCCTTTGATGTGGAGAATGAGGACCTGGTACGCGCAGAAACCGTCAATGAACTGAAAGTCAGATGAACGCCATGAAAAGAAACTTCCTCTTTATTATCCTCCTGCTTGCCCTCTTTACGGGGCAGGCAGAAGCCCAACGCCGCCTGCCGGGAATGAAAGCCGTCCGCTTCACCACTGAAATGACCGACGGATTTTACAGCCGGGCAAACCGTCACGATGCAGGCTATGCCTTCTCGCTGGCTGTATCCACCTGTACCGGGAGCGGAAACCAGTGGATGTTTGGCGGTGAGATGCTGAAACGTAACATCCCTTACCGGAGTACGCATATACCCTTGTCGCAATATACGGGGGAAGGCGGTTACTACCATACGTTCTTTTCCACCCCCGGCAAGTCCTTCTTCCTGAACCTCGGCGCTTCCGCCTGTTGGGCTATGAGACCGTGAACGAAGGAGACCGGCTGCTGGATGACGGAGCCGTTTTGCAGCAATGCGAATCTTTCATCTATGGCGGCGCGGTAACGCTGGAAGCGGAAGGCTACCTGTCCGACAGGGTTGTCCTGCTGGTGCGTCTGCGTGAGCGTTTCGTGTGGGGCAGTGCCTCGGGGATCTGCCACTTCCAGTATGGAATCGGAGTAAAATACATTTTCTAACCTTAAAAGAATACATACCCATGAAAAGAAAAATCCTTGATTTTATGCTGACAGCCTGCTGTATGGCATTCTCCTTTCTTGGTCTTGTTGCTTGTGACAATGAGCTGGATATCAGACAGGAATACCCGTTTACGGTAGAAACCATGCCGGTAGCGGATGAGATTACCGATGGGGAGACTGTGGAAATCCGGCTGGAAATCAAGCCGGAAGGGAACTTTGCCGGAACCGTCTATACGCTAAGGTATTTCCAGCCGGACGGCAAGGGCAGTCTGAAGATGGAGGACGGAACGGTACTGAAGCCCAATGACCGTTATCTGCTGAACGAATGGAAATTCCGTCTTTACTATACTTCGCAAAGCGGCAAGGAATCCCAGACCATAGACCTCTATCTTGAAGATAATTGGGGGAATCTGCAACAATTGACATATGATTTTAATGGAAAGGATACGGATGAAGAAAATAACAAGGAGGCTGCATGAAAAGAATACCGGCTGTTATGATCTTTCTGTTACTTGTCTTGTACGGCAAGGCGGAAAATCCCCCGTCTGACAAAGATAAGGCGGTAGCCTGCATCAAGCGGTGGGAAGGCTGGCACCGGGGGAAAATGCCTTACATCGGTTACGGACACCGCCTGCTTCCCCACGAAACGCTGACCGAGAACCTGAGTGAGGCACAGGCAGACTCACTTTTGAGATGCGACCTTGAACGGTGTTTGAAGGTATTCCGAAAATATGGGAAAGACTCGCTCCTTTTAAGTCTGTTAGGCTTTAATGTAGGCTGTTACCGTCTGATCGGCAACGGCAAGATACCTAAAAGCAAACTGATTCAGAAACTGGACAGCGGCAACCGGGATATTTACAGGGAATATGTATCGTTCCGCTGTTATCGGGGGAAAGTCATTCCAAGCATAGAGAGAAGAAGAAAAGAGGAGTTTGAACTGTTCTATATACCGTAGATTGCTTACTGATAAAGGTTTGGTTGTTACGAGACAACCGAACCTTTTTTATTTGTCCGGCATGTTACATCCTGAACAGGTGTTGTATTTTAATGTAACCGAAAGACATAAAATGTGTTATTGAGCATATGGTGCATAAAAAATGCTCTGTGAACATTGTCTTTCTTGATTTTTTGCTAAGTTTGAGATGTAATGTCAAATGCATAAAACAAGTCGTCATGAATTCAGAAATAATATTGGAAATAAATGGCTACAAATGCAATCTACTAAAGTATAAATACTGTTTTTCCCGTAATATAGACCGTGAAGGAAGACCTGTAACAGGAGTGTTAGGAGGAAACATATATATAGAAATGGAATCTAATGGCAGCAATTGTATTTTGGATATGATGCTTGTTGATACGGACCGGCAGCGTCCCGCTTTCTTTTCTCATGTAGAACATTTTCCGGTTTGGGGGAAGATACTGCATAGCATAGATGACATGATGTTTCGTGAACTTGCTTTTGATGAAGCGTATCTTTATTATCATGAGGAGAGTATGAGTGCGGAGGGAAACGCTCCTATGATTACTCGTTTCCTCATATCTCCAACAAGACTGGATATCAATAGAACCATTCGACTGGATAGAAGGATGGATACGACAGACGGATTCTGGTGGGAGGAATATAAAGAGGATGAATTTGTTAAAACTGTTAGAATATGTGATAATACCCCACTCATTATTGATGCTTTTTGGATTGATAAATCAGGAAATAAATGTAGAGAATTTCCTATTGGTCAGTCTGTGAAACTACATATACAGCTTGCAGAGTTTACAGCAGGAGATTATTTAAAATTTGATTTTAAAGATGAAGCAGGTGAAGGAGTACACCACGCTTCTGTTTCCGGAACTGTAGATAAAGATGGTTTTGTAATTATAGAAAACTTTGAATTAAAGAAAAAATAACTATTATGGTACGTATTAAGATAACTTCTAAACAAACTAATGGTAGTGCTATAATTAATGCAGAGAAGAAAATTATAGTCTTTTTCATAGGTGGTGCAGGGGATAAAAATAGTTACTATGGTTATGGTCCTACGAAATTAGTAAAAAATAGTATTTTACATGTTTTTAAAGGAAGAATAGCAGCATATAGTTTAATATCACCCCATATCGAATATTTAGGCTATGAAGAGATAAGGGGCGAGGATGATATAAAAAAGAATGTGATAGATAAAATAGCAAGTAAAGATATTCCTATTTATATAGTAGGTCATAGTTTAGGGGGATGGAATTCTGCTCATTTATGTAACATCTTGTTAATAATGGGTATAACATTAGGATGCTTGTTACATTAGATCCTGTGGGAGAAGGGGTAATTGTATATGTAGGTTCTGATATTTATAAAGAACCGGAAGCAAATCCAGGTGCTAAAATTTGGATTAATATCTCATGTAATCCAATTTATGAAGACCAATCAGATAAAGTTGCTGATTTTGGAGAACGTTGGTTTCCCAAGAACGGACCAACGATATATTATGAAAGTAAATGTTCTCATGCAGAAGTCCTTAGGATGTTTATGGAGAATATATTACAAGATAAGTCAGCATTAGATTTATTAATAGAGGACATTGTTAAATAAATGATATGGCATTTTATATCTTATATTTAGCCTTTTGATTGTTAGTATTACTTCTATTTGTATTATTGGGTATGTAGTCAAAACAAGAAAATATCATTTCTTATGGATTATTGTTGCTTTGATAGTTTTATTGTATTCAGCAAATGGACTTTACAACTATTATCGAACATGTCAAATACCAAGTATTACCCTACTTTCATTTAGGCAAGTTAATGCCGATGAGATTCATAGCATAATACCATATAACAAAAATTATCCAGTATATGTATTAGAATTTAATTCAGACAAAAAATTGGAAGATTTTTCTCGTGCTCCAAAAATAGCTTTTTTATCTCCTTTTATAGAAAGAAAAGACTATCAGTCTATTTTAGAAATAGGAAAAGATTCTGTTTTTGAGAGTATTTATATATATCCAAGTAAAAAAACTAATAGATATGATTATATTGCTTTATTCCAAAATGATAATGAATCCATAGAGAGGCTACAACATTATAATACACTTTATTTTAGGCTATTTTTTCTTGGTTATTTAGCCCCTATTTATGGTACACTATCTGTTCCTGTTCCAATGTTTGATACACACAGCCGAGATTCAGACCAATTGTTTTTAGACAAATATATAATCCAATAATTGCTTAATGCCGAGTGAATTGTATATATTTAATAACAATAAATAGTATTATATACACTAATAATATTGTAGAGGATTTGTATGATGATTAATTGGGTAAACTTTTTGGAATATGGAGGTGATTAGAAAGATTAGCAATCAAAATGTATAGAAAACACTTAAAATTATTTGATATTTGCGAATATTTTATCAGATTCGTTTAAAATAATACACCATAATTTTAATTATATCCATCTATGAGCCAATACAATAATATTTTTTATAAGCAGAGAAGATTTTCTGGATTATAAAACAAAAGGAATTCCGTATACCGGATTTGTAATAGGAGAAGGGTATGCTTATGTGCAATATCAGGATTATTACGAGGATACAGATGGAACAGTCATAGATATGAATGACAATATATTGCCATACCAAATATGCATACCTAACATTGTTCAAATCCAATGCATTGATACCTCAAAGGAAATGATAAAAAAAAAGCCTCAGAGGGCTATTTAGCAAAAATGGATGCGCAAGATATGTAGTGTGTGAAGGAGATACCTTAGTATATATTGCAGAAATGTTTGATGTTACCGTTGAAGAATTAAAAAGATGGAATGACCTGTCAAGTGAGTATTCTATATCCACAGGACAAAGGTTATTAATAATTGACATAACGGAAAGAAGGATTATAGATATACCAAGACAGGTTTACCATGGTGAAATAAAAGAATTGAGGGGATTGGCAGCTTTTGAAATGGATATAAACTCTCCTTCTTCAAACATTCTAGGAGAAGGGCTAAGGTTATTCACAAAATTCTTTTATGATGGGGTTAATGCCCCTGTAATTTGGATTACAGGACATACACTTGGCGGTTTTTCTCAAACACCACAAGAAAGGGCACAAGCATTCATGGACTTTGCGCCCACAGCATTCATTGGAGGAACACTAAGAATTTTAGGACCTTGCAGTAAAATAAATAGTGGTCTTAATGGTTATAATGCTTATGTCAAATCTTCAATGTATAAACAAAATCTTTATAAGCCAAAAGGACAAGGATGGCAAAAAGAGGCTGGAAAAATGTTTCAACAGGCTAAACAACGTTTCAAAATGAGTGAAGAAGGTGTATCATTTATTGACATGATAGAAACTTTCAACTTTTGGAATGACACCTCGGAAGAACATTTTAATTGGTATAAAACTTCAACAGATACATTAAACAACAAAAACAATAAGTAATAATGAGTGCACCTGGTATATATTATCACGTTGGGAAATTCTTAGTTTGGATTTGGCATAATCATACACAGAAAAAAAAGATAAAATATGAAGATATTATATTTCAATATCCAATAAAACTATTCTGGATAGTTGGCATTATTGCAGGAATATTATTTATCATAATAGGATATGCGTTATTCAGACTGACAAAAGATCTCTAAGAGCAACGGAAAACTATAAATGGCAGTTTATTTCTAAAACGAACCATAGAATGAATATTCAAAAGACAATAATAATGATTGATATTGTAGGACTGGAAAGTATAGGCAAATATATTATTTGGCTATGGAGTAAATATGTAAAACGAAAACATATACCTTATATGGACCTTGAGTTTCATTATCCCAACTATCTCTTTATAGTACTGGGAAGTATTGTATGTGCCATTATATTGGGCATAGCAATTGCCTATTTTTCAATTAAATAAGGAAAAGACCCCAATTGCCATATTAGATGCAGATTCCCAAAGCGAGCAGAATCAAGAACCGGGAAGTGGCTAAAACGGAAACGCCACAGGTATGATGTGATATACATCACCTTGTGACGTTTCTGTTTTAAGATGTATTTGTCTGCTGTTCTTACTTTTGCAGCAAGTATTCCCCTATTGAATGATACCGGTCTTTGATTGTGGCATTTTCATTGAATCCATTCAGACAATGGAGCAAGGCTTTCTCCAAAGTGGTGTATCTGCGGTTAAAACATTGCGGATTGTCCAGGCAATAGGCATTCAAGGCATATCTGTATGGGCATATTCAGAATTATCCTCTTTGGTGATTTTCACATGCCAAGGAAAGTGTATCCGCAGGGTGAATGAGCGTGTTTCCCCTTTTGTAGTCCGTTCCTCTTCCTCCAGCATTTTTTTCACGAGAGACCTGTCCAGCAACGGATATCCATATTCCCTGTAATGTTTGATATGGCAGCAATACTCCGTTGCGTATTGCTTCAATTCTTCCGGTCTTATACCATAGTGCTCCCCATAGAAAAGCAGCACTTCCCTGCCTGTTACGATAACGGGCTTTCCGTCCGCTTCATGTTTAAATACCTGCCGTTCCATCTTTTCCCTGTCTGTCAGCAAGGCAAAACCGAAACATTCCGTAAGGGTGAAACTTTCCCTGCCGGGAACGGACAGCCCAATAAGCCTTTCCAATGTGTGGCAGTAAAAGAAAATACCGTCATCGGCCATACCGGTGTCCGGTGAAAGCATAATTCTTACATCCTTGACCTGACCGCTGTCCCTTTGGACAATCCGGCAATTCGCGTAATGTGGCTCACAAGCATTCTCTTTCTTGAACCTGTGGTATTTCTCCAAAATTTCGTTCCGGATTTCCTCCTTGTCGGTCAGGGCAACTCCCAATCCGCAGTTTTCGCACCACCCGTAATAAAAAGCTTCGTCCGTGAAGTGGTCGAACCCTTTTGTGTTGGGGTTTACCATTGCCTCACACCTGACATTGGCCGATCCGCATCTGCTGCACACTATATTATTTCCCATTGTTCTTCTGCTTTACGGGCGACTCACGGCCGCCCTTGTCATACAATTCGGTTGTTATTCTCTTAATTTATCTTTACCCGGTTCATCAGCTGTCCCGAAATTTCATGCAGTTCCCGGCAGCGTTCCGGCTGCTGTTCCCTTGCAAAGGCGGTGATTCCCTGTGTCAGTTTCCATAGCGTGGCCCCACCTGTAACTCCGTCGTCAGGATTGTTGTTCATCAGCAGTTTCTCGACCTCACGTCCTTCGTTTTTCAACAAGGCTCCTTTCTGCACCAGATTCTTCAGTTCCTTGTCGAAATCCACGTCTATCTCCGATGCTCCTTGAATTTCGATGGCCTTCTGCATGATGGTGTCTTTGCTGTACAGTCCTTTGGTCAGGTCGGAAACAGCCGATACGGTGGTCTGCGTGTCCAGTTCGTAGGTCTTTTGGGAGAGGGACAGGGATTCCGGCAGTCGGCCTCCAAGGTGTATCTGCCGCATGACGGACTCCCTGACCATCCCGTTCAGGCACGCCCCGTTGAGCAGGAACGACCGCATATCGACCGATCCGTTGCCATAGTCGGATGTGGAGAAGCGTGCTCCTGCGAAGATGATGACCGTTCCGTTCTTACGGGTGGGTATCTCTATCGGAGTGGGCAGGATTGTCTCACACCATACTTTCGTGTCGTTCATATAGGCATCGGACACGACCGCTCCCTGTCCTCCCGCCTCACGGATGAAAGCGGTCAGGATATCCACCGAGTTCAGCCGACGGTAGGAGTCCGACAATACGCCCCGGACTTCCATTCCTACCGCCCGTATCAGTACCCGTGTACGCTCGGTCCATCCCGAATGCTCGTTCAGGATGGTGGCGCACAACTGTTTCTGCCAAACATCCCCGGCGGAAAGCTCGCGCAGGTATTTGGCGGGAATGCCCATCTTCTCCGAAATCTGGCTTATGGCGTTGCCGTGCAGGTTGAAGTTCCCTTCGGGCATTGCATCTGTACCCTTCCTTCCGCTTTGAAAGAGATAACGGGGCGTTCCTTGCTACGTTGGCTTACCCCGATGGGAGCGATGAAATCCTGCGCGATCCGTCCCTCACTGAGCAGACGGTTGATGGTGTCCATGACACCGCCTTGCCTGCCTTCTATCATCGCTGTACCTTGTTAATGACTACCTGGTTGAGGCCCTGCTGTTTCTGTACCGATGCAGTTGCCGGCATTACTGTTGTTTCCATAATACTATGTTTTTAATGTTGATGAATCAGAATTTATTCTTAGAACTTGTCTTGGTTGTTTTAGCATGTCCCATGTATGTTTCTTCTGACAAACGGATATAATCCTCTTCGCTATATCCGGTCAGCCCGAACAGTTCATAATATCCGGGGAAAGTTTTTTTTCCCGCTTCCGGTATATGCATGCTGGTTCCCTTGTGGCAGCAGATGATATGCCGGACAAAGCGGTAACACTTGCAAAGATCAGCCACGACGGTATATTCGTTGTCCGTATGAGGTTCGTAATATCCACAGGAAAGATTGATGCAGGATACTTCCAGACCATTTCTTTTCAAAGCCGCCACATCTGTATTCAGTCCCTGTGCCGGCTTGTAGCCGTACTTCCGGACATCTATAGCTGAAATGAACTCGTTGGAGCAGAGCTTCATCCCATTGATTTGTGTTACCATATCTCCGTTCCCTTTCCGGTCACACTGAATCACGAACCGGCAATCGGAAAAGAAGGACATATCGGCATGGCTGCTGCCTATGCATCCCACCTCCTCCTGTACGAAGAAGGCGCATTTCACCGTCTTGCAATCCTCAAGGCATTTCAGGCAGATCCAGATGCCGTTCTTGTCATCCGCACCGATTCCGGTCATCCGTTTACGCTTGTGATCATAGCCGACAATCATCGAGTCCGCCACAAGATGGGCTGCATAAGAGCCTGTCTTGCGCCGGTGTACCTCGTCCATGTGCGCCACGACACAGGGGTAGCTTTCCCGGTTGCCTTTGACCGCATAGATGTTTCCGTACCTGTCTTGCCGGAAAGGAATCTCCATCCTTTTGAGTTCCTCTATGATGAATTTAGCCATCTTCCCCTCTCTGCCAGAGGGGGAAGAAATGCCGTAAAGAGCCATTAGTTTTTCCATGATAATGATATTTTAGGAAATGAACAATTTTTCGATTTGCAGGTATCGTCTGAATTCCGGTACGGGACGCCCTTTACGAAAGAGGAAAGACGGATATTTCTTTCCTTTATATTCCACTGATAATCCTTTCAGGACTTTCCCAAATACGGTAGATACATAGTACATATCCTGACAGTTCTTGCAGAATGCCGCATCCGGAAGGTATGTATCTTCCCACATTTGGGACATACATATTTTTTCCTGTTTGCACACCCTTCCGTGCTCCGGCAGGTGGCTATGCTCGTGTCGCCCTCCGTATTTCTCAGTTCCAGGTTACCGTCCGTCAGATGAAGGCTGTAGAACGTGTCGAGGTAAGGCACCCCTTTCTTGTGCCACCTGCAGGCGGGCACTTTCACCGTCAAAGAAACCTGTATATTATCTCCGGCCGCCCATTCCTGCCCCTCAATGGGATTCAGTACGGTGAAATCCGTTGTATGTGTATAATCGTTGTATCTGCGTCGCAACAGGATGCCTGCCTCCTGCGCCTGTTTGCGGATCAGTTCGACGACGAATGCGTGTGAGGAATAGATACGATCCAGCAGGGAGGCGGCAATCGGTGTGTTTATTGATTTCCACAATGTTATCTCGTTCCATACAATGGCCCGTCCGACCACATTGCTGCTGTCATCCCTTGCCACGAGTATTTTGGCTCCTGCGAAATTGGCATAGAAATCCGCTGCATTACGGGCCTTGTCTTCATATCTCATACAGGAGTTGTGCAGGCTGGATTCGCTACCGTCAGATATGGGACTGTAGTTGCTTTCCAAATAAGCCTCCATAAAATCGTTCATACTGTCATGCAGTCTGATTGTGACCTTGCTGTCCAGTGAGATGGCGCTGCAGAAATAGTTGATTTCATCGGGCTGGTACGGTCCCAGATTTTTGAACAGCTCGATAAACGTGGACGGTTCCAGATCTGTCCGGTTCTCCGGAAACCAGGGTGCCTGCGGATTGTTCCGGTCCGGGAAATTGGGATGGCCCAAGTCTTTGTTGCATGCCGTGAACACGATCCGGATTTTCTTGAACGTGCCGGCTTCCGTCCGTTTGCGTTTGGTGGAGAAAAAATTGTAGGACCCCCGTATGACTTCTTCCACCGGTACATTCTTTTTTACTTCCGAAAGGATATCTTTGGCTATCACACTTCCGTTTTCCGCCGCATGGGTCAGGCGGGATTTCAATTCGTTGCTAACATTCAGTTTCATAATCATTCGGTTTATTGTTTATAAATTCTGTTGTTTATATGGCAATTGTTTCTTGCCAGGCTGCATTTGGCGCAATTTCTCTTTCCGCTTTCTGAGCAGGTCAACGGACATGTTCCTGCTTATCCGATATTCCTCCTCACTCATCCGGCGAATGGAGGGAATGCCCGTCCGGGTCAGCGTATGGTTTACCATCCAGCCGTCCATGAAGTTTTCGGGGCAGAGGCTGTCATGGTGGATGACCTCACCTATGCAGCCATGTACGAGCATGTTGCAAACGGTCATCAGGCAACAGGTACGGCTGACATCCTCTGCAACCAGATAATTACCCAGGTGGCGTACATGATATGCCAGCAACAGCCTTCCGCTTCCGCATGTCGGGTCACAGATACGTTTTCCTGTCGCTGTCTCCCCCGAATCGGTACATAAAACCATCAGGTCGCAGATATCCGGCGGAGTGAAGAACTGTCCGTTCACCTGCCGACCGCTTTTGGAGGATATTGCCATGAAGAGGTCACCGAACGCATCAAACCATCCGCCGGATTGCAATTCCCGCTGCATGAGCCGTATCCATCCGGTAAGCATTTCCATAAAATGCCTGTTCTGCTGCCGTTTGTATTTCCAGTCCATAAGGGGCGGTGCGCCGGGAGAGAACCCGTGAATGACATAGCGCAGGAAATCGTTGAAAACGGATATCGGATCGTAGCCGTTCGAATAGGCGAAATCACAGACCATTTTCTCAAGCGGACGTATCGTCTGCGGTGTGTTGTATGGTGCCATATTACTCTGATTTTTTATAGATTGTTACTATATGTCTTTTATGGTCAGTCTGTATCCTGACGGGAGAAATGCCAAGGAAAGAGAGATGGGTGTCCGCTTTCAGCATGTTCCATTCCCATGCGGGAAGTTCCTTCCATTCCATACGGTATGCCCAGAGTATGAACAGACCGGGACGGAATCCGTTGAAAAGCTTTCCGTGCAGAATCCCGACCAGCCGTTCCAGTTCTTCCCGCGAGTAAAGGGTGAATGCCTCATTCCGATAGACAAAGGCATCAGCCGGTTCAATATCCGGCTGACACTCGATGAGGTATCTCGTCCATTCTTTTGTGGTGTACTTTCCGTACAGAGGATCGGGTTCCGTGTATTTCCATGCCCTGACGAATGTGTGGAAGAGGACGGCACCGTTCCTGTGCCTTCCGGTATGCCCCCACATCCGGAACTGTTTGCTGCGTATGCCATCGGGAATCAGCAATTCCGGACCGGTTGTAACCCAATGGCCTCCTTCTGTATTGTAACCGGTACACTTTTCATTTTCATGGCAAAAAGGTGTCTGTGGGAGAAGGCAGATATGAACTTCCCGGTCATCGCCCCTTTCAATGTGTGCCTGCGGATAATAGTCACCGCCACGGGTGATATAAGTGACAACGTCTCCTGCAGTCGGTAAACCGACTCTTTCCCTGTCCTCCCGCATCCTTGAAATCAGCCGGTTCACCTTCTCCACATCACATTCCTTTATGGAGCAGGCACACCCTTCATGCCTGTTGAGCAGAGTCAGACTTTCCAGGTCATAAAAATTACCGTACTTCATATTGAGATCGTTTTTGTTGATACAATTTGACCTGACGGGCAACCATGTCGCAGAACTTCTGTCCGTTCTCCTTCTCGCTTCTGAAATAGGCAATCATGTCCCAGAGATTCCGATTGAAGTAGCCGGTCCATTTTTCGTAATAGTGACTTCCATAGACCTTTCCGAACGTTTCCTCGAAAAGTGCAGGAGTCAGCCCTTCATCCCCGTGGTGGTTGTATTGCCACAGGGAGACAAGCAGCAGCTGGTTATAATCCAGTGTTTCCATATCTGTTCTTTTTTAAGTAAAACATCGGCCTACATGGGTAGGCATTTTTATTTCTTGATGTCTTTCCAGTCTGTTTTCCGGGGATTGCGGCAAGGCTTGGCGAAAGAAAATACCGCAGCGAAGCGAGGATGATTTTCTTTCAGCCAACCCAGCCCCTGAAAGGGGCCGCCTTGCACAATCAGTCCGGAAAACGGCTATCTTTACAGCAAGAAATGAAAAAGCAGACCTCGGATTCTCTGTTCTGAAGTCTGCTTTTCGGTCATTGTCAAGTTTCATGTTTTTCAGGTATGTATCTGCCATCCGTGGAACGGCTGCAATGTCACGGCAAATGATTTGTCCGGTATTCCGTGATAGAGCAGACCTCCTACGATACCTATTCTTCCATCAGCATAATGCTGGGTAAAGCCGAACGAGTATGGGGCATGGTCATAGTAGAGTGAAATCTCACTGGGATAGTCAGGATTCCCTTCCCAACTCTTCAACCGTTCCAAGCACTTTTGAAGTGAGGTGTCACCAATGGATTCGGCATAGCGCTTTACGTTCTCGAAATGTTCTTCATTTAGGATTTTCATAACTTTGGTGTTTTATCTGTTAAACACGTCCGGCTCCGGGAGCCGGTATTTTTATTTCTCGCCTGCCTGACAGTCCCGTGGCCGTACCCGCAAGGTTTGGCGAAAGAAAATACCGCAGCGAAGCGAGGATGATTTTCTTTCAGCAACCCCGCAGGGGCCTGACCTTGTACGGGTACACAGGACACGGGACTACCTTTGCAGGGTGGGAAATAAAATATACGGTTGTTTTTTGTTGTGGGATTTTGTGTGGATTCCTTAGATAATCTTCCTGATTTGTTCGCCATTGCCGGACAAATGCTGTATTTTTGCAATTTCTAATTTCAGGATTATGGAAAACTATGTAAAGAAAGCGGCGGATGCTTTCCTTGTGGAGCGTCCGTACGGTATGCGTGTGGATTACAGGAAGAAAGGATTCGTGCTGTTTAACCGTAACCTCAATGTGTTGGGAAATGCGGAACAGACCCGTCTGGAAGAACTGCCTCTGGAGCGGTTCAATGTGGAGGAGATTCCGTTGAAGGGTGAAGTCGTGGAGGAACACGCGGGATTTACCGATGTATTCTTCTATACCGATCTGACCAATCCCTATGCCGGATATGTACTGAATTTGCAAAAGCTTAAAGCCTATAACCGGTTGATGTTTCCGCTGGCAATGGCGCTGAACCGTGAATTGTGAGGCCGGAAGCCGGTAGCGGTAACAGCTGCATGGAGCAGACCGTTACCGCCCCGGATTTAATTATTTGCCCTCTTTTTCTGTTATGAACGCCAGATAGACGGACACGGCCTTATGGCATCCGGTAAAGTCCGGAGTCCGGCAGCCCTTGATTTTCCGGAAACTGACGGTTCCGTTCCTGTCAATGCCCCTCACATGCCTGTTGAATGTCCCTTTGGTTCTGATATGGATGTCAAAACCGTCCCTTCCGGTGATTTCAAGGAACATTTCTCCCGTGATCCGTTCCCCGTCCAGGAATTTCTGTTTCTGTTCATTGAGCAGCCGCTGATGTTGCTCTTCCTGCACTCTGCGCTCTTCCGCCTCTTTCTCCTTCTGCTCCCTGCGTTTCTGCTCCTGTATTCTTTTATATTCCTCACGGGCTTGCACCAGGGGGGTGGTGTCAAGTCCGAGAGCTTCGAACACGCGGACGGAGATCAAATTGACGAAGGCTCCTCTTTCCGCACTTTGAAGCGTATCCGCAATCCAGTTCCTGCAATAGGTGGCGGCTTCCTCTCTGCAACCTTCTCCCTTGAGGAACCGGCGTGAATACTGCCCGCTGGAGAAATAAACGTTTTCAATCCGGCAGACCACATGGAAACAGTCATCGTCTTCATTCCCGTATTCGTTCTTTCTCGACAGGGAGAGATATACATTCTCCGCGTACGGCTCCAGTTCCATATAAGGAGCCACGACGGTATTTCCATCAGACTTGTACTTGAATACTTTTGCTTTCATACTATCGTTCAGTTTGTCGGTTGTTGCATATTTCATCTATAATCTCTTTCCCGCTTCTTTCACCCTTCAGGAAGGCAAGGAAGCGCCTCAAAAAGAGCCGGGCACAGTCAGTTCCCAGCTGGAAGCTTTCACCGTCTTTGGTAGCACATACCGCAAAACGCCCCAGTCCGAAACTGTCCTGTTGCGGTACGATGTGGTAAGACAAGTCCTCGCTTGCGTTGATGTGCAACCCACGACGGAAAACATAGAAAGTTTTCGGGATTCTTCTGTCGGTATCGATTTCCATACGCTTGTAACCGTGATGTTCCAATAATCGGCCCAGTTCCCTGTTTGTCGGAATTGTATGTCCGATCCAGTCCGGCCAGCTTATATTTTCTATTGTGTGTCCGTAATTGTCATATAATATGTTGAACTGTTCCTGGTATTCATCGTAAAATTCCCCGTTCCCGTTGCACATTTCCTCCAACGCGATGCCGTTTTTACGGACAAGGGCAAGGTCGCCCAGTCCGCACGCGATTTCATTGAGCAGCGTGCGTTCCTCATCCCTGTCCTTTGCCGTTCCGTAAATTCTAAGCCGGGAATATCGGTGTAGCGCCGAACGGGACGGCATATCCAGTTTTTCCCATATTCCATCGTTTCCTATAGTCTGTCTGGTGTTTCCCGGAAGTCCGTACCACCACTTGTCCAAATTGTTTGTATCCATAATTTCTGAATCAGATTGTTTTCAAATTCTGTTTTGAGTACCATGCCTGATACGCGGCGGCATACTCCTGACGTTCCCGTTCCAGGGAATTTCTCATTTCAGGGGTGTACCCGAGCAGGCGGATGTATCCTCCGTTATAGCCGGTGGGTTCGCACTTTATTCCGGCTTCCTCCAGTTTGTCGATGCGTTTTTGGGCCATTTTTGCGCTTGAATATTCCTTCGGCCAAAAATAGACTTCGCCCCGTGAGCCGAAACAGTCTTCCCCCAGAATTATTTCCCCGGCATACTTCCGGCTTTCGATGATGCCGAAACGCGCTTTGCCCAATGCCCGGCGCATTGCCTTGTGTGCCGGACCTTCCGGATGCTTGAATACCTCCGGCTTGTCTTTGCTGCCGAGTTTGGGCGGTTCCACCTTGTACGGCTGTTTGTAACTTCCGATTCCGAGCGTCAGGTAAAAGTTGGTATGAAAATAGTCCGTCATGGGGGCGCTGTCATCGAAATTGTACGACATGATGAAATCGCAGATGTTCATCATTACATCCTTTGCCCTGTCCGTCAATGATTTGTCTGAATGGATATGATGGTGGTTGACATCGCCTTGAACTTTTCCGGACTCTTTGGTGAACGCCTCGAAATCCGCTTTCATCAACCGGATATGGATGGAGTGGCAATTCTCCCGTCTGGCAGAGAACTTGTATCCCGGATAGGTCTCCTTGAGCCATGCCCGTACCAGTCCCACGATTTCCGGAGCGTGCTGCCCCTTGTAATTGCGGCCTTTCCAGCGGTATTCGTTATACACATACCCGGTGTATTCCTTTGCCGTGGCTCCCGGATAGTCATATTCATATCCGGTTGAGGTCGAGGGAATATCCGGTTTTTCTTTCCAAGCCTCAAAAAGCCTTCCAAACTCGGTGGTCACCTGTTGCATGATTGCGGTGTCACCACCCTTGTCCGGGTGGTGCTCCAATGCCAGCCGGCGGTATTCTTTCTTCAAGTCCGCCAGAGAGTGTATGTTCTGAAAATAAGTCATAGCCATAAGTTTTTTATGCCCCTGCGAGGCGGTTGATAAAATATTCCCGGTAGTCAAGGTCAAGACCGAGGTTGAGACAGGCCGTTTCCATGTCATCTTCTCTCAGGTCGTCCGCCTCCTGCAATTCGCGCAGGTACCGTATTTCGGAGTCCAGGTATTCCTGTGCTTCCGTTTGACCGCAACCGCATGAGTTGCAGATCAGACTGATAATGTTTCCCTGCATGCTGTTTGATTTTTTATGTTTCTGTTCCTGTTTCTGAGGCCTCGTCCGTCATATATCGAGACGGCCCGTTCCACCAGAATCCTGCGGTTGTCTTCCGAGAGTTCCAGGTAGAACCGTTCCGCCGCGCCGAATGTGCCTTGTCTGTCGCCACGCACCATTTTTTCCAGAAATGCGGGTACATGCCGCCATACACGGCTTTGCATTCCTCCTCGCTCCAGGCGTTCCACATGTAGTAGAAGAAACTGGAAACGGTATTTTCCGCTTGATATTTCATGGTTCTTCTATTTGTGATTCTACATTGTTTGTTTCTCTCAGTTGATGCCACACAGCCTCATACATCTCATGAAGCCAGTCTATGTTCTTTGCGCCGAGTTCAAACGGGCTGTGACACTGCACCCCGTCACCGCTTTCTTTCTCTTCGGCAAGGACGGTCAGGCTGTCCGCCGTTACCCGGAGTCCTGTCACCCTGCATTCATATGGTTCTCCGTTCTTGCCAAACCATATTCACCCAAACCGGATCACTAATCCTCTTCCGGAAGACGAATTTCTTTCATGCAGTGAGCATGGAGCAACTGCCGTATCGCGTCGATGATGTCCCCCCGCAGTTCCTTGATCCTGCCGCTGAAATCAACGGCTTCTGACGGTAAACTTCCTTTTCCGCCTCTTTCCTGCAAGGAGAGAATCCGCGTGTCGGGATGGATACAGAAATCCCACTCCAATACTTCATCGTCATCGCGTGTCGTGTGGATATCGCCGCCCAAAACAAGACCGCAATCGTCATTTACCATTCTTTTTGCTTCATCGCGGTCTTCTGCCGCTACCGTGTAAGTGCCCTCGAAGGAATACCTTACTCTTATGTCATATCTTTTCATGATTCTTTCCATTTGATTGTTGATACCAGATTCATTGCCCGGAAGGATTACCGGATATTCAATATTGCGCTAAAGGCATGTGGGTCAAGCCTGTAAAACGTCGGAAGGTTAAGTGTGACCATCGGGTAGCTTACCCAGCCGCTCTGACGTCTATAACCTGTATCCTCAGCCAATTTGTTGGACAGAAGGAACTCCATGGCATCAGGATTGTTGTTGATGTCCACGAATGCCCTGTCAGGCAGTGAGAATGCCGCCTTATCTTCCAGGTTAACCGTCAGGACCGTGTATATCTCATGGGTCACGGGATCTTTCAGAGACAATGCCGGCCAGCCGTTATGGTACATTTCAATCACGATTGAGAGACGGCTTTCCTGATACAGGAAAGTCTCTTCCATGGACGGATGGTCGCATTTGACAATTTCAAAATCATCCTCCCCTTTGGTAAATGTCACCATCGGATAGGATACATCGACAAAACATTCCTCTTCCCGGTAACAGAGATGTTCTTTTCCCTCTGAACGGATTATAGCCAATCGGGTGTTCATATTCGTAACTGGTTTTAAAATTATTGACTTGCAAGTTAATTGGCCGGCATTCACCTGCCTGTTTCTTTAAACGTGTGATTGTCACCGCCTGCGGACATTTGGGAGAGTTGCTGTCTCACCGCCTTGATTTTCCCGATCAGTTCGTCCTCCCTTCGGAATGAGGGGGTACATTTGGTACGCCTCATCCCGCTCCCCAGGGGATGCCGCCGCATACTTTTCTCAGGCGTGCCTTTTCGCTTTCCAAGGCCGACTCCAGACGGGCCAGCCTGCGTCGCAACGATTCTTCGGTCACAGTTCTCATGATCTCATTGTTTTTTTAGTATGGTGACGGATCGGAAAAACAGTCACCATACCGTCGTTATGTGTCACGTTATATTTTAGCTTTTTCCCTTTTGATGCCTCTCAGGACGTACAACAGGTGTAGGAACAGCTCCCTGTCGTAAATCCGGAAGAAGAACGGCTCGCCTGTTTCCCTGACCGTTCCGGTAAACGACACGGACTCCCGGTTCACGGGATATTGGAAGAAGTTGCCGTTTGCCAGCAGGGTGTGCTTTTTCTTCATCACTTCGCCTAGGAACCTGTCCATATCGTCGTTTCCCTCATAGCCGGAGAAGTAGAGGAAATGATGACGGCGCAGGCTTCGCAGGATTTTGGCGGTTTCCAGCCTCACATCCCTGCCTGACGATTCGTCCGTTCCTCTCATCAGGTTGCAGATGAACTTTTTCTCGCCATTTATGTCAAGAAACAGATAAGGAACTATAATTATAGAGGCATGCCGTGCGTGGCCGGAGATGACCATCGGCTTTTCTTTCTGGATGTCTCCTTTGAAGGTAATGTTCCGGTAATGGTTGTCCATCTGCCGTTCCAGCTCCTTCCTTGGCGTGGTAACGGAGCGGAGTCCCGTGAAGTAGCGTCCGCCCGCCCGGAAGCAGAACCGGTAGATGTCCGCATGATAAGGCTCTCCCAGGAAAAAGAAATTCCGGGTATGGCGGATGGGGGGCAAGACATCCATGTAGTCGAAATATCTTCTTCCGTAATCTCACTGAACGGGGCGCAGAGGGATTGCAGGTGGATGTGTATCATCTTGCGGACGGTATTTCCGGACACGGCTGTGAGACACGGGTTCTTTTCCCTGTCTCTCAGTTCCTCCAGTGTCTCATGGTGGTAGTCGCCGTGTATTCCGTCAGACATGGTGGTCACGCAGCTGCCGTCAAAACTGCGTGAATCGACTACGAATTTCAGTTTGTCGTTATTCATGGTTCAGATGTTTTGAAGGTTCAACACTCTTTTGGCGGCACTGAGGGCATTGGAGGTGAGCTGCCGTTGCCATGCCTTGTTTCTGGGTGACCAGCGGAATCCGGAGGATTTCAGTTCCTTTCGTCTGCTGTCTTCGGGAATCCTGTCAAACAGGATCTGAAGGCGGTCTTCCCCATAGTTCCATACAAGAGTCCCGCCCTCGAACGGCACTTCCTTGTTTTCCCGGCTTTGCATCGCTTTCAGCTTTTCGCGCATCCGTTCCGCCAGTTCCGGCAATTGGAAGAATTTGTTTCTCGGTGTGATTACGGGTTTCTTCACCCTTGCGTTATATTCGGAAATGAAGTCCACGGCCCTACGGACGATTTCCACTTCCCCGTGATTGGCGAAGGTGGATACCTTGTTCAGGATGCTGCTGACAAACAGGGCACGGCTATAGCCCCGGCATTGTCCGGTATCAATCCCGTGGATGGTATCGGCACTGCTCTTGATGTCGCGTTTGAGCGTCTGCCATGCCTTTTCCTGTTTCTCTTCCTCCGGTCGTGCGGCTTCCTTTTTCCGTCTGATGGTTTCAAGAACTTTTTTCCGCCAATTGCGGAATTCTTCGTAACGGTTCTGATAGCTTCTGTTCGTTTTTTCCTGCCTGTAGTAATCAAATCCGCTCCGTCCCGTCACCATCGGGTTGGCACAGCGGGAGAGGGCCGAGAGCTGGGCGGACAACTTTTGCCGGTAGGCGGCGATGTATGTATCCCGTTCCTCTTCCGGCATGAGTTGCAGGTCGTTGTGCAGCTCCTCTCCGTAGATCATGATGTCCGTCTCGCCGCGAATCTCCGGATTGAAGGAACTCCAGGCGTATGCGTCGCAAGCCTGTTTCCACATATCATCCAGATAGCCCGGATGTTTGAATGCTACGGCTTCCCAGTCTTTGAAGTCCCTGGAATGCAATTCATTCCGTTCTTCCGGATTCCCATACAGGTGTGTGTAATTGGACATTCCATGATGCTCCTTTCTGAAAAGGAACGGTACGGGGGGATAGTCCGTACCTTTTTTCCGGATCATCGTGACCCTGTGTGCATTTTCTATGGTAAGGTCTGCTACTTGTTCCTCGCAGACCTTTGCTGTTGTTTCATTCATAATCATTACTTTTTTAAATGTCAGCCGTAAATCATTTCTTCCAGTTCATCGTCCGTCAACAGGCGGATCTCTTCGTCCGAACAATAGTAAGCGATTTCTTCGTCCAAATCGAATGCTGCCGGATCAAGCTTCTGATGCCATCCAGCAGTTCCTGTTCCAGTCTTTCTACGGAAACCAGATAGTTTCCATCTTTGCCTTGCACTTCCCGTGCAGGATAGCTCATTTCCCGATAAACCAACATCGTCATTTCCGGATTGGCTTCCTGCTGTCCTTTGCTTGTCGTCTTTCTGTTCATACCTTTATTTTTTTAAGTTTGACATGATCGGCTCCATGGAGCCGGATTTTCGTTTTCTTACTTGCCGGGCTGTCCTTTGTCGGGGATTGAGCAAGGCTTGGCAAAAGAAAATACCGCAGCGAAGCGAGGATGATTTTCTTTTAGCCAACCAGCCCCTGAAAGGGGCCGCCTTGCGCAATCAATCCGACAAATGGCTATATTTGCAGGTAAGAAATTGAAAGGACGGCAGGATATTGTGATTTATAGATTACAAAAAAGCCATCCCTAGGGGGACGGCTTAATGACTGAATTTGTATACTTATTGTGCAAGACGCTCCTTCACGTTGTTCATTGCTTCTTTCAGGCTGCTGTTCATGACCCGTGCATAATGCTGTGTCATACGTGTGGAGGCATGGCCGAGCATGACGGAAACATCTTGAAGAGGCACATTGTTGGCAAGCGTGACCGTAGTCCCGAAAGTGTGACGGGCAACGTGCGTGGTCAGATTCTTCTTAATGCCGCAGAAATCGGCTATTTCCTTGAGATAGCTGTTCATCTTCTGGTTGCACATGACGGGCAAACAGCATCCTTTCTTAATGCAGGTCGGATGTTCCTTGTATTTCTCCAATATGGCCAGGGGTACGGGCAGCAATGGAATATTGCTGATGGAAGAGGCCTTCCTACGGTGTTCCAATTTGACCCTTCCTTTTCTTATCCACCAGTCTCCGAGATTGTCCTGTACCAGATTCTCTTTGTTCAGACTGGCAACATCGGAGAATGCCAGACCGGTGAAGCACGCAAAGACAAAGACATCCCTGACCAGTTCAAGCCGTGGAATGGTGAATTTCTTTTTCATTACGGTTTGCAACTCGTCGTAGGTCAGGAATACCGGATCGGTCTCGTCCTGCTCCATCTTGTAACCGTAAAAGGGATTCTTGCGCATCCATTCCTTTGCCAATGCCATATTGGTAAATTTCTTGAAGCATTTCATATAACGGACTATCGTGTTCCGGCACAGTCCCGCCTCCGTTTTCAGGTAAATGTCAAACGCACGGATGAACTCCGGTGTCAGCTCATGGAAAGTGACATCCTCCTTTCCGTAATAAGAGGGGATGAGCAGCTGTAATTTCTTCACCACGTTCTTATACCGGTTGATCGTGACGGGAGAGTAGTCTATACCCGCCAGTGTTTCCATTTCCTTGATGCCTTCCCTCATGGTGCCGAGCAGTGTACGCATTTCGGTGTCTTTCCCGAAAACACGTTTAAGAATCAGTTTTGGGGTAATCAGGGCCTGTTCCAATACCAGTTCCTTGTGTTTTTCCAAGGCGCGTGCGTGCAGTTCGGCAATATAGCGTTCAGTGCACTGATGCCCTGTCCCTGCCTTTACTGCATCCTTTGGCGGCGTTCCATAAGTTCAGGGGTACGCTTCTTTGGATACGTACATCGTCATAGTTTCCATTGATGGTTATCCGCATCAATACCGGTGCCTCACCGTTTTTCAACAATTTCGTTTTAAGCACGAAAAACAGAATGTTCATTGTTCCTTGTTTCATCACTTTTGTTTTTTGAGGTGTTACATTCAATTGTTTCGTCAAAACCGGATGGCATGAGGACATGGAGCGAAATGTTAAATTCGGTGGCTTTTTTGAGGGACTTATGGAAAAGCCATAAAAATCCCATTTTTCTCAGGTTCGAATTGCCTTTTGTATCCCGGGTTCGATTCCTTTTTTTTATCCCGATGGGAAATACCGAATTTTTAAATTTCTTTCACTTTTTCGACTTCATCCGGTCATGTGTGCAAAATTACTTTTTCACACCGGAGATTGGAATTGTCAAACAATTGAAAAACAATGAAGTATGGTACATATTTATGGCTTTTTCAAAAGCCTTAAAAAAAGCCACTGAATTGGCGAAATCCAACTTCACAAATATGTAGCGGAATGCGTAGTGAGGGTAAAAAAAGAACCCTTGAACTATCTCTAATTCAAGGGTTTTCATGTGTGAAAAGCATTTATGTACTTTCTTTGGTGGTGCCACAGGAATCGAACCGGGGACACAAGGATTTTCAGTCCTTTGCTCTACCAACTGAGCTATGGCACCAATCTTTCTCGTTTGCGGTTGCAAAGGTAAGCAAAGTTTTGAAGTTTACAAATATTTTTCCATTATAAAATGAATCAAAATATTTTTTATCCATTTTTTCACTTATTTATTTGGCTGGTTCCTAAAATATACATATCTTTGCAACCGCAAATAAGAAAAATTGCATTCGGAATGTAGCGCAGTTGGTAGCGCACTACGTTCGGGACGTAGGGGTCGGGCGTTCGAGTCGCTCATTCGACATAAGGCGACAAGCAGTGAAAATTGCTTGTCGCTTTTGTTTTATCTTCTTTGTAATTTGCTGATATTCTATGGAAGATCTTGGATCAACGTAAAAACTTGAGGGGTTAATTCAATAAATATTATCTTTGCCTACAAGAATAAAAATAAAATATAATGGAAACAAACGGTTATCATCTCCTTCTCCCGGAAGGAACTCTGGATTATTTCAACATATCAGATGTAAAGGAAAGTAGTACTGAGATAATAATCTATCTTGAAGAGAAGAATGAAATTCCGAAAGAGTACTCTGAGAGTAAAGTTGAGAGTAAGGGCTTTTATGATCCGATAACCGTACAAGACTTTCCAATCCGCGGAAAGAAGGTATTTCTAAACATCCGTCGTCGCCGGTGGGTTTTAAAGGATGAGGACCGCTATGTAAGCCGTAACTGGAAACTGGTTGCCCAAGGCAGCCGCATGACGCAAGAATTTGCGTCTTTTTTAAAAGAGTTATATTGATACGCTTCCTGTCAGCTGTAAGCTTTTGGGAACTCTGTTCGGTATTGACGGTGATCTTTTTGAAAGACAGTATCGCAATCATCTGAGCGGATATTTGAAATGGTCCCAACTCCCACACGCAGAAGAATGGTCCTGTTTGAGAAAAACATCGGAGCATACGTAGGAATAGACGAAGTGTGTCTTTCGCGCGGTGAATTATATACCATATTGATAAACAAGGAGAAAAGAGGAGCTGCTGGAAGTATTATCGCCATCATAAAAGGCACTGACGTAAAGACTGTTATATCCATCCTTCTGAAGCTTTCCAGACACAAGCGCTTTCAGGTAAGAGAAATAACACTTGATATGGCTCCGAATATGGAGCAAATAGCCCGTATCTGTTTTCCTGCCGCCCGTCGTGTTACGGACCGTTTCCATGTACAGAAGCTTGCTTATGAAGCTGTTCAGGACATGAGAGTTAAAGCCGTTGGGAAGCACTTGATGAAGAGTCCATACAGATAGCACATGCCAAGGCATGTGGAAAGATATACCATGCTCCGGTATTTGAGAACGGAGATTCAAGGAAACAGCTGTTGGCCAGAAGTATATATCTTCTGTATAAGAAAGAATCATTATGGACCGAATCACAACGTGTCCGTGCCGGCACCCTGATATAGAGAAAGCATACTATCTTTCCATGAGATTAGGATTGATTCATCACCAGTGCAGACATAAGGATGTAGCCTTGACAAGCTTGTCAGGTGGTATGACGAGGTGGACAAATCAGGGTTCCTTGCCTTTGGAAGAGTAGCAAGGTCAATACAGACACATTATCTTGAAATAATAAACTACTTTGAAAGACGTTCTACAAACGCTGCATCAGAGTCTTTTAATGCCAAAATAAAGAACTTTCGCTCACAATTCAGGAGAGTGAAGGATAGAGCTTTCTTTCTGTTTAGACTGTCTAAAATTTATGCGTAATATAAGAATCCCTCAGGTTTTTACGTTGACCCCTGAAAGATTTCACTGATCCTTTTTTGCACATATAGGAAAATGCAGGAGAATTAAAAAAAGAAAAAGCTAAGTAATGAATTATCAATTACTTAGCCTTTCTTTCCGTACCCAGACCCGGGGTCGAACCGGGATGGATGTTACTCCACTGGTGTTTGAGACCAGCGCGTCTACCGATTCCGCCATCTGGGCAACTACTATCAGGAATATGTTTTTCCTTAATTGCGGTGCAAAGATATGAACATCTTTCTAATCTTCCAAATATTTCTCTCGTTTTTTCTCTCCACACTCAACATTTTGATATTTTTATTTTTATACCCTCCAAGTATACCTTTCACGAACGTTGACATACTGTTTTAAGATTTCTATGCAAAGCATAACGCGTACAGACATATGAGCAGATAGAACCCATAAGAAAGATTATTCCTGTAGAAACCATTATATTACCAAGACCTACCAATGGTGAAACAATTCCTCCAAAAGCAAATCCTAAAGCTCCCAATAATGCCGATGCCATTCCTGCATTATTGTGTTCGCAATCCATGGCCAATGTATTGGAAGCTGTAAAAGTAAGTCCAAGCATTGACAAAAGACCAATCAACAATAATTCATATATCCAAAAATTGCAATCTAAAACTAACGCTACTAAAAGCAATGCAGAAACGACGACCATTCCAGTGCTACCATAATGCAAAGCCTGTTCCAGCCGACGAAACTTGATAGCCGAAGCTGCTGATATAACAATGAATATGGCATTGATACCAAAACATATACTAAACATCAACGGAGAAAATCCGTAATGTTGTTGCATAATAAACGGTGCCGAAGCTATGTTAGCAAACAATACTCCTTGTGCAAAACCAAACTGTAACGTATAGCACACATAACTAGAATTGCGAAGAACATCGATGAAGCTACGAAAAACAGACCTCCAACTTTTCTCTTTTCTATCCTCAACCGGAAGCGACTCTTCAAAGTGTATACTACCCAAAAGCAATATTATCCCTAATACAAAAAGGCACCAGAAAATACCAGTCCAACCCACACTTCCAGCTAGAAATCCTCCTCCCATAGGTGCTGCTACAGGGGCTACCCCATTAATGGCACCAATCAAGCAAGCATCTTTGCCAACTCACGTCCAGAGTATTTGTCAGCTGCAACTGAACGTGAAATAACAATACCTCCTGCTCCGCTATACCTTGTATCAAGCGCCAACCAACAAACTGCATTATAGTATAAGAATATATACATCCAATAGTAGCAACAGCAAACAAAGTCATTGATATAATAAGTGGCAACCGACGACCATATTTATCGCTTAATGGTCCGAAAAGCAACTGTCCAGCAGCAAGTCCAATCATACTTGCCGTAAGACCTAACTGTACCATCGAAGAAGTTGTATGGAAATATTCAGACATAGCTGGTAAAGTAGGCAGATACATATCCGTAACAAATGGTCCAAATGCTGTAAGCATACCTAAAAACACTAGTATAAATACTTTTGAATTCTTTTTACCTTTCATTTTACTCTATTTTTTACCGCTGCAAAAATAAAGAACTTTTCAACATACATATCAGCGTTTTACAGCACAAAACCTATCAATTTAGGAACAAAGGCAGATTTTTCACCAACAAATTACTACATTTGCCTACATAAACAGAACACTATCATGATATCTTCTTTTCCTTCTGATACATCGATTATGCGATATGAAGAAACCGATCTATCTTCACTCACAAAACGCCCCTTTCGGTTTGAGTGTGGCATACAACTGCTTTGCATAAGCGGCAGAAGTATTATTTCTACAGGAGTAGAACAATATGATTTCTGTAAAACATCGGAACTGATTTTTCTAGCAGGAAGTCTTATCGAAGTCATCAAACCTTCTCCTGACTTTAAGGTAAGAATGTTGCTATTTCCTAAAAATATTTTTCTAAAAGCAGCCTTACCTATTGACACTTCTTACTTTAACTACATGAGTGAAGCGCCTTACTTTAACCATGCAGCAAACGATACAAGTTTAGCAAGCTGGAAACGAGTAAATCAATGGATGGATATGGCAGAACTTCTTTTCAGTCACCCTGCCAAATATTTTCGGGAGCAACTAGAACAAAATTTTCTACAAAGTTTGTTTATGTGGATATTCAATACGATTCCACAACAATATCTCTCCATACATAACAAGTATAGTAGAAAACAAATATTGTATCACCGTTTTATGGTCTTATTACGAGAGCATAGTACTCAGGAACATCAAATAAACTATTACGCTAACCAACTTTGTATTACACCGCGTTACCTGAACGAAGTCGTTATTCAATACTCTAATGGACGTACACCCAAACAGCTTATAGACGAACAGCTCACAGCCGAGTTAAAAGTACAATTAAGTAATCCTAGTCTGTCTATAATGGAAATAGCTCAGCTATTCAATTTTCAAGAGCCAGCCAATATGAGCCGCTTTTTCAAAAAGAACACAGGTATGTCACCCAAAGAATTTCGGAGTCGGAACAAGCTTTAAATATTTTATCCACGTTTTCTATTTATAATAGTATAGGGTAAATGAATCATAACATAACATATGCGATACAACAGATTTTTTTCACCCTCTCGAACTGGCATCGCATATCTTGCGCAGAGATATGCACAGACAGCTCCAGCCAGGAACAGCACTCCTGCCGTGTACATCATATCGCCTAAACCTACTAAAGGAGGGACTAATCCACCAAACAGAAAACCAATAGCTCCCAACAGAGCAGAAGCAATACCAGCATATCTGCGTTCGCAATCCATTGCCAAAGCATTTTGATGCAGTATAACTCATACCCACCATAAGCAAAGTAAAACAGAAAATCAATAATTTCAATATATCCAAAAGTTAACAAATTTCAAGATGAAACGTACAAAACAAGGCAAATAACGAAGCAGAA
>ENA-OQBJ01000176-OQBJ01000176.1-human-gut-metagenome-genome-assembly--contig:-NODE-176-length-34202-cov-3.435334_pt1 | contig 34202 bp, 36 predicted proteins | sample MGYA00242743_ERZ504545 | MGnify/ENA primary metagenome ERZ504545 (study PRJEB26092, sample SAMD00036252) | human gut metagenome | host: Homo sapiens | study: EMG produced TPA metagenomics assembly of... | reverse complement strand
GAAAAGACAAGGTCACAATGGACTTTGCCTTCTTTGCCATTGCTTTTAATATAAAGAAAATGTGTGCTAAAATCAAGAATGAGAAGATGACAGACAAAAATTATCAAAATATAAGGGTGGCGTAAGCCATCTACGGCATATTGTACCACCAGAAAGCATGGACACAGGGAAAAATAAATCATACTCTTTTTTCTGAGTGATCCGCCTGGGGCTCGAACCCAGGACCCCAACATTAAAAGTGTTGTGCTCTACCTGCTGAGCTAGCGAATCAATCCTTTGTCGCATCGGTCATTTCCCGATTGCGAGTGCAAAGGTAGTAACTTATTTTAAACCTGCAAAACATTTGAGAACTTTTTTTTCTCAAAATCCTGTTTTTTCTCTAAAAAAGGGTGATTTCAGGCATTTTTACGCTCCAGTTCCTGCAAATTCTCCATTTTTTTCGTCTCCAGGAACTCATAAATACCACACAAATGTTCTTTCACACGCTGGTTTCCGAACTCATATACTTTCGTCACAAGCCCGTCCAGGAAGTCACGGTCGTGAGATACGACAATCAGCGTACCGTCGAAATCTACCAGCGCCTGCTTCAGAATGTCCTTCGTTTTCATGTCCAGGTGATTGGTCGGCTCGTCCAAAATCAACAGGTTGACCGGCTCCAGCAAAAGCTTTATCATCGCCAGACGGGTACGTTCTCCCCCCGACAACACTTTTACCTTTTTCATGGAAGCCTCCGGACTACCGAACATGAATGCTCCCAGCAGGTCTCTGATTTTATTACGGATTTCACCTTTGGCCACATCGTCAATGGTCTGGAACACCGTCAGATTTTCATCCAGCAAGGATGCCTGGTTCTGTGCAAAGTATCCGATTTGTACGTTATGTCCCAAGGTCAGCGTACCTTCATGGTCTATTTCATTCATGATGCATTTCACCAAAGTAGACTTTCCTTCTCCGTTCTTTCCGACAAATGCCACCTTATCTCCTCTCTCAATGGTCAGATTGGCATTTTTGAAGACCACATGATCGCCGTATGTTTTACCGACTCCTTCCATGATAACCGGATAGTTTCCACTACGCGGAGAAGGAGGAAACTTCAAACGCAAGGCCGAAGTATCTTCTTCGTCCACCTCTATCAGCTCCAGCTTCTCCAACATTTTTACACGGCTCTGTACCTGAAGCGTCTTGCTGTATGTTCCCTTGAAGCGTTCGATAAAGTCCTTGGTTTCCTGAATCATTTTCTGCTGTTCCTCATACTGCTTCATCTGTTGCTCACGGCGTTCCTTCCGCAATACAAGATACTGAGAATAGTTCACCTTATAATCATAGATACGCCCCATCGTCACTTCGATGTACGTGTGGTAATATTATCGACAAACTTACGGTCGTGACTGATGACTACCACGGCCTTGGCACTGTTAATCAGAAAATCTTCCAGCCACTGGATAGATTCGATGTCCAGGTGGTTGGTAGGCTCGTCCAGCAAAAGCACGTCCGGATTCTGCAGCAACAGCTTGGCCAGCTCGATACGCATACGCCATCCTCCGCTGAACTCACTGGTCGGACGGTTAAAGTCTTCCCGCAAGAATCCCAATCCCAGCAAAGCCTTCTCCACATCTTCTTCAAAATGCGTCATGTCAATGGCATAGAACTTCTCGCTCATGCTGCCACTTTCTCGATCAAAGCCATATAGGAATCACTCTCATAATCCGTACGAGTGTCCAGTTCGTTGTTCATCCGCTCTATCTCTTCTTCATTTCTTTCAAATGGGCAAAGGCTTGAGAGGCTTCTTCAAACACCGTACGACCATCCTCCGTCATCAGGTGCTGAGGCAGATAAGCAATCACACAGTCTTTCGGTGCTGTCACCTTTCCACGGGTGGGCTGCCGAACGCCTGCCAAAATTTTAAGAAGCGTCGATTTTCCGGCTCCATTTTTACCCATCAGGGCAATACGGTCTTTCTCATTAATCTGAAAGTTCAGGTCACTGAACAAGGTGGTCCCTCCGAATTCTACGGTCAGTCCATCTATACTAATCATATTTGGTACGTTTTAAAATTTTTGATTTTGGAAATGCAAAATTACAAAATTCTGCCGATTCTTACTCATTCAATGCGCCACAGTGCGAGCAAATGCCTTTCGATCTCATTTTTGCGCCACAAGAACCACAGGCGTATGGATAACCGTGCGATTTCCGGAGCTGACGAATACACCACAAAGTATATCCGATAAAGCCCACATAAGCGAGGTACACCCATAAATAAGTAAAGAAGATATAAAGAAATATGCAATAGGAAGCCAGTCCCAGCAGATAGAAGAAGGCTACTTCAAAAGAGGTTTGATGAAACAAATCATCCAGCAAAGCGACTCCTAACAGCAAAATGAAGAATACACTGAGCACAAACAGTCCTAACACAAAAGGCAGGTCGAACGGATTCAGGGACGGATCATAATAATACCGTTCCCAGGTTTCCGGCACAAAATGCTGCATGCTGTTATAAAGTGTGGCAGCTGCCACAAGCAACCATGACAACGTAATAGGGAACACACTGTCAATGTCATTCAGCCAAATGAGTTTTATCTGCTTGCGTCGTACGGCACGGTACACAAAGCAAAGAAAGAACACTGCCAATACCAGAAAGAACGGTAAAGTGTGTGAATTGCTGAACAAATGGATGCAGCGTGAAATCGGATCTACAGGGACAATGTGCGTCAAAAGCTGATGTTCCGGAATCCAACCTATGGTTTCCTGGTCGCGTGCCACCTTCACCCACACTGAATCATCCTGCATTTCCGTGCGCAGCGATATTTCTGCTACCACCAGTTCATCTCCTTCCCTTACCGGAATAGAGTCGAGCAACGGAAGCAGACGCAACCAGAGTGTATCTGCTGTCACACGAAAATTGCTGTTCAGTGCATACGGGCGTTCTTTCTGTACCGACACGGCAACCGAGTCTTCTGAACCATTCTTTACAGCCGAAGACAAGGTGGTGCGGTAATGACAGGCCGTCATACACAGCAACAGAAAGAGTATGCCCAGAAAATATTGTAAGTGCTTCATGAAGATGCCCGATTATCCAATGAGACTTTCATCTGACAAACCTTACAGTCAAAGTCAAGACGGAAACGTCGTCCGTCCGTACTTACCAGGTAATACGGCTCACGATAAGGCGACTTCACCTTATGATGCACCGGACACCATCCCATGCTATAACGCAGGCAATGCTTGCAGAACATCAACACCGCATCGCCCTGTGCTTCCTTTTCAAAAGCCGGTTCCACGCGCTTCACTCCATGGTCATGGTAGAAAGCCTGCGCCTTGCCGTTCATCACATTTCCTAAATAAGTCAGTTCGCCTGCCGGAAAAGCATGAACTGTTTTCGGGAAACGAACTCTTTCCTGTGGATAGTTGATGCGACGAGCCTCCAGCAGTTTCTCTACTGCCGTACGACGTAAATCCGCCAGCACTGACGAAGGAATAAACCAGTCGCCCGATAAAGAAATATCCAAGCGTTCCAGTTCAAAAGGCGTATTTCCCAACTTGCCCAACTGATTTCTCAGGTTTTCAGCCTGGGGTGTACGCGCTGGTGCTTTGTCGTACGGCAATGTCACGCTGATGCTATTATCGTCCTCATCGGCCAAAGTCAGTGTAAATCCGAAATTGTTTTCTTCCAATGCCATGGCCACGGCTATCTTCCGCTCTGCCGATTTTTTCTGCATCACCCGCTCAAACTCCTGGTCAAAGTTACGGTAAAGCTTGGTCTTCGGTCGAAGGCGTGGCATTTCCTGCGGATAAAGTTTATTGTTTTCTACGCGATTTACCCGGAATCCATGCAGTTTTCCCGCCTCATCCAGATAACAAAGTCCGTCACCGTTACTAAAAGGTTTGACACCTGCCACGGTAAAATAGTTGCCGCGTACTTCCTTCACCACTCCCATTTCTTCACCTAACGACTTCGGCGTATGAAAGGAGAAAATATCCGGTGTACGTCCGTGCAGGAAATAATCGGTAAAGCCCCTGCTGAAACTCTTGTCCAATTGCGGACGAAAGGCCAGGCGGACTGTACCGGAAGAAGCACGTATATATTCTTTGCGGCGTTTGAATATCGCATCCAATTTCTGGCGATAGTAAGCCGTCACATTCTTTACATAAGCCACATCCTTCAACCGTCCTTCTATTTTCAGTGAAGAAGCACCGGCATCCAGCAAGGCTTCCAGATTCTCACTCTGATTCATATCCTTCAAGGAAAGCAGGTGTTTGCCACGGACAATCGTTTTTCCGTCGGCATCTACCATATCAAAACTCAGGCGACAGAACTGTGCACATTCTCCCCGGTTTGCACTACGGCCAAAGCAAGCCTGGCTGACATAACATTGTCCGCTATAGCTTACGCACAAGGCTCCGTGTACAAACACTTCCAACGGTGTATCCGGACAGGCTGCATGAATCTTTGCAATTTCATCCAGCGTCAGTTCACGGGCCAACACCACCTGACGGAAACCTGCCTCAGCCAGGAATTTTACTTTTTGCGGAGTGCGGTTGTCCATCTGCGTACTGGCATGCAAAGGAATCGAAGGAAGATTCAGACGGGTAATCCCCATATCCTGCACAATCAAGCATCCACCCAATCCGGTACAAATCCCAAATCATTTTCTCCGTTTCTGCCAGTTCCTCATCTTTCAAAATTGTATTGACAGTCACGTAAATACGCACCCGATATAAATGTGCATAACGCACCAGGGCTTCAATGTCTTCCAGAGAATTTCCGGCAGCTGCACGCGCACCAAAACGAGGTGCACCAATATACACCGCATCGGCACCATGATTAATGGCTTCCATTCCACACTCCAAGTTCTTTGCCGGAGCAAGCAGTTCGATAGGACGTTGTCTGAGCATTATTTTATCTGATTGATGTCGTAAGGAGTTTCCTGATATACATAATAGTTCAACCAATTGGAGAACAAGAGGTTGGCCACACTTCGCCAGCGTACCAGCGGTCCTTTCTCCGGATTGTCCCCACGATAATAGTTTTGAGGCATTTCAATAGGAAGTCCTTTATCCAGGTCACGGCGATACTCCGTGTCCAAAGTATAAGGAGAATATTCGGAATGTCCGGTCACGAAAAACTCACGTCCGCCGCGAGCCATCACAATGTGTACACCTGAGTTGGCCGATTCCGAAATCACCTGCAAGCCTTCACATTTCTCGATGTCTTCCCGACGAACTTCCGTATGACGGCTGTGCGGTACATAAAACACATCATCAAACCCACGGAAAATAGGTAAATGCTGGAATCCGTCGCAGATATGATGTTCAAAAATTCCGAACATTTTCTTTTCCAGCGGATATTTCGGAATGCCATAATGATAATACAATCCCGCCTGTGCCGCCCAGCAGATATAAAAAGTAGAAGTCACATGCGTACGGGTCCATTCGAAAATCTCCGTGATTTCATCCCAATAATTTACATCCTCAAAATCGAGATGTTCTACCGGTGCACCCGTAATAATCATTCCGTCGAACTTCTCATTCTTCATCAGTTCAAAGTCACGGTAGAAAGCTTTCATGTGTTCCACCGGCGTATTTTTTGACATATGACTTTTCAGCTTCATCAGGCTCACCTCTATCTGAAGAGGAGAGTTCGAAAGCAAACGAATCAAATCGGTTTCTGTAGTAATCTTGATGGGCATCAGGTTCAGCACCACAATTTTCAGCGGACGAATATCCTGTGAGCTGGCACGAGAATTATCGATAACGAAAATATTCTCCTCCTTCAGCAAATCAATTGCGGGCAGTTTATCGGGTAAATTTAATGGCATAGCGCTGTGTTTCTGTTTTAATTTTTATCGACCGACAAAGTTAATAATTCAGAACGGATTAAGAGAAACAGGGACCTGTCTTTTTTACATCTTATCATTATTTAGCTTCTCTCTTCTCCTCCTGCCACTTTTCGGAGAAAATCCGCAAAAGCCAATGCCGATTTCTTACGGTAATCTCCCTGTGCCCAGAACAAAAAACCTTGTGAAGTCAGCTTGTCGGCACACAATATCGGAATTTGTACAAGGTTCTCTTCTCCACGTACAGCCGCCTGCGTCAATATAGTTCCCCAATATCCTTCACGCAAGGTATGAATGATGGTATGCATGTCGTTCATCTCCACGCCTACCGTCAGCTCCAACTGATGCTTCCGGCACAGGTCGTCTACTCTTTTTCGGGTGGCAAATCCTTTTCCCGGCAGAATCAGGGGAGTTTCAGAAAGCCGCTTCAAGGTGATGGACGACAATTCGGCCAACGGATGGGAACAATGCACAATAAAGCAGAGCATGGAAGAGAACAAAGGCATGGTTTCCAGATGCTCTGACACGCCTTCCGGTTTAAAGGACAACACAAAATCCAACTGATTTGCCTCTAATCTGTCCAACAACTCTTCGGAAGTGCCAAAACTGACATTGACCTTTATTTTGGGATAAGTCTTGGAAAATAATCCCAACGCTGCAATCAATAACGGACTCATGCTGTAAGTCACTCCTACATGAAGCACTCCCGTTTCAATACCTTTCAGGTCGCGAATAATCTGTTTCCCGTTTTCTGCATCGCGTATTGCCCTGACAGCATAAGGCAGAAAAGCCAACCCGGCCTCCGTAGGTACAACCCGCTTGCCAATGCGGTCGAACAGCAGCACATCCAACTCATCTTCCAGCTGTTTGATTTGCTGTGAAAGGGTACTTTGAGAGATGTGCAACACACGCGCAGCCTCTGAAAAGTTCTGTAGTTCGCAGGCCTCCTTAAAGTATTTCAATTGACGCAGTTCCATGTCCTTATCGTTTTTATCTATGGATATTATCAAAAAAAATGAGTTTTGCAAATATAAATAAATATTCTCAGCCCGCTTATCTTTGTTAAAAAAGAAACGCTATATGAAAAAAATCATCAGTTTAATGTGTGCCTGGCTGGCAATAACTGTCTCGGCACAAACTGCAAAAACAATGAACAAAAATTGCCCAAGAACCATGTTGTTGCCAATAAGATGAAAGCCACTGTCTTATATTACAGCCACAAAGGAAAGACTCCCTTTTTCGCACGAGAGATAGCCATGTATCTCTGGTCAAAAGGGTTGAACGTCAGCCTGAGTGCCATTTCTGATTTTAACACCCAAAAGCTGAGCGAGACGGACTTCCTTATCTCCGGATGCTGGACGTGAGGCTGGTTCGTCGTCGGACAGCACCCTCACAAGAAATGGAGTGCATGCAGCCTGCAGATGGCAGGACGCATATCTCCACATCGCACCCTTCTTTTTACCACGTATAAATTCAGGACAGGCAGTATGTACCGGAAAATGAAGAGCACTGCATCAGGTAACCATCACCATGAGCGACCGAGGTATTCCGGCCTCTTACCGCCACATGCACGGCTACGGAAGCCATACATTCTCACTTATCAACGCAGAAGGAAAACGCACTTGGGTGAAATTCCACCTGCATACGCAGCAGGGCATCAAGAACCTGACCGATACAGAAGCAGAAGCCATCATTGCCAAAGACCGTGAAAGCCACCAGCGCGATTTGTATGAAAGCATTGAGAAGGGCGACTTCCCCAAATGGACCATGTACATTCAGGTAATGACGGAAGAACAGGCCAAGAACTGTCCGTTCAATCCGTTCGACCTGACCAAAGTATGGTCGCAGAAAGAATATCCGTTGATTGAAGTGGGCGTGATGGAACTGAACCGCAATCCGGAAAACTACTTTGCAGATGTAGAGCAGGCAGCGTTCAATCCGGCCAATGTGGTGCCGGGTATCAGTTTCTCGCCCGACCGTATGCTGCAAGGACGTCTGTTCTCTTACGGAGATACACAGCGCTACCGACTGGGAGTGAACCATCACCAGATTCCGGTCAACCGCAGCCGTTGTCCTTTCCTGAACATGTATCATCGGGACGGACAGATACGCGTGGACGGGAACCATGGGTCTACGTTAGGATATGAGCCCAACAGCTACGGAGAATGGCAGCACCAGACGGAATACAAGGAGCCGCCGTTGGAACTCGATGGAGCCGCTTACCAATGGGACTACCGGGAAGATGATTCGGATTACTATTCTCAGCCGGGCGACTTGTTCCGACTGATGACTCCCACCCAGCAGCAGGTGCTCTTCGAAAATACGGCAAGAGCCATGGGAGATATCCCGGAAGAAATCAAGCTTCGCCATATACGAAACTGTATGAAAGCGGATGAAAATTATGGAAAGGGAGTGGCAAAATCCCTGAATATTCCATTAGAAAAGATTTGAATGACAAACTGACTTGACTAAAAAATCGTCCCCGGTAATTTATCGCTAATTACCGGGGACGGATTTTTTTAGAACCTATCAAAGACGGTTTTTATAAATATCCGCCATCAGTTTCTGATACTGGTTTTCAAGGGTAATATAACTTTGCAGGTTGCCGTACACGTTATCGGCCTCTACATAGAAGTCAATAATCGAAAGTTGTCCGGCAGTCACGGCATCATAAAGCAAGCGGAGGGTATGATGCATCAAAGGCACATCGTAGGCCTGCATTGCTTCCTGAAGCTGCTGCATTTCATTAAACTGTCCCTGTATTCTTGCTTCCACCTGCAAGCGGGTATTGTCCAGTTGCAGATTGGCACTCAAGGCCTGTGCTTGGCAATCTTCAGTTTCTTCCGGTTAGAGAATATCGGGAAACTTCCTCCGACCAGAAAACCGTTGCTTTTCTCACCTACCGACGTATTGCGACGGTAACCGACCTCCAGCTTGGGCAGCCAGTTCTGCTTGTTCACGCTTACCTGTTCCGCAGCCGCACGGGAAGCCGCATCTGCCGCCTGAAGGTCTGCATCCTGCATCATTACTTCGTTGTACAATGTATGATAGTCACGAATGGCTTCCACTGCCGGATAACGGTCTTCTGCAAACTCCAACGGAAGGTTGCCGTTCATCGCCAGCAGTTGCTGAAGTGCCGTACGATGTGCCGCATGGTTCTGTGCCACTTCCGTCTGCACCTTCATGCGTTCCATCTTGATTTTATTCACCTCCAAGGCATTCGCATCGCCTTCTTTCAAACGCTTTTCAAACAACTGCAACAGGGCATCGGCATTTTTCTGCCGTTCCATGAGCAAAGCCTGTTCCTGATTCAGGCGAATCAAGTCGAGACACAGATTCTTGGTCTGCAGCAGAATATCGCGGCGAAGCGCCTGCTGCTGACGGTCGAGCACATCTTTCTGCAGTTTTCCGGAACGATTACGTGCCGCATATAAGGTCGGGAAATCAAAACCCTGTGTCACTACCAGCTCCGAACTGGCCATTCCGTCAACTCCTTTGGCAAAGAACGGGCTGTACTCCACACTGGGATCTTCCAAGTTATTCTGCGTCTGCACTTCCATTTTGGCAGCTTCCGTAGAATGAAAGACTGCCTGTAGTTCCTTGTTATTCTGCTCTACGGACTGCAACACTTCTTCTATTTTCTGTGCCTGCACGCTGCTGGCAAATGCCAGTCCTGCAAGCCACATCCATCCTATTTTTTTCATTCTTCTGTTCTTTTAAGGTTTTTCTTCCGGTTCATTAACTCGTACACAATGGGAATGACAAACGCATTCAGGAAAGTAGAAGTCAGCAGACCTCCCAGAATGACCTTCGCCATCGGACTCTGAATTTCATTTCCCGGCAAATCGCCGCGCAAGGCCAGCGGAATCAATGCAAAAGCAGAGGAAAGAGCCGTCATCAGAATCGGATTCAGACGGTCGAGCGAACCGCGCACCACACTTTCACGCACTCCCAACTGCTGTTCTTCACGCAACAAATTGTAGTGTGTAACAAGCAGCATTCCGTTACGGGTAGCGATTCCGAACAACGAGATGAAACCGATAATGGCGGGAATGCTGACTTCACCCGTGGTCAGGAAGAGGGCAAAGACTCCTCCAATCAGGGCCAAAGGCAGATTCAACAGGATAACGCCACTCTCTGCCGCATCGTGGAACTGCATGTACAGCAACAGGAAAATCACTGCAATGCTCATCAGGGAAGTCAGTAACAAGGTACGACTGGCAGCCTGTTCACTTTCAAACTGTCCGCCATATTCTATATGATACCCTTCCGGCAAGCTGATTTTTTCTTCCACCCGCTGCTGGATGTCGTTCACCACACTGCGCAGGTCACGCCCGCTGGTATTGGCCGAGATTACGATTTTTCGTTTTACGTTCTCACGGTTGATGGTATTGGGGCCCATGGAAGAAGTCACATCTGCCACGTATGAAAGAGGTATCTTCCGGCCTTGTGCATCATCAATCATCAACTCCTTGACACGTTCCATCGTACCACGGTCGGATTCTGCGGCACGTACCACCAGATTAAAGGTCTTTCCCTGTTCATATACCTGCGACACGACCTCACCGGCCATATTGACCGTGACAAACTCACTGAACTGCGGCAACGAGATACCGTACTTGGCCAGCATTTCACGCTTCGGCACAATCTTCAGTTCCGGACGCTCAATCTGCTGCTCCACATTCAGGTCGGCAATTCCTTCTACATCGCTCACCGCTTCCTTTATCTGGTTACCGATGGCAAACATCCGGTTCAGGTCATCGCCGAACAGCTTGATGGCAATGCTGGCCTGTGTACCGCTCAACATGGCATCAATACGATGGCTGATAGGCTGCCCGATTTCAATGTTGGCTCCCGTTATGACCGACAATTTGTGACGTACTTCGTCCAATAATTCAGCATGCGAGCGATCTTTCAGTTCAAAAGGTGCTTCTATTTCGGATACATTCACTCCCAGCGCATGTTCATCCAGCTCTGCGCGTCCTGTCTTACGGGCCACAGTCTGAATTTCAGGAATCGAAAGCAGCAGTTCTTCTGCCTGACGGCCTATCTTGTCGGATTCTTCCAGTGAAATACCCGGCAATGAACTGACATTGATGGTAAAGGAACCTTCATTAAAAGAAGGAAGGAAGCTGTGTCCCAAGGTAAAGAAAATTCCCAACGCCACGATAAAGAAAGCTATCGTTCCTCCCAACACCGTCTTCTTATGTTCCAGCGCCCAGAGCAAGGCACGCTCATAATATTTCTTCAACCATACGGCAAGGAATGCTTCCTTGGGCAATCCCTCTCCCTTGGACGTATTTTTACCCAACAGGTAGCTGCAAAGTACCGGAGTCAGGGTCAAAGCTACTATCGTAGAAGCAAACAAAGAAACGATAAAGGAAATGCCCAGCGGAACCAGCATACGTCCTTCCATTCCGCTCAGGAAGAAAAGAGGAATAAAGCTGACAATGATAATCAACGTAGAGTTCAGAATAGGCATACGTACCTCGCGTGAAGCCTGAAAGACAACTTCACGTACCGGCTTCCGTTCCGCTAACGGCAACTGACGGTTTTCACGCAGATGCTTCCATACATTTTCCACGTCCACAATGGCATCGTCCACCAGCGAACCGATGGCAATGGCCATACCTCCCAGACTCATGGTATTGATACTGAGTCCCAGGTAATGCAAGGTCAGGATGGCTACCACAAGCGACAGGGGAAGGGTAATCAGTGAAATAATCGTAGTACGTGTGTTGGCCAGGAACAGGAACAGCACAATCACTACGAAAATGGCCCCTTCGTAAAGTGAGTCTTGCACGTTGCTGATAGAGCTCTCAATAAAACGTGACTGACGGAAAATGTCGGTAGAGATATGTACATCCTTCGGCAAGTTCTTTTGCAAATCGGCCAAAGCGGCTTCCAGTTTTGCGGTCAGCTCAATGGTTCCGGTATTCGGTTGCTTGGTCACCGTAATGAGTACCGCCGGCTTTCCTTTTTCGGAAGCCAGCCCCAACTTGGGCTGCTGTGATCCGATACGTACATCGGCCACGTCCTCCAGGGTAATGGGTGCTCCGTCCGGAGTAGTCTTGATAACAGCACGTCCCAACTTACGCACATCGTCGGTAGAGATGACTCCACGCACGATGTATTCATTTCCGTATTCATAAATGACACCTCCGTTAGTATTCTGGTTCATGCCTCGTGACACTTCCATCACTTCGCCCAACGTCACGCCGTAGTGGCGCATACGGTCCGGATGAACCAAAATCTGATATTCCTTGATATCGCCTCCCAGTACAGCTACCTGAGCCACACCTCCGGTAGACAGCAGACGCGGACGGATGGTCCAGTCCGCCATGGTACGCAAATCCTGCATGGAAGTGGAGTCGGAAGTCAATCCCACAATCAATAACTCTCCTAAGATAGACGACTGAGGACCCAATGTCGGTTTACCCACATTGTCGGGCAAGTCCTCGCCTGCCGCCGCTAATTTTTCCGACACAATCTGACGTGCCAGGTAGATGTCGGTATCCCACTCAAATTCCACCCATACGACAGAAAATCCCGTGGTAGAGGAAGAACGTACCCTGCGTACATGAGTCGCTCCGTTTACAGCAGTCTCTATCGGGAAAGTAACCAACTGCTCTACCTCTTCGGCAGCCATCCCGTTGGCTTCGGTCATCACCACTACGGTAGGCGCATTCAAGTCAGGGAACACGTCCACTTCGGTATGGAAAGCAGTATAGGTTCCCCCTATCAGCAACAACACCGAAGCCACCAGAACCAGCAAGCGGTTCTGTAGCGAAAATTGTATAATTTTATTCAGCATAGCGGGTCATTTTTAATGGTTGTGTGAATGAGCCGGAATGGCATTGGAAGCGGCAGCCAGTTTCACATGAATGGCACCACGAGTCACCACGGTATCTCCGTCTTTCAGACCGGAAAGAATTTCTACCCGCTCTCCGTTGGAAGTTCCTAATTGTACCTCTTGTTTCTTATAACACTCATCGTCGAGTTTCAAGTACACAAAATAAAGTCCCTGTTCTTCGGTCAACGCCGATTCCGGCAAACTGATGACTCCCTGACGTTCGCCCGACAGCAGGAATACTTTCACAAATGCACCTGGAACCATGTCGCCACGGTTGTCAAATTCGAATGTCACCGGTACATAATAAGACGTATCTCCTGACGATTTTCCAAACGAAAGCACTTTTCCGCCCAAGTTCTCCAGGCAGTAGACTGTATTATTATAAGGCGTCTTGAAGTTAGCCGATACAATGCGTGGAAGTTGTGCATAATAACGTTCCGACACATCGGCCTTCAGCACCAAGCGGCGCATCTGAGTCACCGTCATCAACGGCTGTCCTACCGTTACGTAATCGCCTTCCTTCACCAGGCAGTTTTTCACGAACCCGCCGATAGGTGCCTTCACGGCTACTCCCTTACCCGATTTGCTGGGCAACAAAGCCTCGTATGTCAGACGGGCCTTCTGGTATGCCTCACGCAAAGCCGCAAATTCTTTTTGTGATACAATCTGGCTGCCTACCAGTTTTTCTGCACGTTCGTATTCTTCCTTGGCTTTTTCATAAGCCACCTTTGCCTTTCTCACGGGGTCACCTTCCTGAATGTGCTCAGCGGATACACTCAGCAGTTCACTACCCTGGCCCACTTCAATACCTTCAGCAATTTTGCGGGAGAAAGACACCACTCCCGAGGAAGCCGCTACCACCGTTGCTTCCTGGCCTTGTGCCGACAGAATCTGCCCGCCAGCCTGTATCACTTCCCGAAAGGCTCCCGGGTGAATCACTTCAGCTTCCACCCCAGCCGCTTTTGCTTTCTCCGGCGTCAGTACGATTTCATCTGAATGAGCTGTTTTTTCCTCTGCATGTATTTCCGCTTCATGGTCATGACCTTCATGCTCATGGTCGTGTGCGTGTTCTCCGCATCCCCCCAAAAGGAACATACACAATGTTCCTGTCAAAATATAGTTTTTCATTGAATACTGTTGTTTTTTGTTTGCAAAAATAAATCCTACACGTTGCAAGCAGGTTGCAAAGTGCAGTAACATCTCTAAAAATCAAGCTACAACAGCAAAAGGAGGTGCACGGAAATTACGCACGGCAGAAAAATGCCGGGCATGCAGTTTTTCTACGTAATAGGAAATCATATCCCCTCGTTCAACGGAAACAGATAGAGCTTCCAGACAAAGGGATGACAGATAAATCAAAGTATAGAATGTATAATCCGGGGTAAAATCCGGCAAATGATGAGGAACAGAAAAAGACAGATGCGTAACACAACTGATGTCGCACGCATGCTTGTCGGCATCCCCTGTACAATGGTGCCGTCCTTCGCATCCGTCATGCGATGACGTAGCGCAAGTCTCCATATCCGGACTGACACAAAACGCCTCATTGTGATGATGGTGTGGAAACACACCTACCACCAGCACCCACAGGCTGACCAACAGCAAACAATATGTACCTAAGATTTGCTTCATTCTTTTTTCTGTCGGGCACAAAATTACAAAGAAATCTCCTAAAAACAAAAGGCAGTCAACGCAGAACACGCTTGCCAACTCTCTATTGAATCTCATACACACCTGAAAAGTTCTAAACATACCCGCGTAAATGAAATATCGAATCAAAACTTTTTATGTTTCCCGCCTGTAAGCCCTACGTTTTCCGACGCGGAGCCGTAAGTTTCCCGCATGAAAAACGTACATTTCCGGCAGGAGAAACATAAAAGAAGACAAACAGTTTTTCTAATAACTACCTGAGCTTTCGACTTCACTACAAAAAGCAATTATACTAATTCCAAAACTCACATCAACTATCACAAAAAAGACGGTGAAGAAGTGTCTCAAAACCACTTCCTCACCGTCTTTTTTCTATATTACTTCAACAATCAGTCTACTTTCAAACTGTAGCTTTCTATGCCATCAGGATGAATTACTTTTTCCAGCTTCAAATCAAAAATCAAAACTGAATTTGCGGGAATTGAAGACTGATTCTGTGTGCCATATCCAAGGGCAGCCGGAATATATAATTCCACACGTTCACCTTCTTTCATCCACTGCAATGCAGTGATCCAACCTACAATCAATCCATCTGTCTGATTAGCCTGCAATGCAAAATGAGTAGGCACGTGGATTTTTTCATCCAAATCTCCTGTATAGTTTTGATCAAATACAGTTCCATTTATCAGTTTTCCACGATAATACACGCTCACACTATCCGTAAACAATGGGGTCAACCCTTCCTCTTTTCCTACCTCAATAATTCTCATGTATACAGAATCACTCGCACTGGCAAGAGTTTCGTAAGGATTAGTAACAATTGTACCCCCAATCCCGGAGTCGTACTTTCATTCGCAATTTTATAATTCCGATATATTTTCCATTTTCCCACTTCTTCTCCCAAATTTGCGCGAGCCACATCCGCAATGGAATCGATATAGTGTTCATTACGAACTTGCCAGTTCACATACGGATCTTCCACAGCTGTGTCTTCTGCACACGACACAAAACCGACAGAAAGAGGGAATAACAGGGCAATCAGCCAAAATAGGTTCTTGTTCATGTAGGTTTAATTTATTACTGCAATGTTTTCAGCAAGCTAGTGATGCTTACCTTGTCTGCAATGATATTATTCAAATCTGCAATAGCCACACGTTCCTGTTCCATGGTGTCACGGTTACGCAAGGTTACGCAGTTGTCTTCCAATGTCTGGTGGTCGATGGTAATACAGTACGGAGTACCGATAGCATCCTGACGACGGTAACGCTTTCCGATAGAATCTTTTTCATCGTACTGGCAGTTGAAGTGGAATTTCAGGTCGTTCACGATTTCACGAGCCTTTTCAGGCAGACCATCTTTTTTCACCAACGGCATGACAGCCAGTTTCACCGGTGCCAGAGCTGCTGGCAATTTCAATACCACACGAGTTTCACCATTTTCCAGTTTTTCTTCATGATAAGCCGCACTCATCACGCTCAGGAACATACGGTCTACACCGATAGAAGTTTCGATGACATACGGAGTATAGCTTTCGTTGATTTCCGGATCAAAGTACTTGATGCTCTTTCCTGAGAATTTTTCGTGCTGGCTCAAGTCGAAGTTAGTACGTGAGTGAATACCTTCTACTTCCTTGAATCCGAACGGCATCAGGAATTCAATATCAGTAGCAGCATTAGCATAGTGAGCCAGTTTTTCATGGTCATGATAACGATAGTGATCATCACCGAAGCCCAGCGCCTTATGCCATTTCAAACGAATTTCTTTCCATTTCTTGAACCAGTCGAGTTCTGTTCCCGGTTTTACGAAGAACTGCATTTCCATCTGTTCGAACTCACGCATACGGAAGATGAACTGACGAGCTACAATTTCATTACGGAAAGCCTTACCAATCTGTGCAATACCGAACGGAATCTTCATACGTCCTGTTTTCTGCACGTTCAGGTAATTCACAAAAATACCCTGAGCAGTTTCCGGACGCAGGTATACCTTCATAGCACCGTCTGCAGTAGATCCCATTTCAGTAGTAAACATCAGGTTGAACTGACGAACTTCTGTCCAGTTCTTTGTACCAGAAATCGGACATACGATTTCTTCATCCAGAATAATCTGACGAAGTTCGGCTAGGTCGTTGGCATTCATAGCCTTTGAATAACGTTCATGCAATGCATCACGTTTTGCCTGATGTTCCAGCACACGTGCATTGGTGCTACGGAACTCTTCTTCATTGAATGCTTCTCCGTATTTCTTGGCAGCCTTCGCTACTTCCTTATTGATTTTCTCGTCGTATTTAGCAATTTTGATCTTCAATCAAGACATCGGCACGGGTAGCGCTTCTTTGAATCACGATTGTCAATCAAAGGGTCATTGAAAGCATCTACGTGACCAGAAGCCTTCCAGATAGTAGGGTGCATGAAGATAGCAGAGTCAATACCTACGATGTTGTCGTGCAACAGCACCATGCTCTGCCACCAGTATTGTTTGATATTGTTTTTCAGTTCCACACCGTTCTGACCGTAATCATATACGGCTCCCAGCCCATCATAAATATCACTTGACGGGAATACAAAACCATATTCTTTACAATGTGAAACAAGTTTCTTGAAAACGTCTTCTTGTGCCATTTTTCCTATTATTTTGATTTTTTCTACTTAAATGTCTACTTAATAGGGTACAAAGATACAGATTTATCAATAAAAAAGCATGATAGGTGTATTAATTTATCTTATGAGTTATTTCTTCTCCCCCGTCTCATCCAGTTCTATCACAAGTCCATCATATGCCAAAAACACATTTTCCGGCAACTGTTCCTGCACTTCCGCATGCAAACCTATCTGATGGCTCATGTGGATAAAGTAAGTTTTCCCAGCTGCAATACGGACCGTCTGCTCCAATGCCGCGGACAACGACTGATGCGTCCAATGGTATTCAATACGCAAGGCATTCATCACCAGACAATCCAATCCTTCAAATACTCGTATGAACTTTCAGGAAGATGCAGCATATCTGTAATCCAGGCCATTTTTCCAATACGAAAACCCATAATCGGAAGCTTTCCATGCATCACGCGGAAAGGAATTACTTCCACCTGATTTCCGACTACATTAGAAACCACGAACGGTTCGCCTTCTTTAATATAATTCAATGGAATATGAGGTACACCAGGATAAAGGTTTTCCGTAAAGCAATAAGGCATACGGTTCTTCAAGCGAGTGGCAGTATAATCTTCCGCATACACCGGAATGTCACGAAACTGACAGAAAGGTCGCAAATCGTCCAGACCACCCACATGGTCATAATGTTCATGGGTAATCAGCACTCCGTCTATCGCACGAAAATCATTCAGCCGAAGCATCTGTTCGCGAAAATCCGGACCACAGTCGATAAGAATGCGTACTCCATTTACTTCTACCAGACCGGAACAGCGCAAACGGTTGTCACGCGGGTCAGAACTTGTACATACTTTACAAGTACATCCCACCTGAGGCACTCCCGTAGACGTTCCACTTCCTAAAATTGTTATTTTCATTGTTTTACTCCAATAAAGTTCACTTCCGGATGAATGGCCACTCCAAATTTTTCTTTCACAGAACGAACGACTTCTTCTGCCAGCTTGACCACTTCACTTCCGGTAGCTCCTCCCAGATTCACCAACACCAATGCCTGCTTGTCATGTACTCCGGCATTTCCCAGCCGTTTGCCCTTCCATCCGCAACGGTCAATCATCCATCCTGCAGGAATTTTTACACGGTCATCACCTACCTTATAAAAAGGCATATCAGGATATTCCTTGAGCAAATCTTCAAATTGTGCAAGCGGTACAATGGGATTCATAAAGAAGCTGCCGGCATTTCCAATCTTTTCCGGATCAGGAAGTTTCGCCTCACGGATACGTATAATCACACTACGAAGTTTTTCCAGTGACAATTCTCCTCCCTCCTTCTCCAGCTCGGAGCGGATATTTCCATAATCCAGATGAAACTCCGGCTGTTTTTTCAGGCGATAAGTGACATAAGTCACAATGTAAAGCCTTTCAACTCTCGTTTAAATACACTTTCACGGTACGCATATCCACACTCATCTTGCTTAAAAAGACGAGTGGTTCCATCATTCACCGCTACCGTTTCGACCGACACAATCAAATCCTTGGCCTCTACTCCATACGCTCCGATATTCTGCACGGCCGAAGCCCCTACCTCTCCAGGTATTAAGGACATATTCTCGGCACCATACCATCCTTGCTTGACTGTATAATCTACAAAGTCATCCCACACCTCACCAGCACCAACGCGTATTTCTACCCATTCATCGGTTTCACCTACCACCTGCATTCCTTTAATACCAGAATGCAAAACAGTACCTTGATAATCGGACACAAACAACAGATTACTTCCCCTTCCTACATGTAAAAGAGGAGTCTTTTGTGCTTTCCACTCTTTCAAAAAACAGAGCAGTTCATTCACTGATTCATATTCCACGAAACGAGCTGCCTTTACATCCATTCCGAATGTATTATAAGGAAGCAATGAGTAATTTGTATAGTCTTTCATAATGCATCAATCGCTCAAATCTTCAAACCGGATAAGTTGCCAGATATTTTCACGCCGTTCAAAATAGAGTGTATTACTAAAGCCGTTTCCAAATCCTTTGAATTCTACTACCTTATAATCGGAATGTATATTTTCAGGCTGGCCATAGTGTACATTAGTCATCTTTCCTTTCATCATCGGGGGACGAAAAGCAAACCATTGCCCCGGTTCCAGCGTGGTTTCCAATATCTGGAATTCATCTTCGGGATCGGCCGTTACAAAATACAGAGGTTCATGCAAACGTTCCTTCTGGAAAAGCGAATCACGTGAAAAACGTTCATAAAAAGTATAGAAATCTTCTTTACCATCGTGTTCCTCTGCCATTTTCTCCACATTAATGGCCTCGAGGAACCAAGAATCTTTTTTCCGTTCAAAATAATAACGCTTGATTTTTTTCTCAGTCAGAAAAATCCAGTCTACCTGTACACTGTGCATACTGGTATCCTTTTCCATTTCCATATCTTCTTCCTTATCGAAAAGTACCGTGTACGCTTGCTCACGACTAAATAAAGGATCGTGCTTCCAGTCCTTCTTTTGGATACGATTCACCTGTTTGCCTTTATACAATGAAAAAGGAAATAGCACGCGCGACCGCTGAAACTTTGCATCCGACGCGAAATTATAGAAAAAGTCGGCAAAACTCTCATCTGCCGAAGCAGGTATTTGTTCTTCCACCACAATGGTATCCTGAATCGAATCAGGCAGAACTTTCATAGAATCAATTTGTTCTGTCAATGCGGCAAAAGGATCCACTTTCTTTTTTCCTCCTCCGCAAGATGCCATCAGCGCCAGCAAACAGCATCCAATGATTAATTTCTTCATCTGGTCTCCTCAAATATCGCCGCAAAAATACCTTTTTTTTCTTATCATTGTTTCAGAAACAAGAGTTTTCTTTTTTGTTGAACGAAAAAACTGAATTTTTCAGTTTAAATCCTTACCTTTGCAAACAAAATAATTAAAGAAGAGATATGTTAGCAAAAATAGAACAGTTGCTTCAGGAAGTAAAAGGACTCACAGCGCAGAATCCAGAAGAACTGGAAGCGTTACGAATCAAATACCTGAGCAAAAAAGGTGCCATCAATGCACTGATGGCTGACTTCCGTAATGTACCTGCTGAACAGAAGAAAGAAGTAGGTATGAAATTAAATGAGTTGAAGGACCTTGCACAGGAACGGATTGCAACCTTAAAAGAAGCATTCGACAATCAGGACAACGGAGCTGCCGAACTTGACCTGACCCGTACAGCTTACCCGGTTAATCTTGGAACACGTCATCCGTTGACGATTGTCCGCAATGAAATCATCGATATTTTCAGCCGTATGGCTTTACTATTGCCGACGGTCCGGAAGTAGAAGATGACTGGCATGTATTCTCTTCCATGAACTTTGCAGAAGACCATCCCGCACGCGACATGCAGGATACATTCTTCATTGAAAGTCACCCTGACATTATTCTTCGTACACACACCTCTTCTGTACAGAGCCGCGTAATGGAAGTTTCACAGCCTCCTATCCGTGTAATCTGTCCGGGACGTGTATATCGTAATGAAGCTATCAGCTACCGTGCACACTGCTTTTTCCATCAGGTAGAAGGTCTGTATATCGACAAGAACGTTTCGTTTACAGACTTAAAACAGGTGTTGCTGCAGTTTGCACAAGAAATGTTCGGCCCGGAAACTAAAATCCGTCTTCGTCCGTCTTACTTCCCGTTCACAGAGCCCAGTGCTGAAATGGATATCAGCTGTGACATTTGTGGTGGCGAAGGCTGTCCGTTCTGTAAATATACCGGATGGGTAGAAATTTTGGGCTGCGGTATGGTAGACCCGGCTGTACTGGAAGCAAACGGCATCGACAGCAAAGTCTACACCGGTTATGCATTCGGTATGGGAGTGGAACGTATTACCAACCTGAAATACAAAGTTAAAGACTTGCGTATGTTCTCTGAAAATGACACACGCTTCCTTGAAGAATTTGAATCAGCGAACTGATTTATAGTAACATCATCATAAGAACACGGATTACACCGGAGGTATCAACTTCCTTAGTGTAATCCGTGTTTATCTATTCAAACCAGCCATCTCCCTTTTTCTTTCGGCGAAATATGGAAAAAGAAAAACTTGTCACTCCGAGTTTCTGTGCCATCCTGGCTGCCAACTTCCTGCTCTATTTCGGATTTTGGCTTCTTACCCCTATCCTTCCGTTTTACTTGTCGGAAGTATTCCACACTTCACACACCGCTATTGGAGTTATTCTTTCCTGCTATACGATTTCCTCTTTATGTATCCGCCCCTTCTCCGGATATATTCTGGATACATTTGCCCGAAAACCATTATACCTGCTGGCTTATTTCATTTTCACACTGATTTTTGCCGGCTATATGACTGCAACAGCACTGACCTTATTTATTATCTTCCGCATTGTGCACGGATTTTCGTTCGGTATGGTTACGGTAGGAGGAAACACGCTGGTTATCGATATCATGCCGTCTTCCCGACGAGGAGAAGGGTTGGGCTACTATGGACTTACCAACAACATTGCCATGTCAATCGGTCCCATGTTCGGTCTGTTCCTGCACAGTGGAGGAGCTTCTTATACGACTATCTTCTCGTATGCGCTCGGTTCGTGTGTAATCGGATTTATAGCGGCCTGGACCGTTCGTACACCTTATAAGGCTCCAGTGAAGCGTGCTCCTATATCGCTCGACCGCTTCATTCTGCTAAAAGGACTTCCTGCGGGATTCACCCTCTTGCTGCTCTCCATTCCTTATGGAATGACTACCAACTACGTGGCCATGTATGCACAAGAAATAGGTATTACGGCAGAAACCGGATTCTTCTTTACGCTGATGGCTGTCGGCATGGCAGTGAGCCGCCTGTTCAGTGGCCGACTTGTCGACAAAGGATTAGTCACCAAAGTAATTGCGGCAGGATTGTATCTGGTAAGTGGATGTTACTTCGCTCTGACTGCATGCGGGTGGCTGGTCAAGTGGAATTTAGAAGTGACTACGGGAATTTTCTTCCTGATTTCACTACTGTTAGGAATAGGATTTGGTACTATGTTTCCAGCTTACAATACCCTGTTTGTAAACTTAGCCCCCAACAGCCAGCGTGGCACAGCCACCAGCACTTACCTGACTTCATGGGATGTAGGCTTGGGAATAGGAATGCTTACAGGAGGATATTTGGCCGAAATTGCTACCTTCAAAATAGCCTACTTGTTCGGAGCCTCACTGACAGTAGTATCACTACTTTATTTTCACCTCAAAGCAGGCCCTCACTTTGAAAAGAACCGATTAAGATAAATCTAATCACTCTTTATACGTAAACACAAAGATATGTGACAAGCGATTGTTTACTTCCGTAAACTGTATAGAAAGAATAAAAGAACGGAATAAATCAGCATGACGAATAAGGAATGGAGGAAGATATGAAACAAACTGTTCAGGTGAAGCTGCCACTTTTTCCATATCAGTCACCATAATATAGGAAGCATCACGCGATAAATTTGACACACACTCATCAAACAGGGTGTGAGAGGGAGAGGCAATCACCTTAGAGATACAAGAGTCTACTCGCTCATGCCCCGATACCACCAGTAAACTGTCTTTCTCAGAAACTACAGGAACTGTATTGACAGCCTGCAACATACGGTCCAGACAATCGGCTTGCTCTTCTTTCATCTGCCCACTCAAATAAAAGACTTCGCTGTTCAAATGAATATCATATTCACTCCAACTATGGCAGGACTCTTTTCCTAAGAATGGGACTGAAGGTGTACGCCCATAAATCGTAATAAAGCTAGCCGGCTGAGGGTGATGAATAGAAATAAAAACCGAATCTTCACGGAGTGAACTATTGTCCTTCACTGCATCAATCACCTGCTCTATCAATTTTTTCTGATAGCTGACTACTACCAAACCATCTGTAGTATACACTGACAGATATTTCGTAGAACTAAGTGGATAAATTTCTATTTTCTTGCCCCGATAAATTTCTTTTTTCGGCACAAAATCAGCTCCATGTTTTCCTTTTACCGCCTCAACAAGCTGATGCTTTCCTTCTTTCCCAATACGGAAATAAGCACCACATCCATGGCTGTATGGGGATAATGGAAACTGAATACCACATGATTCATTTGATAGGAAAGTCCATGGGCTGCCGCTGAAGAATACCGACTCAAATCACTCAATATATCATTCATCAAACCAGCACGATGAAGCGTATCCAACTGAGAAGAGTAGGCTGCCTGTGAAAAGCCATGCATAAAATTATCAATGTTATCCGTTTCAAGAATACCCGCACAATCTTTAGGAATAAATTCAAAAACATCCACACGGCTTTCCTTATCGGCCATACTTAAACGGGCAAAACCATAAAAAGCAATCCCGATACAAAAAAGTACCACGGAAAGCACTACTCCCAATTTTATAACCGAACGAATTTGCATCACACGTCACCTATTTTAGGCAAAGATAGCAAAAAACTTTTTAAAAAGTACAAACAAAAACGAAAGTTTTATCAAATTACTATTTACATTGTTTCAGTTTTTCAGCCAATTCAGCCCGAGATACTCCCAATTCCAACGCCTTCTCATATGCCTCTCGGGCTTCTGCCTTTCTTTTCTGTTGCAAATAAATATCTCCCTTCATCACATAGCAAGAAGCATCTCGAGGGTCAAGTTTCAAGACTTCATTTAAATCAAATAAAGCGGCCTCTGCCTGTCCGTGTTCCCACTCCATATTGGCACGCATCCGAAGTACGGATACATCACGAGGATAGTCTGAAACCAGCAGATTCATAGCGTCCATCGCTGACTGATGTCGTCCTTCCTTCTCGTCCAACATGATAATCCCGATACGTGCCGTCTTGTTTTTTACATCCTGCTCCAGTACCACATTGTAATCTACACGTGCTTCTTTATATTCGCGACGTTGCATATAAATATAGGCACGAAAAAGACGGGCTTCCAGATTCTTAGGCAAAAGGTCGATTACATTACAATAATCCAGATACGCCTTTTGTATCAAGTCTTTTTCCAGATAGAGAGCAGCCCGGTTCAATAACATGGTGGTGGAATAGGGTATGATATTCAATGCCAGCGTGTAAGATTCAATGGCCTCATCTGTCTTTCCCATACGCTTCTGCACCGTACCCAGATTCGAAAACAGCAGGGCATTCCGGGCATTATCCGGTTCCATTTTCAGTGCCTGCCGGAAAAGACGTTCCGCCTGCACAAGACTGTCCTTTTTCACACAGTCCATTGCCTGCTCTACCACATCGTTATATGACTGGGCCTGCAAAGGAAGGCTGAGTACCCATACACAAAGAATCCACACAATGTATTTCATTTCTTCTTTCGTTTGAATTTGTGACGAAGGTAGTATTTCTTCCTCTAACTCAGGAGGGATTACAATATTTTTTTGTAAGTTTGAACAATCATTAAACAGACAATTATCATGAAAATAGAAAAAGCCATTTTTGCCTGCGGATGCTTCTGGGGGGTACAACATCAGATGGAGAGAGCCAAGGGAGTTATTCGCAGCACAGTAGGATATACGGGAGGAAAAGAACAACACCCAACTTATCAGGAAGTAAAAGCACACACTACAGGGCATGCCGAAGCTGTATTAGTGGAATACGATGCGGAGCAGACCACTTACAAAGAATTATGCAAACTGTTCTTTGAGATACACGACCCGGCACAGACAGACGGACAAGGTCCTGACATAGGTCCGCAGTACCGAAGTGAAATTTTCTACTTAAACGAAGCGCAGAAAGCAGAAGCAGAAGCAATCATTCAGCTGCTAAGAGAAAAAGGCTACGAGGTAAATACCCGCCTTACTCCGGCATCCGAATTCTGGCCGGCTGAAGATTATCACCAGCACTACTATAACAAGACAGGAGGAGAACCTTACTGCCATATCCGAATCAAGAAGTTCTAAACATAAAAAGGGAGGTCTGCCATGAAGCGACCTCCCTTTCTATTTAATAAGATTTTTCGTTTTATGCCTTCTTAATATAGTCTACAATCCAGGCACCAACTTCTTTTGTTCCATATTTTGCTCCGCCTTCTACCTGAATTTCCGGAGTGCGTACATTGGCATCCAAAGAAGCATCTACTGCACGACGAATCAATGCGCCTTCTTCTTTGCAGTCGAAATACTCAAACAACATGGCTACGGAAAGAATCTGTGCCAGCGGGTTGGCAATGTTCAGTCCCTTTGCCTGTGGCCATGAACCGTGAATCGGTTCAAACACCGGTGTGCTCTCTCCTGTAGAAGCCGAAGGCAACAAGCCCATTGAACCGCTGATTACTGAACCTTCGTCTGTCAAAATATCGCCGAACGTATTTTCTGTAACCATTACATCAAAGAACTTGGGTTCCTGAATCATCTTCATGGCTGCATTATCTACAAACATATAGTCGGTAGTCACTTCCGGGTACTGAGGAGCCATCTCCTGTGCAATCTGACGCCACAAACGAGAAGAAGCCAATACATTAGCTTTATCTACCACGGTCAGGTGTTTACGACGTTTCATCGCATATTCAAAGCCGACTTTCAAGATTCGTTCAATTTCCGGACGAGTATACATGTTTGTATCGTATGCCTTGTCATTATCCTGGTATTTTTCACCAAAATACATACCGCCTGTCAGTTCACGGATACAGAGAAAATCTGCACCGTCTACCAGTTCGGCTTTCAACGGAGATTTGTGTACCAGACATTTGAATGTCTGAACCGGACGGATATTGGCAAAAGTCCCAGTTTTTAACGCATTAGCCAGCAATCCCTGTTCCGGACGTACCTTTGCGGTCGGGTCATTGTCAAATTTCGGGTCACCTACTGCTGAGAACAGCACGGCATCAGCATCCTTACAAATCTGATAAGTTTCTTCAGGGAACGGATCACCTACTTCATCGATAGCATGTGCTCCACAAAGTGCATATTTATAATCCACCTTGTGACCAAACTTCTCACAAACGGCTGTCATTACATCTACTCCCTGAACGGAGATTTCCGGTCCGATTCCGTCACCGGCTAATACTGCTATTTTAAAATCCATAATTGTATGCTTTTAATTTAAATCTTCTATCATGTTCAACATTTTAATTGTCGCCTTGATGGCTGCCTCTGTCTGGTCGGCATCAAACCCTCTTGTACGGAACTCCTTATCCTCATAATTCCAGGTGATAACGGTCTGCACAAAGGCATCCGTACGTCCGCCGGGAGGAATGGTCACAGCATAGTTCAGCAACATCGGGAATTTTCTTCCTAATGTACCTTTATATATCTTGCGCAACGCACGTACAAAAGCATCGTACTGTCCGTCGCCGCTAGAACTTTCCTGATAGGTCTTCCCGTTAATCTCAATGCTAAGCGTGGCCATCGGCTTCAATCCCTTGGCGAGGGTGACAAAGTAACTAAGCAATTTTACCTTATTCTGTATGCCATCGTGCTTCAACACGTCACTGATGATATACGGCAAATCCTCAGGAGTGACCAGTTCTTTGCGGTCGCCTAGTTCAATGATTCGTTCGGTGACTTTTCGCATGGATTCTTCATCCAGTTCCAGTCCCATACTTTCCAGATTCTTGCGGATGTTGGCTTTCCCGGAATTTTTTCCTAAGGCATATTCACGCACACGTCCGAAACGTTCCGGAAGCAGGTCGTTGAAGTAAAGTTTATTCTTATTGTCTCCATCAGCATGTACGCCGGCCACCTGTGTAAACACACTCTCTCCCACAATAGGTTTGTTGGCAGGAATCGTCACACCGGAATAAGATTCCACTACCCGACTGACATCATTCAAGCGACTTTCATCGATGCGCGTAATGGCATGGAAATGATCCTTCAAGATAGCTTGCACACTGGCCAGAGGAGCATTACCAGCCCGCTCTCCCAACCCGTTAATGGTGGTATGCAGTCCTTTCACCCCACTCAATACAGCTGCCAACACGTTACTTACAGCCAAATCATAGTCATTGTGCGCATGAAAATCAAAATGAAGGTCTGGATAACGCTTCTTCATTTTACGCATGAATTCGATAACCTGCAAGGGATTGAGAATTCCCAAGGTGTCAGGAAGCATGAAACGACGGATACCGCTGTCGCGCAAACCATCTACCAAACCGAATACATAGTCCGGTGAATCCTTAATACCATTACTCCAGTCTTCCAGATACAAATTGACTTCAAGCCCTCTTTCGTGCGCATAGTCTACCGTATTCCGTATGTCGGCCAGATGTTCCTCCAAAGTCTTCTTCAACTGATAGCGGCAATGCTTTTCAGATCCCTTCGAAAGCAGGTTGATTACCTGTCCTCCTGCATCATGAATCCAGTCGACCGACATCTTTCCGTCAACGAATCCCAGGACTTCTACCCGCTGCAGTAAACCTCTGCGTGCAGCCCAGTCACAAATCATTTTTACTGCATTGAATTCACCATCCGACACGCGGCTGAAGCAACTTCGACTCGGTCTACCTTCAAATCCTCCAGCAACAAACGGGCTATCATCAACTTCTCGTGAGGGACAAACGATACGCCACTGGTCTGTTCCCCGTCGCGTAACGTAGTGTCCATTATCTCTATTCTCGGATGATTATTCATAATCACTCTTTTTTACGGTCAGTTGCGTGCCTTTTCAAAAGCCTCTATCTTATCTTTGTTCTCTACCAAGAAGTCAATGTCATCCAGTCCGTTCATCAGACAATGCTTCTTATAGGCATTGATTTCGAATGTTTCAGACTTTCCAGTTGCCTTGTTGGTAATGGTCTGTGCCGGTAAGTTCACCTCTACTTCCGTCTGAGGGTCGGCTTCAATCGAAGCAAACAGCTCTTTCAAGAACTCTTCGCTTACCACCACCGGCAAAACAAAGTTATTCAGTTCATTGTTCTTATGAATATCGGCAAAGAAGCTTGAAACTACCACCCGAAAACCATATCCGGCAATAGCCCACGCAGCGTGTTCACGGCTGGAACCGCTACCGAAGTTCTTTCCGGCCACTAAAATCTGTCCGCTGTATTTAGAATTGTTCAGCACAAAATCCTTGTTCAACGAACCATCCGGATGATAACGCCAATCGCGAAACAAATTGTCTCCAAAGAATTTTTCATCGCGTGTAGTTGCTTTCAGAAAGCGTGCCGGGATAATCTGGTCAGTATCCACATTTTCCAATGGCAAAGGGATACAAGTACTTGTTATGATATTGAATTTCTGTTTCATGACACTCATTTTTTACATTAACGTTCTTGGATCTGTTATCACACCGGTTACGGCAGCGGCAGCAGCAGTCAACGGACTTGCCAGCAAGGTACGTGAACCCGGTCCCTGGCGTCCTTCAAAATTTCTATTACTTGTAGATACTGAATATTTTCCGGCAGGAATCTTGTCGTCGTTCATAGCCAGACAAGCGGAACATCCCGGCTGACGGATTTCAAATCCAGCTTCCTCCAACACTTTGTCAAGTCCTTCCTGACGAATCTGCTCGTCTACCATCCAAGAACCCGGAACCAGCCATGCAGTGATATTATCGGCTTTCTTTCTTCCCTTCACGATAGAAGCAAACGCACGGAAGTCCTCAATACGTCCGTTAGTACAAGCTCCCAAGAACACATAATCTACTTTTTTGCCCAGCAAACTTTCCCCCGGCTGGAATCCCATGTATTGCATGGATTTTTCGAAAGAACCTTTTTTCTACTTCGCTCATGCCTTCCGTGGTAGGAATATTCGATGTAACAGCCATGCCCATACCCGGATTGGTTCCATAAGTAATCATCGGCTGAATATCTGCAGCGTCATAACGTACTTCCTTATCAAATACCGCATCATCGTCGCTCTTCAATGTTTTCCAGTAAGCCAAGGCCTTGTCCCACTCTTCACTTTTGGGAGCATATTCACGTCCTTTAATATATTCAAAAGTCACTTCATCCGGAGCAATCATACCTCCACGAGCTCCCATTTCAATCGACAAGTTGCACAATGTAAGACGGCCTTCCATGGTCAGACTGCGAATGGCTTCACCCGCATATTCCACAAAATATCCGGTTGCACCGCTTGTGGTCATTTTCGACATCATATACAATGCTACGTCCTTTGCCGTAACACCCTTGCCCAGCTTACCGTCAATCGTGATACGCATGGTCTTGGGACGTGCCTGAAGGATACACTGTGAAGCCATTACCATTTCCACCTCACTGGTACCAATACCAAAAGCTACTGCTCCCATCGCTCCATGAGTAGAAGTATGTGAGTCACCACACACAATCGTCATGCCCGGCAGCGTCAGTCCTCGTTCCGGACCTACCACATGGATAATACCGTTTTTCTTGTTCATCATTCCGAAATGCGTCAATCCGAAATCGGCCGCATTCTTAGCCAGCGCATCTACTGTGCCTTAGATACAGGGTCTTCGATAGGTTTGTCCTGGTCATGAGTCGGTGTATTGTGGTCCGGCATACAATAGATACGTTCCGGACGGAAGCACTTCAATCCACGGGTACGCATTCCGGCAAAAGCCTGCGGACTGGTTACCTCATGACAGTACAGACGGTCGATATACAACTGGGTAGGCCCGTCTTCCACCTTCTGCACGATGTGTGCATCCCATATTTTGTCGAATAATGTATTAGCCATATGTTTCTCGTTTAATTTATTATTTTCTGAATTTATTGATACAATCGATATATGCTTCTACTGATGCAGCAATGATGTCGGTATTTGCGCCAAAACCATAATACATCTGGCCGTCGTATTCCACCTGCATGTGTACTTTACCCACATCGTCACTACCCTTGCTGATAGCCTGAATGGTAAACTCTTTCAAAGTCATCTGACGCTTGATAATCTGTTTCACAGCCTTGATAGCGGCATCCACAGGTCCATTACCTGTAGCAGCTGCCTCAAAGTGCTCTCCGCTGATATTCAGTCCGAGACTGGCTACCGAACGAACACCCACACCACTTGTCACTTGCAAGTATTCCAGTTTGATATGGTGGTTCACATTACGGTCGGCTCCTGCCAATACCAAGATGTCATCGTCTGTAATATCCTTTTTCTTGTCAGCCAGTTTCAAGAAATCCTCATATACCTTATCCAGTTTTTCCTGAGTCATTTCCACTCCCAGCACATGCAGACGATGCTTCAAGGCAGCACGTCCGCTACGTGCAGTCAGCACAATGGCATTATCATCGATACCCACATCCTTAGGGTCAATAATTTCGTAAGTCTGCACATTTTTCAGCACACCGTCCTGATGAATACCCGAAGAATGCGCAAAGGCATTACGTCCCACGATAGCCTTGTTAGGCTGTACCGGCATGTTCATCAAGCTGGACACCATGCGGCTGGTAGGATAGATTTTCTGTGTATTGATGTTGGTATCAATCTGAATATCATGGTGACAACGTAAAATCATGGCCACCTCTTCCAACGAGGTATTTCCAGCACGTTCACCAATACCGTTAATGGTTACTTCCACCTGTCGGGCACCATTCAACACTCCGCTGATGGTATTGGCTGTAGCCATGCCCAAGTCGTTATGACAGTGAGTAGAGATAATCGCTTTGTCTATTCCGTCGACATGCTCCATCAGGTATTTGATTTTTGCACCATATTCATCAGGCAAACAATAGCCTGTGGTATCCGGAATGTTTACTACCGTAGCTCCAGCCTTGATTACTGCTTCTACTACGCGTGCCAGATATTCATTGTCCGTACGTCCGGCATCTTCTGCGTAAAATTCCACGTCGTCAACGTAACGTCTTGCATATTTCACGGCAGCTACTGCACGTTCAATAATTTCTTCACGGGTTGAATTGAATTTATATTTGATATGCGAATCAGAAGTACCGATTCCCGTATGAATACGTTTATGCTTGGCATATTGCAGGGCTTCTGCCGCTACATCAATATCTTTCTGTACGGCACGAGTCAGCGCACAGATAGTCGGCCAGGTCACCGCTTTCGAAATTTCAATTACGGAATTAAAATCTCCCGGACTTGAAATCGGAAAACCGGCTTCAATTACATCCACACCTAATGCTTCCAGCTGCTTTGCCACCTGAATCTTTTCCACTGTGTTCAACTGGCATCCCGGTACCTGCTCCCCGTCGCGAAGAGTCGTATCAAAAATAAATAATCTGTCACTCATAATATTATCTTTTTATTTCTTGTTATCTCAAAAAAAGCCTTTCGCACAAGGAAGTGAGAAAGGCTTGATATAATTTCATTTTTACTATCAGTATGCGCACGACTCACTTCCCACTGGGCTTTCCAGCAGATTAATCAGACCGCATAGCAAAATATGTAAAAACAAGTTGTTCATAATCGTTCGTTTTATACGTTTCGTTTTAGATGCTGCAAAGGTATACAATATTTTGAAATAAGAAAATAAAAAGAAAGTTTTTTCATTATTTAAACAACAAATTCGCACAAACAAAAGCAACAGACTATAAATCTATCATTCTGTAAGCAAACGTAGCTCATGCAGACAGGCTTCTACCTCTGTCATGCTTCCCATATGCTTGCCCATATCGTCCGAAAGCTTGACACATTCGCGCCATTCCTGACTCTGACTCATCTTGCAGCGTGATAATTTCATCACAATGTTAGATGGCTGATAACCTGTGTCGTTCGTCAAGTTGGTACCGATACCAAAGGAACAGCGGATTTTTCCCTGGCAATACTGATAAATCTTCAATGCCTTCTCGAAATCTAACGCATTACTGAAGATAATCGTTTTGGTAGTCGGGTCAATGCCTAACTCCTTATATCGGGCTATCAACCGCTCTATAAATTCGTATTCATCGCCGGAATCACAACGTACACCGTCAAACAACTTTGCCTGCTTCCGGCTGAAATTGCTGAGGAATGAATCAGAAGTATAGGTATCCGACAAGGCTGTTCCCAAATCACCATCGTACACGTTTACCCAGTTCTCCAATGCCATATAGTTGGCGTGCTTGTAACCAAACTGAGCTCCGTGAAACATAAACCATTCATGAGGATGGGTACCCATAGGGCGCATATCATATTTCATGGCAAGGTGACAGTTGGATGTACCGGTACAATACTGGGCATGCTCTTTCAGATATTCCACCACCAGCTTCTGCACGTCAAAAGAGAAACGCCGTCGTGTACCAAACTCGGAGAAAGGCATCTGGTGTGCATTCGACAGGTTCACCTTATCGGCCAGTTTGTCCAGTATCGTCTGCTTGTCTGGAATGCGATTCAGGAATTGATTTTTTATTTCAGAAACAATGGCCAATAGCGGCACTTCATAAAGAGTCACCTTATACAGATAATCAGTCACTGTCATCTGCAAATGATGCTGGTCGTCCAACCATACTTCTATTTTATTCGGATCAAACCGGAAAGAAGAAAGCCACTCCCAATACACACTGGGCAGAAAGCGACAATGTGTCGTCATGTATTCCTGCTCTTCCGATGTCAGTTTTACCATTTCCAGATTATGGATTTCGTTTTTCAAGGCTTCCAGAAATCCTTCCGTATATTCAGTCTCATCCCTATCTTTAAAAGTAAAGGTTCCAATGGCATAAGGGAATAACTTTATATAAGCGTATGAAGTAGTAAACTTATATAAATCTGTATCCAAAATTGTTTTTATCACCATGATATTTAATTTTTCTTGTGGTAAATATAAACAAGAAAAAGGATTGTCACAACTATTAAAGTATCAGACAATCCTTTTTTCTTATTTTAAATTCAAATTATTTCAGTTTTAAGGCCACAATACAGTCTACAGAAGGTTGCAGATTTTCTGTATGCAATACAATTCCGCCTTGGATTTTCTCCCATTTCACTTTTTCATCGGTACCGAACAAAGTAGAAGAAATGACTTTTTCCGTCACTGGCAAAGTCACAAACTGAGGCATGTGGTCTGCTAATAAATGTACATAAAGCATATTATCCTTACGGGTTGTGGTTCCCCACGAAGCACTCATCACATTTCCAGCAGTAGTGCCATAAATGGTTTCCCCATATTTCGACATCCAGTCTCCTACTCCCTTCAAACGTTCTACAGCCACAGCCGGAAGTTCACCATTAGGCTGAGGGCCGATATTCATCAGCAGATTAGTTCCTTTACCTGCCGCACGTACCAGCAGACGAACTAAATCAGTAACCGACTTATAATTCTGGTCTTTTATTTTGTACCCCCACATGCCATTCATCGTTTCGCAAGTTTCCAACGGAAGAGCACTCACTGACTGCCCAGACAACCCAGCTTTATTCTCACCGGGAAGGTCACGTTCAAACATCTGAAAGTCTTCACCTGGGTAAGGTGTTTTATGATGATTGTTTCCAATCAGACATGCAGGCTGCAATTTGTGAATCAGTTTATACTGTTCCTCTAACTTCCAGTCAAACCCATCGGGCTGGTCCCACATTCCATCAAACCAGATAGCACCAATCGGACCATAGTTAGTCAGCAATTCCGTAAGCTGATGATTCATGAACTGATAATAAGTTGCCCATTCTCCATGTGAGGTACGTCCAGTTCCATGCCCCGTATTTCCCAACGGATAATAATCTTCACGTGTCCAGTCCAGATGCGAATAATATAAATGTAATCTTATTCCCTGCTTGCGGCACTCTTCGGCCAACTCCTTTATCACATCCCGCTTAAAAGGAGTCGCATCCACGATGTCATAGTCTGAATATTTCGTATCAAACATAGAGAATCCATCATGATGGCGGGAAGTAATGCAGATATATTTGGCCCCGGAAGCTTTAATTGCAGCGACCCACTCCTGCGCATTAAAACGTGAAGGATAAAATCCCGATGCAGCTTTCGCATACTCATGGCAATCAATGTTAGCGGTATTCATATACATTCTCCTTGGCCAAACATGCTATATATTCCCCAATGCAGAAATATACCAAACTTACCATCTTGAAATTCTTTTCGGGCTTGCAGATTCTCTGGAGTTGGTGTATAGTCAGTTCCCTCTGCCTGTGCCGACAATGAAAATATTCCCAATAATCCCCCTAGAAAAACCGTTTTCCAACGGGGTAAGATGCGTGTTCTCATACTTATTCGATAATTAAAAAACAATATAATTAGATTTAATCAGTTGCAAAGATACAATAAAATCTGAGTTACGGATACAAAAAAGCCCCGAAGCGTTTCCGCTTCAGGGCTTCAGTTAAGACGGCGACTACCTATCTCCCACTTGCGCAGTACCATCGGCGTGACGAAGCTTAACTTCTCTGTTCGGAATGGGAAGAGGTGGAACCTTCGTGCAATAGTCACCTGAATAT
>ENA-OQBJ01000175-OQBJ01000175.1-human-gut-metagenome-genome-assembly--contig:-NODE-175-length-34287-cov-4.847570_pt1 | contig 34287 bp, 41 predicted proteins | sample MGYA00242743_ERZ504545 | MGnify/ENA primary metagenome ERZ504545 (study PRJEB26092, sample SAMD00036252) | human gut metagenome | host: Homo sapiens | study: EMG produced TPA metagenomics assembly of... | reverse complement strand
GGCGGAACGTGCGCTCGCCGTCGGTCACCAGATCAACCGCGCCGGACACCGCAACCGCGCCCTTGCCGACGGGGGAGTGCTTCGCCAAATGGCGGGCCACACGTTTGGCCGCGTCGATGGCCGCGTCGACCTCGTCAACGGCCTCCACTCCAGCCGGACGCGTGGTCGGATCAGTGCTGTCGCGTCGGCCAGCCCCCACATCGCATCAAGCGCGATGACCTCGCTCGCATTGCCGCGCACAATGGTCGGAGGCGCGTCACGGAACGATTCAAGAATGAACGTGCGTGTTTCGCCAATGCCCGCAGCAACCGGGTCTAGCACCCACGTCTTGCCGTTTTCGTGCAGTTTGCGCGCGATTTCCGGCAGCGCGTCCTTGAAGAACGGCAGCAACGTGCCCACGTTGATGTAGTTCGATCCGGCGATTTCGGCGGTGGCGATCACATCATCCGGCAGATAGCTCATGGCCGCGGTGCCGCCCGCCGCAAGCTGTGCGTTGGCAACGAGATTGATGGTCACGAAATTGGTGAACGACTGCGCCAGTGGTGTCTGCTCATGCACGTCCGTGACGGCTTGTTTGATGGCGGCACGCAATGTGCCGAGTGCGTCATTGGCGGATGAGTCATCGCTCATGATCTGCTCCCTACGTTGGTCCTAACCAACAGGTTCAAAGGGTCAGGCGTTCATGCCTATCTCAGCTTGATGGACTTGGCCATCAAGCACCCCCGCATGTTTACAACAGTGCTTAATCTATCTACGTCCCTTGACAGGCGCGATTTCGTAGGTGATTTTGGGCTTCCGTAGGTGGTTGCTGCCGGATAAGCATCGGCGAGATGCCTGGAATTAGGCGTTTGCTCGTGTCCGGATTCGAAGCTGATCGCCTACGGAACGCAAAAATCACCTACGGAACGCAGTCAGTCGCTTTGCGTCGTGTCGATGACGTTGCTGCAGTATGCCGTCCTGCCGGCAGTCACGTCGGCGTAGAAGCGCTGTTTTTCATCGATGTAGGCGATGGCTTTACGCAGTTCCTCCAGTTGCGTCTCCAGATGCTCGCGTTTTTCGGCAAGGATTTCCTGACGTTCCGGTATCGATGACTCACCTTCGAGACAGAGTTGCGTGTAGTGCCGCATCTCCTTGATGCCCAGACCGCAGCGTTTGAGACATGTCAGGTCGTTGATCCATGCGATGCATCGCTCGTCGAAGACGCGTCGGTTGTTCTGGTCTCGTTTGAGACCGGGCACGAGTCCTGAATTGCAATAGAACTTCAATGCTTCGTAATTCATGCCGGTTAGTTTGCAGGCCTGCTTCATCGTATAGGTTTTCATGTTCTTATGGAGTGGCACTGCCGTGATTGCCATACGTGGCTCCTTTCGGACGCTGCGCGGCAGGACGTTCGGCGGGTGCCGCCGGATGGGGTCGGGCTTGAGGCGCATTGTTCTTTTTGTTTGTACCTATCATGTCACATTTCCGGTTATTAATACCGTAGATAGTACCGGCGTGCCGTAATTTGACCGGTAGCGGCTACCGGATTTTATCTTGAGGGTCAGAACGGCATACATGCCGGCACTGAATACCGACGAATTTATGGAAGGAAAAACAGTGGAATACGTGAAACTTGCCAACGGTGTTGAGATTCCGAAGATCGGATACGGCGTCTTCCAGATCAGCAAGGACGATGCTCCTCGCTGCGTGCGCGAGGCCATCGAGACCGGGTACCGCCATATCGACACCGCACAGTCGTACTTCAACGAGGCCGAAGTCGGCCAAGGAATCAAGGATTCCGGTATCGATCGTAAGGATCTGTTCCTCACTACCAAGATCTGGATCAGCAATTACGGCTATGAGAACACGCTGAGGTCCGTCGATGTGTCCTTGAAGAAGCTTGGCACCGACTATCTCGATCTGGTGTTACTGCACCAGCCGTTTTCCGATACCTACGGCGCGTGGCGTGCACTCGAAAAGCTCTACAAGGACGGCGTGATCCGCGCCATCGGCGTGAGTAACTTCTATCCGGATCGTCTGGCCGATATGGTCGCCTTCAATGAGATCGCCCCGATGGTCGATCAGGTCGAGACTAATCCGCTCAACCAGCAGATCGAAGCTCGCAAGAACATGGTCAAGCGGGGCGTGGCTCAGGAAGCATGGGCTCCGTTCGGGGAGGGCATGCAGAACATGTTCTCCAATCCCACCCTGGCCAAGATTGGCGAGGTACATGGCAAGTCCGTCGCGCAGGTGATCCTGCGTTGGCTCACTCAGCGCGACATCGTCGCTCTGCCCAAGTCCACGCACAAGGAGCGCATGGAAGAAAACCTGAACATCTTCGATTTCCGGCTCTCCGACAGCGAGATGACAACCATCGCGGGCCTTGACACCAAGACCAGCATGTTTTTTCGCCACGACACCCCTGAGGCGGTCGACCGCTTCGTCGGTTATGTCAAGGAACGTGCTGGCCGCGAGTGATTCCGGCCCATGACATGGTCGGTGCCGGCAGCACTGTGTATCTGGGCTTCCCGATTTGGTGGATGGCACCTGTTTGGCTGGTGAACGATTCCGTCAAATCCAACGATTTCGCAGGTAAGACGATCATTCCGTTCTGCACTTCCGCCAGCTCCGATATCGGCAACAGTGCATCCACGCTCCAGAAAATGGCAGGCAGTGGTACATGGCTTACCGGGCATCGTTTCTCGGAATCTGTTTCCGAGAAGGACGTGACCGATTGGCTGATTTAGTCCAAAAACGGCATCGCCGAATACGAAGACATGGGGCGACCATTGTACGTTCGGCTGCAGCATTTCGTGTGCTGAATAGCAGGTCGCCTCTTCCACGCTCTTTTGAGTATCCCATCCGAATGTTTAAGCAGGCGTGGAAGTAGTAAGTGGTATGTGTGCTGTCCTGCCTTGCAGGAAGACATGGCGGGCATTTTCATTATGATGAAACGTCATCAAATATCGGATTATTTCCGATAATCATTCCACGAGATGGGCTTCCCCGTATTATTTCCTGAGACGTTTGTGACGCCCTATGTATTTGCATGCGGGGATAGAATTGTTGACGGAAGAGAACCGTGAAAGGAATGTGCGTTGGCGAGAAATGACGGGAGTCGAAGGAGACGGGGCGGTCTTTGCGATAGGTTGTTCGGCGATCTCAGTGCAAAAAAGTTGCGTAAGGTGTTGTTTGGTGCTGTTGCGGCAATTGTCACTGTTGCAGTTGTCCTGTTTGTGTGGAACGGTGTCGTTAAACCTGTTTTTGACAATGCAAGGACCGAATCTACCATCAGTGTGGAAAGCCAGTTGCAGGCGGCTGTGAATATCGACGATCTATCGACCGCGAAATTCCATTATGGCGGTGTTGCTGTAAAGAAAGACAATGCTGGTAAGGACAAGTGGCATGTTGCATATGAGACGACGGTGACTGCTGGCGTCAAGATGAGCGATATCACGTTCGAAGTGGACGATACCGCGAAGACCGTCACTCCGATTCTGCCGAAGCCGACTATTGGGGACGTCGTGGTTGATAGCGGCAGCCTCGACTTTTTCGAGAACAATCCGTCCGTTGAAATTGATGAGGTGATCAAGCTTTGCAAGCAGGATGCGCAACAGGAGACCAAGACAAACGGAGACATTATTTCTATTGCTGCCAGCAATCTTGAACAAACTGTGGATGCGTTGACCAAGGATCTCGTGGAAGCAAAAGGATACAAATTGCAGAAGGCCGAGACCGTAAAGCTCACTAAGGAGACCGCGCATGCTGACGAATAATCGTTCCATGAAACGTGCGATTGCCGCATTATGTGTTGCTACGCTTGCATGTTCTGCTGTAGGGTGCGGCGAGGAAAAGAAAGAAGCTATCCCAACTTTCTCGAATGCCACGTATATCGCACAGATGGCCACATTAAAATGTTATTACCACAACACGGCCAAGCTCAGTCATGAGGGATCGTGGTTCTTCAATAATGGCTACAAACGTATGTGGATGGAATACAGTGGCATCGTGAAGTACGGTATTGATGCCGATAAAGTAACAATTAGTCCAGATGCCAACGGTCATAGAGTAATCATTACCGTGCCTCCAGCTCACGTGTTGGATGATCCGGACGTAAATGAGAAGTCGTTCAGCAAACCGCTGGTGAGCACTGGTTTCGCCACTTCGATTACCGCCGAAGAGAAAACGGAAATGTTTGATAAGGCCCAGCAAAGCATGCTGAAGCAGGCGAAAACCGATTCGGCGTTGCTTGCCCAAGCCGAAGCTCGCGCGCGGACTATTCTAGAGCAGTATGTGCGCAATGTGCTTGGCGACGACGCGAAGAACTGGACTATCGAATTCAAGGATGTGCAATAGTCGCCAAGCGAGAACTGGCTTACCTCACCCGCAATTGCCATCGTGGATGGCGGTGGCCAGCTGATCGCTGGATGCATCCATCGCGTATTCGGCGACACCCTGCTGCTGATTCGTGATGCGGTCGCGGTCGGCCCCGAAAAACAGCACCGAATAGGAATTCGTCACCGCCTCCGTACGGTCGGCTGCGATTGTCGGTTGCGTGGTGCCGCAGGAGATCATGATCGAACGGTGCGAAAGTTCGTGCTTGACCATGTCCACCAGCCAGGGGCTTCGCGCGGTCTGCGTCCAATCCGGGTGTGTGGTGAGGATATGCATGATATCCCGCTGCGAGCGGTCGGGCATCTGGCAGTAATACGCAGCCACGAATCCACTCGGATTCTCACCTGACTGGCCGCCGCAGTTGAATTCCATGGTCTGTTCGATCTGCACGCCCATCGTCGATGCCACGTTCGTGGCGAGCGTGTACCATCCGGCCGGATCGAGATCACCGTTGCGTTCGGGCACGGCGATCGCAGCCGCTGCGGCTTCCGCGTTATGCAGATTGCTGACCGCAGTCGAGACCTGCTGTTTCACGTCCGAGCGTAGTTTGTGCAGCGACCGTAGGTCGGCGAGCATCTCCCTCATCGATGCATACGCGCGCTGTTTGCCGTATCGGTCGATGAGCTCGTTCGCCTGCGTCGGATCGTCCACCTGCAGCAGCCATTGCGCCGCATGCTGGCTGAAATCGTCCGCCATGGCCGCGTCGACCGCGCTGAGCAGCTCCTTGGTCTGTCCGTCGAGATTATGTGCCGCCACGCGCATGCTGTCGATGATGGTGCGCTGCTGGTTGCGGTACAACAGTCCGATGATGCGTTCCTGCAGATTGTCCGACAGCAGATACTTGATCTGCTTGGCGTCGGCAAGCCGGTCGTAATCGTCCATGCACTGCTGCACGGTTTCGATGTGCGCGGCGAATCGGTCCGGATCATCCAGGCCCTGCGCGAACGTGATGCTGTCCTGCGCGGTCTGCCGGATGCCTTGCATGGTTTCGATCTGCGGCTTGACATTGCTGGCCGCTTCACTGGTGGTGGTGTGCAGGAAATTGGCGACGCTGGCGATGACGGCAAGCACGACGAGCACGCCCACGATGCGTAGGACATTCCGCCGGCTGCGTGAATTCGGGTTGTGGTACGGCATATTCTCAGACTACCTTGCTCGTGTGATGCACCGATGCTCCCATCTACCGCCGTTTGGCTCCATCCGGCCATGCGATGCCGGTGTCAGGGGAGTGCAGGACGTTCTTGTAGATGTCGTTGCGTACGTAGATTTCCACGGAACCGCGCGATCGCTGGTCTTTCCATGGCGTGACGGTTTCGGCGATGCGTATTTTCGTGTAGTCGTTCCGGTCATAGCCGAGGGCGCTGAAGAAGAACGGCTGATAGATGGTGTCGTAGAATTCGGGTTCGCCCCATGATCTCCAGGTTTCGATGTCTTGTTTGCCGGCATAGGGGTCTATGCACCATTCCCAAGAGATGTAGCTGCGCCCTTTGTAGGCATTGGACATGAGCGTACGCTTGAAGTACGGGTCGGCGGTGACCAGTGTTCCGCTCACCCACGATGTGTAGTCGATGCAGTCCTTGCCATCGGCGCAGTAGCCGCCTTGATTGATTCGTTCCTTGACATCCGGGGACGCATTCGTGGAATTGATGCGAGTCCAGCCAGCCATCCAACGGTATTGCTCCAGATGATTGGTCTTGATGAACGAGGCCACCGTCCGGATGAGGAATACTCGTATCGTATGTCGCATATGCTGGCGTTGATCGTCCAATACACGCTGATTAGCATGGCACCTAAAGCGAGGGCCTTCAGCATGATGAGATAGTTGCGCGCTTTCTTCACCCCAAGCTTGCCGGCGAATTGGTCGGCCATGGTGGCGCACCAGGCCGGCCAATCATCCACGCCGATACGTCGCTCGTCGCAGTCAATCGCGAGCACCGCGATGAAGAATCCCAGCAGGATGCCCAGATGGTGCATAGAGAAATGCTGCGCGAACACCAAGCACATCACTGTGTACGAGCTCAGCAGCAGCATTGCGTTGTGCCGACGTCGGCTGATGTGGATGAGCGGGGCCCACATGAGCATGACACGGTTCCCGTGTACAGCAGTGTCGGTGATAGGCCGATGAATACCAGATTCGTGTCCGACACCGTCGAGGTGAATAATGCTTCGGCCGGCAGCAGCAGCCAGGAATTGCAGATTTGTATCCATAGTGGTGCCGGCTGTGTCATGCCGGAGATGTCGAAATTGCCGGAATACACGTCTTTTGCGGGCATCACGTCGATCAGTATGGCCATCGCCGCCGCGAGCAGCGCCAGCAGCGCGATGAACCGTCGCCGGTTACGTATCAACGAGTGTTCCTGCCAGACGAACCGCACTACCCAATTCGCCGCGAACATGCCGGCGATTACCAGTCCATATGAACTGGTCAGGCACAGCAGCATCATGCTGAGCGCTTCGCGCCATGGTTTCTCGTCGCGGGTTTTCCAGTTGATAGCCACCAGCAGCATGGCGGCGACCATCAGCGCATAGGGCGCGACGTGACGCCGTACTGATAGCACAGGAAATAGGAGAACGGCAGGATGACTTTGAATGGTTCCGGCAGTTTGGTTTTGAATTCCAACAGCCAGATCATGAGTGTGGCGCATGCCAGATTGATGCTTTTCAGACCGATCTCGTAGGGTACGCCGAGTTTTGCGGGTGCGGCGAGCATCATCCACCACAGAGGCGGATGATGCTCATAGTGTGGACGTTCCAGAATCATCTCCCGCCACGAGCAGTCGCGCGCGATGAGCCAGGCTTGCGCCTCGTCGAACCATGGTTCGTGGAAACACATCACCGTGCCCACCACGATGACATACGCCGCGAGCACGATGCAGTGCAAACGATGAGGCGTGAGCCAATGCCGAATTGCGTCGCATCGTGTTCTGTTGTCTGTGGCTGCTACTGTTGCAGAACTCATGTTTCCTGTTTCCCGTTGCGTTCGAAATACGCGCGATTGCTGCGTGACTTTGCGATTATTGCGTGGCCGCGCATGGATCATGCGTTCCGTCATATTCCATGTTGCGGAACCGCCATTGGACATATGGCATACCACGCGCCAGCCGTGCCGGCCATCCTTAGAACGAGGAACGTGCGCCGCAGAGCTTCTCGAACTCTTCACGCACTTGCACCTTCACCAACGCATCCTCGAACGTGATGGTGCCCTTGTTCACCAGTCGCGCCAAATCCTGGTCGAGCGTGTGCATGCCTTCCTTCTCGCCGGACTGTAGCACGGTGCGAATCTGATGCGCCTTGCCACTGCGGATCAGTGAGGAAACGGCCGGAGTGTTGATCATCACTTCAGTGGCTGGTGCACGGCCATGGCCGGTAGCGCGCGGAATCAGTGTCTGTACGATCACGGCACGCAAGGTGGAAGCTACCTGCACGCGAATCTGCTGCTGCTGGTTTTCCGGATACACGTCGATGAGACGGTCCACGGTGGAGCCGGCGTCCTGAGTATGAAGGGTTGCGAACACCAAGTGGCCGGTTTCCACTGCGGTCAGTGCGGTGGAAATGGTTTCCAAGTCTCGAAGCTCACCGACTTCGATAATGTCCGGATCCTCACGCAGCGCACGTTTCAGCGCTTCCGCGAAGCTTTTCGTATCAGTGCCCACTTCTCGCTGGCTCATCACGCAACGCTTATGCTGATGCACGAATTCGATCGGGTCTTCGATGGTGATGATATGGTCGGCACGTTCCGCATTCGCCTTGTCCACGATTGCGGCCAGTGTGGTCGACTTACCGGAACCGGTCGGGCCGCATACAAGCACCAGACCACGCGGCAACAGCGCAAGGTCGGCGATACGCGGGTCAATTCCCAGTTCCTGCGCGGTTTTGATTTCCGTGGGAATGGTACGCAACGCGGCGCATACGCCCATACGGTCGCGGTATACGTTCACGCGGAAGCGCAGCAGATCGCCAATGGCGAAGGAGATATCAAGTTCCAGATCATCTTTGAAACGTTCCATCTCTAATTCGTTGGTCATGACTTTCACTGCTTCGTACGTGTGATCCTTCGTCCACACGCTCAATCCCTTGGCGGGGCGCAGCTTGCCATCACGCGCAGCATTGGCGGGTCGTTGATTACCAAGTGCAAATCGGACGCATTGAGCTCAACCAGCTGGCGGATGGCCGACACGAATTCGTCGTCCGCGTCCGGATGTTCGGTGCGCAGCGTCTGTTCGACCTGCTCGGCCTTGATCTTACGTTCTTCCGGAACGGCATCCTCGTCGGCGTCGTTGGTTTCAGGCACTACGAAATCCGCGAATGGCCTGGTCTGCGGCTGGGGCTGACACATCTGCTGTTGCTGTGGCTGCGGCCTTTGGAAAGCTGCGTCCTGCGGAATGTGAGTGATGGTCGGAGGCATCTGCTGCGCTGCGGTTTCGGCGATGTCGGCCTGTCGCTTAGCGAATGGTGTGGCACCCGGTACGAAGGACGGTGGATTGCTATCGATCTGCTGGATCGGACCATGCTCCTCATATGCGGGATTTTGCTGGGTCGCGTCAGTGTCCTCATCAAACTGCAGGCTGCCGGTACCGACTGGTTGACGGTCGCTTGTTGTTGGAAAAACATGCGCTTCCTGCGATTGTTGTATGGCTTGCGTAGTCTGTTGTTGAGCAACAGACTGTTCGGATGGTTGAGACTGTGAAACTGGCTGCGGGTCGGGAATTTGCACATCCTGCTGGCTTACAGTCGGCATTGAATTAAGCGAAGCGAAAATGCCCTTAAGGCTTTCATCATCTGCCTGAATCGCATTGTCGGAAGACCAATGACGTCCCTTGCGGGGATCCTCATTGAACGATGGAGTGTTGTTGGGAATGGTCACGCCTTTGAGACCGGAAAGATATCCGCCATTGTTCCACGTTTGCTCGATGGTCATCATTGTCCTTTTAATAGGTGGGTTGCTGTCTGAAAATGTCGGTCGTGCCGGCGCTTCGACGCGCCGACGCAACCGAACGTTTTATAGGTGTTTTATAAGTGCGGAGAGGTGCATAGGTGCATGTAACGTCAGGTGGAACCTACACCGTCACGCGAAGCACTTCCTCCACGGAGGTAATGCCTTGAAGCGCCTTCTGCCAACCGTCCTTACGAAGTGTGGTCATGCCTTGCTCCTTCGCCGCCTTGTCAATATCAATCGACGTGGCGCCACGGGCTATAAGATCCTCCATTGTTGAATCCACGCCCATGACCTGCTGGATGGCCACACGGCCGCTATAGCCGGTGTTGGCGCATTCTCGGCATCCTACCGGACGCCATATCGTCGGAAGAGGGGTATCTGGCATGTGTGGAACACCCAACGTCCGAAGCTCCGCTTCGGTGGCAGTATCCTGACGCTTGCACTTCTTGCACAGGCGGCGAGCCAGTCGCTGAGCCATCACCGCAGCAAGCGACGAGCTCAATAGGAACGGCTCCACACCCATTTCCGTCAAACGTGTCACTGCGCTTGGCGCATCATTGGTGTGCAGGGTGGAAAGCACCAAATGGCCGGTCAACGAAGCTCAATAGCAATGTTGGCGGTCTCCTGATCTCGAATCTCGCCGATGAGCACCACATCAGGGTCTGCACGAAGGATCGAACGCAGAGCCGCGGCGAACGTCATACCGGCCTTGTTGTTCACCTGAACCTGATTGATGCCTCTCATACGGAATTCCACCGGGTCCTCAACCGTAATGATGTTGATTTCCGCTTCGCCACATCGCCCAACGTGGCATACAACGTGGTCGACTTACCCGAACCGGTAGGACCGGTGACCAACACCAGACCATACGGACGGTTGTACGCCTTGGAGAACACGTCGAAATTCCGCTGGCTGAAATTCAAATCCTCCACCTTGAGATTGCCCGAAGGCGTGCTCAGGATTCGCATGACGATCTTCTCGCCCCATACCGTCGGCAGTGCGGCCACACGAAGATCCACCTTCTGACCATTGTGCTTGACGGTGATGCGGCCGTCCTGCGGCTTACGGCGCTCGCCGATATCCATATCGGACATGACCTTGATGCGGCTGATCACGCCTTGGGTCATGGCTTTCGGCGCTTTCTGGAACACGTGGAGCACGCCGTCGATGCGGTAGCGCACAAGCAGACCGTCTTCCTGCGGTTCGATGTGGATGTCGGAGCAGTGGTCGTCGATGGCCTGGTTGATGAGCAGGCTGACGAAGCGTGCCACAGGGGAGGCGTCCTCGCCGCTGTCGGATTCGAGGTCCACTTCCTTCTTGGCGGTCGCCGCGATTTCGTGCGACAGCTCGGTCAGCTCCGCGTTGGCGCGCAGGTACCGGTTGATGGCGTCCTTCACCTGAGAAGGCATCGCCACCATGGGAATGACCGGCATGCCGGTGCTGGCGGACACGTCGTCGATGGCGGCGAAGTTTTTCGGGTTGGCCATGGCCACGGTGATGCGTCCGTTGACAATGGACAATGGCAGCAGCTGGTTGCGACGGCACAGGTCGTCCGGCACCATGCTGATGACTTCTTTGTCTACTTGGTATTCGTTGAGGTCTACGAACGGTAGGCTCATGCCTTGAGCTAGCGCCATGGCATATTCGCGTTCGGTGTTTTCGTCCATGCCTTCGGTGGATGTGGGCATGGCGGGAAAGTCGCTAGTGGCGTCGCTGGGTGCAGCGGCATGGCGTGGCTGGCTCGGCGTGAAAATCTGGTTGATTTCTCCTGTGACCGGGGAATTCAAATCCATGCGCTGTGAGAAATCGCTCGGCGTGTCGTCGTTTCGATTGCGCTTGAGGAAAGGGAAACGGCTTCCCGAACCGGCGTCGCTCATAATGACCTCCTGGACCATGCGCCGGAACGCACGGTATGACTTATGGCCCTTTGCGAACACAGGTGTTTGCGGGCCTGAGAATGTTCAGTTGTTCATGGTCATGTGAGCTAACGATTGCAGTGTTGTGCACTACTACTCGCATAGTTTAGCGGCTTTGTGACTGAAACGCCAATTGTCATGTGGTGTTTGGAAGGGTGTGAAAACGTTGGCAGGGAATCGTGATACAGTACAGATATTCATGCACCGCCTTTTCTGCGGTGATTTTTCCTGTTGCCTCCGATGATGGGGTGATACTGCATGAAGGAGCTGCTCATGGAGCACAGCTGGCGTAGGGCGGTAAATGATGCCGCGACAGGGCTTGCAATACATAACGTCAAACGATTGCCGAAACGTGGCGAGTCGGGTTTCACATTGGTTGAGGTATTGGTGGCGATTGTGGTGCTGAGCATCACAGGTCTTGCCGCCGCACAGTTCGCGATTACTGCGATTCGTACTTCTTATGCCCAGCAGCAGCGTTCAGCAGCCATTGCTTTGGGTAGTGATGGTATCGAACGCATGCGCGCACAGATAGCGGATCATACTTCTGCGCCATCCTCCTATTACACGGATTTGCTGCCTGGCATGGGTGTGGATGATGTGAAGAAAGCACATGCGAATCTCACGGCAGTGGGGGCCATCACCTCACAATTCTCGGATTTGGAGGCTACGGCCACTCCGGATGCCGATACGAGCAAGTACATTCAGCCGGTGCGCACTACCACGGGCAAAGACGCCAAACATACTACATATACGGTGAACACCGTGATTGAGAAGTGCTATCGGGAAAGCGGCACCATGGATTGTAGAACCGCTTCGGAACTGGGTATTGACGGGCATGCGTCCATTAGCGGTCTTGACGGTACTCCTGACGCCTCGCTGCGATCCAGCATCCTGAGTCAGGACAACATTCCTACTAAGGGATTCACCTTTATGGCGAAAACGTATATGCCGATGGTACGCGTGGTGGTAGGCGTCACCTGGTCGGACAATATTGACGCAGACAAAACGGCCGTGTATACCACCAATGAACTGTTGAATGTGATCGGGGCCTGAAGGAGCGGGACGGCTTATGGAAGAGAAGAACTCTGGATTCAGTCTGAATCGCCGATTATTACGTGCGCTCCGTAGGCGTGCTCGTGGGGAAGGCGGCGTTACCTTGGTGGAGATGATGGTTTCATTGTTTATTTTTGCCATTGTTTCCACCATGTTTACGGTGTCGATCGTGCAATATTTGCATTCAACCACAGCCGATGCTATCCGCACCAGATCGGCTACGGAAATAGCTACATCGGTGCAGGCTCTGGACCGATATGTTCGCAATGCCGAAGGTGTGGAAGAGGCTGCCAGCGGTGACAGGTTGACTTTGGTGACCACTGATGCCGATGGGATTCGGCAATGCGCTGTGATTGAGTACACAGAGGCCACGTGGTCCGGCGGGCGAGTTGATGATTATGGTTCCGTCGTGGTAAAAACCAGACCATACGCAACCGGTGCGGGGGGAGCGTGGAGCGAGCATGCGGTGTTGACGGCGGTGATGAACAACAGTACCGCTTCAACGTCCGATGATTCGCTGTTCAAAAACAAACTGTTCAGCATGGATGGCGGTACGCGCGTGGTGCGGTATTCGCCGGTGACGGGTTCGTATGTGGGTGGCAAGCCGGTCACCTCGAACACATTGACATCGTTTACAGCTCGCAATGTGGGTTCGAGTGCTTCGGTCGACTTCAGTCAATGTCGTTGAATGACGGTGTCTGTAAGGGCTCTCCCTTGTGGGGGAGCCCTTTTTCTATACTTTCAAATACCCCCGACGCGCCCGGGGGAAAATGGTTTTTTGATGAATTTTCGTCAAAAAATGCTGAAAATATTTTCTGAAACACTATTGAAAATATAACTATTCCAGGGCAAACGTTTCAGACGAAGAGGTACACCGGTAGACTGACGGACTCAACGCATGTTACGGAATCGGATGGTGGTGATTGTGTGAAGAGGGGTTATGCAATCGTATTGAAAAAGTTTGATTCGGGGTTGTGATGAAAACGGTGGATGAAACATCATTGGTGCGATTGGTGCACTGCATCTGGTACTGCAAACGATGTCAATACGACTACGCTGAGAGTTGTTGGTTATGTGAGCCAGCCACCCCCACAAGGGGAAATAACGCAAAGAAGAATCGCTGTGGACCATCCGAAGTTGGACGGTCCCACGGTATGTCCTTCCAATTGGAAAGAAGGGTTCATTATGAAGAGCGTACGTAACGCACTCAACCGCCGTGCCAAGGGCGAAAAGGGCTTCACCCTCGTCGAACTGCTCGTGGTCGTCATCATCATCGGCATCCTATCTGCGTGGCAGTCCCGATTTACCTGAATCAGCGCAAGTCCGCTTGGAATTCCAGCGTTCAGTCCGATGTCAAGAACGCTAGTCTTGCTATTGAAACTGCAATGACTGCCAATAATGGTGATCTTACAGCGGTTATTGGCACGAAGGATATTACATGTGATAATGCAGCGGGCGGTGTGGACTGCAAAACTACTAATGGTGACAAGATTACCGTCACTAAAGGAGACAAGCTTGTGATTCATCAGGCTGGTGATAACTACACCATTACCGGCACTAATGAACAGCACAAGACTGATACAAAGACTTATGTGTATGATTCTCAATCTGGAACTATTGAGGAACAGGCTGTTAATAAGAAATGATTGGTAGCAATCGCCTGAACTGAATGTCGGGGACACCGTCCGTCCCCGACATTCGCATATCAATCGCACGTCACCATTCATCATCGACATTCACCCGGGGGAACCATGGCCGGCAATGACGCACAAGTGCAATTCCAACAGAACGGCGGCACACGCAAATGGCGCTACAAAGGCGTCTCGTTCGACGGCCAGCGTAAAGAGAAAGGCGTGGTCGAAGCGCAGACGCGCGACCAAGCCATCGAACGCATTAAAAAACTCGGACTGTATCCGACCGATCTGACCGACACAGCTGCCGGCACCGGTCTCAACACTGAAATCAACATCAAGGCGTTCGAGAAATATCCAAGCAAAAAAGACTTCGCCGTAATGGCGCGGCAGCTCGCCACCATGGTGGCGGCTGGCGTCTCGCTGATCCGAGCTTGAACATCGTCACCGAACAAATCGAGAACGTGAAGCTCCGCAAGGCAGTGCAGGCCTGCGTGGCGCAAGTGGAAGGCGGCTCGTCCTTCTCCGAAGCCATGTCGCGGATCCCGATTCCCTGTTCCCGCCGATCATGGTCAACATGGTTCGTGCTGGCGAGACCGGCGGCTTCCTAGACAAATCGCTGCTCACCGTGGCGGACAGCTTCGAAGCGGATGTGAGGCTCCAAGGGCAGATCAAAAGCGCCATGGCCTATCCGGTCGTGGTGTTGGGCATCGCCTTGATCTTGGTGATGGTGATGCTGCTCACCATCGTGCCGATGTTCGCCAGCATGTACGATTCCATGAATGCCCAGTTGCCGTTCGTGACCCAGATCCTGGTGGACCTCGGCAAAGTGATGCCCTACGTGCTTCCGATGCTGATCGTGGCCGTCGTGGCGCTGGCCATGTTCTGGAAGCGCAACCGTAACAAAGACATCATCCGCACTTGGTGGGATCCGTTCACACTCAAGGCACCGGTGTTCGGCAAGCTGGACACCAACGTGGCCCTGGCCCGCTTTTGCAATAATTTCTCTTCCATGCTCGCTTCCGGTGTGCCGATTCTCCAGGCACTTGATATCGTCGGATCGACTTCGGGCAACTATGTGATTGATTCGTCTTCGAAGCGTGTGGGCCGTTTGGTGGAACGTGGCTACCGTCTGGCCGACAGCATGAGCACCGAAAAGATCTTCCCGAACATGCTGGTGCAGATGGTGGCCATTGGCGAGGACTCCGGCGCCATCGACAAAATGCTGTCCAGTGCGGGCCGAGCGTATGACGAAGAGGCCCAATCCATGGCCAAACAGCTCACCTCGTTGCTGGAACCGCTGATGATTCTGTTCCTCGGCGTGGTGGTCGGCTTCATGGTGGTGGCATTGTATATGCCGATGTTCTCCATGTTCGACGCCATCAATGGTCAGGCCTGATCTGATATCCGAGTACCCGAGCGAAACATACCTTTATATATAGGAGCAAGCATGAAACAGACCGGATTGTGGTCCAGACTCAACCGCAGGTACCGTGCGGCATTACGCGAACGCATGGGGGAGCGCGGCGCCGCCATGATGCTGGCCGTTCTGTTCGTGATGGTGGTGCTCACCACATCCGCTCTGGTCATGACTACCCTGCTTGCCCAGGCGATTCCTTACAAGAACAATAAGGAAAATTCCCAAGCCAACTATGCGGCCGAATCCGCCTTGAAGTCGGCTTGAGCTATATCAATGAGACTCTGGCGAAGTTGCAAGGTTCTACGAGTCTTGATGATTTGCAGAAGGTGTTGCCTGCCGTTGATGCTGATATGGACGACAGTTCCAAGGATGGTGAATTTGCCAAATATGATGGCGCATCCGTATTGTTGAATCATGTTGCTTTGAATAAGACGGTAAAAACATCGGATACGGCTTCATATACGCCGGATGACCTGTCCTATCGTGTGCGCATCAATTTCTATGACACCAATCCGGATGACGCATCGGCGGAGATGATCAACTCCCCCTCCGATCTGAAAAGCCTCCAGTACGCCGAAGTCGTGGCCACGGGCTTCATCAACCGCTATAAGGATGGCCGTACGGCGGGCAACGCCCAAAAACCGCAGGCCATGAAACGCGCTATATGCAAGATCGAAGCCAAAACGGACTCCACCACCACGAACCATTCCAGCACCCTGGCGTCGGTGGCCGCATGGGCATGGGTTTTTATGCCGCGGCGCCCTACAACAGGCTCGATTCGCAGTTCGTATGGGTACCCGTGGATTATGATGCGTGTCCATCGGATCCGATCCAACCGGCGAAGTTAAATTCTCCGGCACGGTGGATTCCGGACACACCAATACCAGCCAGCTGTCCGATGGCACTGCGACGTTGAATCCAGTGAACCGCACCTGCATGCTGGCCACCACCATTCCGGTTACCAACGAGAAGAAAAGCATTGCCGAGAACCTCGATTTAAGCAAATCGCCTCAAGCCGGTTCTGGGCTGGTGGTACTGCCCGCCGCATACAACGCGGGAGGTGACACCTACCAATATACTGAGGAATGCCGTGCTGACGGTGCGTACTCCTCATTGAACACGTGGGTGTACTACAAGGACAATTCCATCCGTCTGGCCTCGAATATGGGATTGTGCGTCACCGGCGTGAGCATCGATGACACCGACGGCAAGACTCCGGCCACCCTGCAGCCATGCGGCACATCATACGGAGTCCACTTCCAGGGCGATTATTATACGGATCCGAATAAGGTTGCGCAGCAGACGGAGAAGAACGACCCGAACAGTCTGCTCAACAAATACCAGAAATGGAACTTCTACAACGGGTTCATCAACGCCGGATACTGGAACGAGCTGACGGGCGATGTCAGTGCGCAAGCAGCGTCATATGATTCCGCTCTGCCTGAAAGCAAGGGATATGCCGTAGCCGGCGTGCAGAGCGGCAAAAAGACCAAGTTCCAACGTCTGGAAGTCACCCATTACGGCGGTAGCCCACAAGACAGTGGCGATCCGCATTTTGCGGGCGGCAATATCAAAGCCACCCCCTACAGTCAGGCGTATATGGTGTCGCAATGGACCTATAACTTCAGCGATTCCTACTTTTCGAACGGTGCCGACATGCAGGATGCCACCGCATCCTTCAGCCAAGCAGGCGAAGCGGGATACGGCACCAATCAGATGGTGAACTCCGCATCCGGATTCTGCATGGTGATGGACGGCAACGACGTATACGCCGACACCTGCGACGTGCATAGTGCGGACTTCGACGCGAAATGCTACCAGAAGACGATCATAGGGCAAGGCAGCGATTTCATCTCGACCTCTCACTGTTCGGCCGCCGACAAGGAGAACTTCAACTTCACATCCGACCGCGTCTCCTATACCGAAGATGCCAGCGCCGATGGCACTGGCATCGACACCACCATAGCCCTGCACGACACCAACGGCAACGCGAAGTACCTGCATGTTTCCGGCAGTAAGGTGTCGTTGACCGACAATCCAAGTGACGCCACAAAGTTCCGCCGATACAACGAGCACAACACCTCGAAAGCGGTGAGTTACGGCGGCAAGACGCAGTATCCATGGGCTGGCACTTTCCAAACCAGCGAAGGCATGTGCCTGACGGAAATCTATCCGGGAGACTATGTGGAAAGCAATGGGAAGAAAGACCGTCAATACAATCGCTCAGACGGTCATTCCATGCTGAAAATGGTTTCATGCGGAACCGATCGTGACGTGCGTGGGCGACTGGTGAAATCGCAGGCATGGAACGCTTCAGTGAATTATGGTGATGCCGGATCGGCCGGTAGCATTACTTGGACAACGACAACGACCACCGTATCTATCCCTACCAGTACCTATTTCTCAGCGGTTGTGGACTCCACCGTCACATCCAGAAAGTGGTGAACGGCATGGATATAGTGAATGATGTTCCTACCGTGGTGATACTGCTGGTGGCCTCGCTGATCATCGGCTGTATCTTCGGATCTTTCCTGAATGTAGTGATATGCGCGTGCCGAACCACATAAGCATCACCAATCCGAAACGTAGCTTTTGTCCGAAATGCGAATCGCCAATCGCTTGGTATGACAATATTCCCATCTTTTCCTGGTTGGCACTCGGCGCGAAATGCCGACACTGCAAAGAACCGATTGCCGCACGATATCCGCTGGTCGAATCGCTTGGCGGACTGTCCTTCCTTGCCGTAACCGCAGGTGGACTGTTCGGCGCATACCCGTTATGGGCACTACCCGTGCTGTACGTGTTCGCATGCGTGTCCATCGTCATAGCGTTCATCGACTTGGACCACCATCTCATCCTCAACGTAGTGCTACTGCCGACGCTTATCGCAACGGTGTTGCTGCTGGTTGTGGCATCGTTTGGCATAGGGGAGTGGAATCGTCTTGGTCGCGGAGCGCTCTGCGCGCTGATTCTCTTCATGTTCTATTTCGTACTCTCACTCATCTGGAAAGGTGGCATGGGAGACGGCGACATCAAACTCGCGTTCATTCTCGGATTGCTGCTTGGATGGCTTGGCTGGCCGCAATTCATCATTGGATCGTTCGCCGCGTTCTTCATCGGCGGTGCCATCAGCTTGGTATTGCTGGCCAGCAAAAAGGTCGACCTTCATGGAGGCATCCCCTTTGGGCCATCCATGCTGCTCGGCGCATGGCTTGGCATTTTCGCCGGCGTACCAATCGCCACACTATACCTGCAACTCACCGGACTTGCGTAACGCATCCGCATACAAGACCCATATATATAAGGAGAGACCATGAGAGCAATAACGGCGCTGTCGATTGCGAGCGACGCCATACGAGCGGCGGTCATAGCCGACCCCTATACGGATTCGCCGACCATCAAGCATTTTCAGGCATTGCCGTTGCCCAGCGGAGCCGTGGTGGACGGCGAAGTGGTGGACACCGAAGTGGTCACCGGCCTGCTGAGAACACTGGTGCAGCGTTTCAAATTCCCGCGTGAAAACGCCTCACTCGTCTATTCCAGCCGCCGTATGGTGTTCCGTGAGACGGACTTCCCCTACATGTCCCTAGCTGATTTACGCTCAACCCTGCCATTCCAGGCCAAAGGCATGATTCCATTGCCCATTGAGGAATCCGAACTTGACTTCGTGCCGTTGTCTGTAGTGGATGACGAGCAGAACGGCAAGCAGCTTCATGGCATTCTCGTAGCCACTCTGCGCGGTGGTCTGGAAAAAACTGCGTATACCGCAGAAGAAGCGGGTTTCGTGATCACCTCCATCGACGCCGGTCCGTTCGCGTTGGCCCGCCTGTTCAGCGACACCAACCAGGCGCAGACCGAAGCGGTGGTCAACATCAACGGCAACTGCACCGACGTGATCGTGCTCAATAACGGAAAACCTGCCTATATGCGCGTCGTGCCGTCCGGTGCCGACGACGTGTCCGACGCCATCGCCAATGCGCTGAGCATCTCCTTCGAAGACGCGGAACGCATCAAAAACCAGATTGGTCTGCAAAATGTGACCGGTGACGAACGTCTCGAAAAAGCCGAGGAAGTCATTCGTGAAACCACGGCGCAGCTCATCGTCGGTATTCGCAATACGTTGAACATGTACGACGTCGACCATGCGGACAGCACCATCAGCGGCATCATCCTCACCGGTACGGGTGCGCGACTTATCGGTCTGCCCCCAGTGTTGGCAAGCTCCATCAACAAGATGGTGCGCATTGGCGATCCGTTCATCCGCTTCAAGCTGTCCAAGGAAGTCGAACGTCAGAACATTGTGGCGCACGCGGTCGATTTAGGCGGGGTGCTGGGACTGGTCATCGGAAAGAAGCCGAGGTGAGTGTGATTATGAAACTTGATATGAAATCCAAGAAAAACAAGGCCAACTCCCACCGTGGACGTGGCAAGGAAATCGCCTATCCGGACACTTCGGACGGTCAGAAGGGCACCCTGCTATCCATGAACGTCTCCGATATCAGCAATGCGTTGAAGGCGGGCGGTATCGGCAAGCGTAGCACCGCGCCGGAAAACCCAGCCGACTGGACCATGCGCGCTAACCTGATTCCGCGTTCCATCGTCGGATTGAATCGCGATCGAGCCATCAAATACCTGTTAACGTATGTGCTGATCGGCGTGCTCATTGTATCTTTGGTGGTCAGCGTGTTCATGTTCGCCCAATCCACATGGGCGGACCATCGTGTGGAAGTGGCTCAACAGAAGACCATTTCCCTGCAAAAGGAGAAAGCGCAGTTCAAGGATGTCGAAGACACGTTGAATTCGCTGGACGATGCGCAGAAGGCGAAGATTGCCATGCTGTATGACGAAATGGACTGGATGAAGGTCGCCGATTCGCTGAACAGCTCGCTTCCGGAAGGCGGCCAGTATACGAATCTGGAACTCAAAAGCTTCCAGATCGCTTCATCGAACAATTCGTCCTCATCCTCCGACAATACGTCCACTGTGTGGTCTGGTAACGGCGTGATTTCCGCGGACTTCACCATCGAATCGCCGAATTTCTACTCGGCCAAGGACTTTATCAACAATTTCGCCTCGATCCCCACGTACAAGACGGGTTATGTGAGCTCTATTACCAAGAATGACAGTGAAGGTGGCACCACCTACACGTATACCGGAACGATTTCACTGGTGATGGACGGCAACACCACTTCGCGAAGCGACAACTCAGCAGGCGCGACCCAGGCCAACCGTGATTTGCTCGCCAAGCTGCGCGCAAGCCTCGACAAGGCTGCGTCCGGACAGTCTGATGCTTCTGCCAACCAGTCGACTGACACCTCATCCGATGCCAGCGGATCGTCCAACTGATAAGCAGGAGGAAACATGAACAAGCATAAAATCGCATGGATCGCACTGGCCGTCGGCATCGTAGTGGTGCTGATGTTGACATGGCTTGTAGGCGTATCTCCGCGTCTTACACACATTAAGGAAGCCGACGCGCAGACTGCGCAGATCGAAGAAAGCAACAAGAAAACGCGTGACCAGATTGAAACGCTGCGTATGGCGAGCGAGACGATCGGCCTGCAGAAGGATCGTTTGCGTCAGCTGCAGCGCCAGATTCCTGACGGCTATAACCAAAACGAATTCATCGATTCGTTGAATGCCGCTGCTGATGGTGCGGGCGTCTCCATCCAGTCTGTGACCTTCGATGAGGCCACCACCGCTGAAGTGCCGTCCGAAATGCAGGGAACCATCAAAGCCGGCCGGCTTGTGCAGGTTCCGGTGAGCATTACTGCGAATGGCAGCTATGATGCAATGCGTGGCTTCGTTCAGGCCGTGCAGGGCATCAACCGTATTGCCGTTCCTGAAGATGTGACGTACACCCTTGATAAGGGCGGCGACGCCACCAAGAACAACGTGACCATCAATTGTAAAATCTGGTCGCTGCTGCTTAACAATGACACCGTCGAAGACGAGAACGTTACCAAGCAGTGACAAACAATACATAAAGAACGATTCTCTCCTTATCCATTACATGGGGCCTTCCGCATTCGCGGGAAGCCCCTTATGTATCTTCACATATTCTTATGTGTTTTCATTCGGTTCTTGCATCAATTTGCCGTTCATCCCCATCGGAAATCACGTAACTTGCCATGCCGTGAAACTGTCAGGCAAAACTGTCAGCATGTGACGGTAGGCTTTGCGCTTGTAAAGACCCCAAACCATTCAATCCAGAAGGTGCATTGTGGCTGTATCCAAACTCGATGAAGTCGTATCCCTTGCCAAGCGTCGTGGCTTTGTTTTCCCCGCCGGTGAAATCTACGGCGGAACCCGTTCCGCATGGGATTACGGTCCGCTCGGCGTGGCGCTGAAGGACAATATCAAGCGCGAATGGTGGCGCTCCATGGTCGTCACCCGTGGCGACGTGGTGGGCGTGGACACCTCCATCATCCTGCCGACCCCCGTGTGGGTGGCTTCCGGCCACGTGGCCGTCTTCAACGATCCGCTGGTCGAGTGCCTCAACTGCCATAAGCGCCAGCGTTCCGACAAGCTTGAGGAATCCTACGCCGAGAAGCATGGAGACAAGCTGCCGGAGAACGGCATGGCCGACATCGTGTGCCCCGACTGCGGCACCCGCGGCAAGTGGACCGAACCGCGCGACTTCAACATGATGCTGCGCACCCACCTCGGCCCGGTCGAGGACGAGAACTCCCTGCACTACCTGCGTCCGGAAACCGCGCAGGGCATCTTCGTGGACTTCAAGAACGTGATGACCTCTTCCCGCAAGAAGCCGCCGTTCGGCATCGCCAACATGGGCAAGTCCTTCCGTAACGAGATCACCCCGGGCAACTTCATCTTCCGTACCCGTGAGTTCGAGCAGATGGAAATGGAATTCTTCGTCAAGCCCGGCGAGGACGAAGCCTGGCACCAGTACTGGATCGACGCCCGTACCCAGTGGTACCTCGACCTCGGCGTCAAGCCGGAGAACCTGCGCCACTACGAGCATCCGAAGGAGAAGCTGGCCCACTATTCGAAGCGCACCGTCGACATCGAATACAAGTTCGGCTTCCAGGGCTCCGATTGGGGCGAGCTCGAAGGCATCGCCAACCGTACCGACTTCGACCTGTCCGCGCACGCGGAGCACTCCGGCGAGGACCTGAGCTACTTCAACCAGGCCACCGGCGAAAAGTACGTGCCGTACGTCATTGAGCCGGCCGCCGGCCTGACCCGTTCCCTCATGTGCTTCCTCGTCGACGCCTACGACGTTGACGAGGCTCCGAACACCAAGGGCGGTGTGGACAAGCGCACCGTGCTGCACCTCGACCCGCGTCTGGCTCCGGTCAAGGCCGCCGTGCTGCCGTTGAGCAAGAAGCCCGATCTGCAGAACGTGGCGCAGAAGCTCGCCGCCGACCTGCGCCAGAACGAGTGGATGATCGACTACGACGAGGCCGGCGCGATCGGCCGTCGTTACCGTCGTGAAGACGAGATCGGCACTCCGCTGTGCGTCACCGTCGACTTCGACACCCTCGACGACCAGGCCGTCACCATCCGTGAACGCGATACCATGCAGCAGGAGCGCGTCAGCCTCGACAAGGTGGCCGACTACATCGCCGAGCGTATCGGCGAGAAGCGCGTCAGCGTGCCGCAGATGCCGGTGGAAATGGGTGGCGAGGCTTGGCCTGAGTCCGTCAAGATCGCCGAAGCCGGTGGCCTGTACTGATCGCCACGAATCGGTCATATCGAACGGAACAAGTCTGACCTATGCCAGATAGCATTGTGAATGCCTACGAGGAATCCGACGTGCTCGACCCGCGTACCGACGCGGAACGCCGTCGGTTCCTCCCGTTATAAAGCCCGTTGATTTGGGTCCGGTGCACGTCGAAACGCCGGTGGTGCTTTCGCCTATGGCGGGCGTCACCAACTGGCCGTTCCGCGTGATCTGCGAAAGCTACGGTCCCGACGGTCTGTACGTGGCGGAAATGATCACCGCGCGCGCATTGGTGGCCCGCAATCCGAAAGCCCTGCGCCTATGCCGTTTCGCACCCAGCGAGAAGATTCGCTCGCTGCAGCTGTACGGCGTCAATCCCTCGATTGTGGAGCAGGCCGCGAAAATCGTCATCGACGAGAACATGGCCGACCATGTCGACCTCAACTTCGGCTGCCCGGTGCCCAAGGTGACGCGTCGTGGCGGCGGATCCGCGCTGCCATGGAAGACGGACCTGTTCCGTGAGATCATCCAACGCGTGGTCAAGGTGTGCGACGCGGCCAACGTACCAGTCACGGCCAAAATCCGCGTCGGCATCGACCATGAACACGAGACGTTCCTCGAAGCCGGGCACATCGCGCAGGAGGAAGGCTGCAAGGCCGTCACCCTGCACGCGCGCACCACCGCCGAATATTACGGTGGGCATTCCGATTGGTCCCGCATCGGCGAGCTGGTTTCCGAGCTTGATATTCCCGTCTTCGGCAATGGGGATATTTGGGGTGCCAACGACGCGTTGGCGATGGTCACCGAAACCGGTTGCGCGGGTGTTGCGATCGGCGCGGCTGCCAAGGCCGTCCATGGTTGTTCGCCGACATCAAGAACGCGTTCGCCGGCAGTGACGAGCGCGTCGACCCCACGCTGGGCGACGTGTGCCGCGTGATCGAACGGCATGCCGAACTGCTGACCGAATTCTATGATGGCGACGAGCGGATGGCCGTGCATGACCTGCGCAAGCACGTCGCATGGTATCTGAAGGGCTTCCCCGTGGGCGGTTCCACACGCCGTGCGTTCATGGAATGTGAAAATCTTGAGGATGTCCGGCGCGAGATAGGCAGACTCGACCCGAACATTCGGTTCCCAGAACGCATCGCCGACAAGCCAAGGGGGCGCGTGCGCTTCGCCAAAAAGGTGCATCTGCCTTACGGATGGTTGGAATCCCGGGAAACCACGCACGAGGAGCGTGAGGCGCTGTTCGGGGATGACCCGATGGATGCCAGCTACTAAAGCCCGTCACGCATGTTCGAAGAGCCGTGTACAAATGACTGAAGGGGTCAACGCAGGCAGAATGAACATGCTGACAGCAAAAAAGTGAAAAAACGGTGGTACACGCCTGGAAAAGTGCGCGTATCATCGGCGCGATTGCGATAGAGTTGTGCATGTACGTGAGTGAACAGGAGACAATGGTGAGCGAGATTGCCCAGACTGACAATTTCAACGACAAGACCAACATCAAGGTCGTCGGTGTCGGTGGAGCCGGAGGCAACGCTGTCAATCGCATGATTGCGGAGGGTCTTCAAAGCGTCGAATTTATTGCGATCAACACTGATGCAAAGGATCTGCTGCGTTCCGACGCAGATGTCAAAATCTCGCTGAACGATGCTCCAGCCGTGGTCTGGGCGCTGGCGCGACCCGGAGAAGGGTGCCAAGCAGCGCAGGATCATCAGTCCGACATCGAAGAGGCGCTTAAGGGATCTGACATGGTGTTCGTCACCTGTGGTGAGGGCGGTGGCACCGGAACCGGCGCCAGCCCGATCGTGGCGCGTGCCGCCCATCAGCAGGGGCATTGACCATCGCCGTGGTGACCGTCCGTTCAGCTTCGAAGGTCCGCAGCGTTCCGCTTCCGCCGCGCTCGGCATCGAGAACCTGCGCAAGGAAGTCGACGCGCTGATCGTCATTCCGAACGACCGACTGCTGGAACTGTCCGACCGCACCATTGGCATCGTCGACGCGTTCAAGACCGCCGACACCGCACTGCTGGCCGGCGTGCAGGGCATCACCGACCTGATTACCTCGAATTCGTACATCCACGTTGATTTCAACGATGTCAACGCGATTCTGCGTGGTGCCGGCACCGCGCTGTTCGGCATCGGTTCCGCTCGGGGAGAGGACCGCGCCACGCAGGCCGCGGAAATCGCCATCAGCTCGCCGCTGCTGGAGGAAAGCATCGAGGGTGCGCATGGCGCACTGATCAACATCGCCGGTCCGACCGACCTGAAGCTGCAGGAAGCCGCAGCCGCGGTCGCGCTGGTGCAGAAGGCCATCCATCCGGAAGCGCAGATCATCTGGGGCCTGTCCCTGGACGACGCCTACGGCGACGAGGTGCGTGTCACCGTCATCGCGGCAGGTTTCGATGCCAATTCTAAGAAGCCCGACCAGCCGGCCGAAGAAAAGCCGGCCGCGGCCAAGGAAAACACGGTACCGCTGTCCGCGTTGTCCGCCGGCGTGCAGGCTCCCGCCCAGCAGCCGCAGCCGGTGCAGACTCCGGCGGTGCCGCAGGTGCAGCCGCTGTCCAGCTACATTCCGTCCACTCCGGACCAGAACGTCGCCTCGTTCGACCAGACCACCGAGCATGAAGTGGTTTCGGCTAACGATCCGGGCGACCTCGATATTCCGGATTTCCTGCGCTAAAGTCAACGCGTAGACGCGAAAGGAACATACATGGCAGGTTTCATGAAGAACGCGATGTCGTACTTGGGAATGTCCGACGTCGCCGAGGGCGAGGATGATTTCGAGGATGACGTCGACACCGGCGAGACCTCGTTCGATTCGGATCATTCCGTCACCCCGATGCCTTCCTCTTCGGCTTCCGCTTCCACGCCGTCCGCTCCGCGTGAGCAGTCCAACCCGTTCCAGGGGGTAGAGTTAGCCGCATCACCACCATCCATCCGAAGACCTATGACGATGCGCAGATGGTCGGTCGCGCCATTCGTGACGGCATTCCGGTGGTGCTGAACCTGACAGGTGTGGCCGAAGCCGTGGCATACCGCATCGTCGACTTCTCCGCCGGTGTGGTGTTCGGCGTGCGCGGCTCCATCGAACGCGTCACTCCGCGCGTGTTCCTGCTGAGCCCGGCCCAAGTGAACATCAAGGTCGAGGAGCCTGAAGACAAGGGTCCGGCCCACGACCTGTTCGCCGACTGAGCCGTGTAGCACAGAGCAAGCACAAATCAGACGATTATGCCCCCACTGAAAGCGGGGGCATTTTGTTATGCGCGCTTGATACAGTGGCAACGTGATTCTCTCGATAATTGGTAGCGTCGTCCATTTTCTGGTCAACGCCTATATCCTGGTGCTGTTCGTCCGCATGATTCTCGACTGGGTGTTGGCATTGTCGCCGACGTGGCGGCCAAGCGGAATCGTGGCCTCGTTGTTCGACGCCATCTACCAGCTGACGGAGCCGCCGTTAAGGTGGTTGCGGCAGTATATTCGTCCCGTTCCGCTCGGACCGATCTATTTTGACGTCGCGTATCTTGTGCTTTATTTCGTTCTTGTGGTCATTGATTTCCTTATTTAGCACCTCTAAAAAACCGTTTTTCCGCAAAATATCTATGGTTTCGTGCTAGAGTCGAACACTGAAAGCAACAACAGTAAGGCATCAAGCCCAAAGCGAGGTGTAAGGATTTATGCTCTGTTGACGCCGAAAGATATTAGGGAGCATACTTTCCAGACCGTAAGGTTCAAGGAAGGCTATGACGTCGATGAAGTCGATGACTTCCTCGATCAGGTAACCGAGACGGTGGAAGCCCTTGGCAAGCAGGCAGTTGCCGGCGGACAGGCCACGCAGTCTCTTGGCCCGGATGTCGCAGGACTCAATTCCAAGATTTCCGAGTTGAATGCTCAGATCCAGTCCCTGCAGCAGGAGAACGCGACGCTGAAGTCCGCCTCCGAGCAGGCAGCTGGTGCGGGAGACCAGGCCGCTCAGGCCGCTCAGGCCGCGGCCGCCAAGCTTTCCGAGGCAGAGGAAAGCAATCGTGCGCTGTCTTCCCAGAACGAGCAGCTCAAGGGCAGATCGATCGTCTGTCCGCGCAGGTCGATCAGCTCACCGCCCAGGCAGCCGAAGCGGCCGGTCAGGCCGACCTTGGCGAGCAGCTTACCGCCGTGCAGCACGAGCGTGACACGTTCCGCGCACAGACCGAGGACCTGTCCCGTCAGCTGGCATCGGCCCAGGAGCAGGTGGTCGTGGCTCAGCGTCAGAAGGAGCAGATCGATCAGCTCACCGCAAAGCTTCAGGAAGCGCAGGACCAGGTCGCTCAGGCCCAGCAGCTCACTCAGGAGCATGCTGCCCAGTCCCAGCAGCAGGATGCCCAGGTGAAGCAGCAGGCCATGCAGATCCAGCAGCTTGCCCAGCAACTGAAGGATTCCCAGATTCGCGAGGCACAGCTGCGCGAACAGGTCGCCAAGTCCGAGCCGAGCACCGAAACCGGCAGCCTGCAGAAGATCGCAGGTGCCGCGGCAAGCGCCAATACCGAGCCGGAGCGCGCCACCGCCATGCTGACGCTGGCCATGCAGCTGCACGACCAGTACGTCGACAAGGGCAAGGCCAAGGCCAAGGAGATCACCGAGGAAAGCCAGCGCAAGTACGAAGAGATCATCGGCAGCGCCAACGACTACTCCAACCGCACTCGTTCCGAGGCTGACCAGTACTCCACCGACACCCGCGCCAACGCCGACAACTACCTGTCCGGCAAGACCCAGGATGGCGATGCCTATCTGGCACAGAAGCAGCAGGATGGCGATGCGTACCTGAACCAGAAGACCGAGGAGGGCGACGCCTACCTTGCGCAGAAGACCGAGGAAGGCAATGCCTATCTGGCCGGCAAGCAGCAGGATGGCGACGCTTATCTGGAGCAGAAGCAGCAGGAAGGCGACGCCTACTTCGCGCAGAAGCAGGAAGAGGGCGACGGCTACCTGGCTCAGAAGACCCAGGACGCCGACACGTACTTCTCCGACAAGCACACCGAGGCCGACAACTACGAAGCCGAAGTGCAGAAGCGCGCCTTCGACTACGATTCGAAGACCCGTACCGCTGCCGACGACTACGCCCAGCAGGTCCGCGACAACCTCGAGACCCAGACCAAGGTCATCGAAGGCAACATCAAGGGCCTCAAGCAGTTCGAAACCGAATACCGTGCACGACTCACCGACTTCCTCGGCCAGCTCGTCAACCAGGTGTCCGATACGAACAACTACGACCAGGACCCTCAGGACAACAACGACTGAGATTAGCCTGTGTCTGACATCATGAAGAATGATCAAAGACGGCTGCGCGACCGCGTGGCCGTCTTTGCGTGTATTGCGATCGCGACGATCGCGATTGACCAGCTCACCAAGATGTGGGCTTTGTCCGCATTGGCCGATGGCCGTACCATACGCGTGATTCCCGGCCTGCTTTCGTTGACATTGGTGCGTAATCCAGGCGCCTCGCTCGGCATGGGCTCCGGCATGACGTGGCTGATTTCCCTGCTGGCGATGGCGGCCTGCGTGGCGTTGGTCGTACTTGCCGTCCGCACCATTTCCATGAAATGGACGGTGCTGTTCGCCTTCGCCTTCGCAGGAGCGTTCGGCAACCTCATCGACCGCGTCATCTACGCGGAAGGGTTCCTCAACGGCAAGGTCGTGGATTTCCTGAACTACGGATGGTCCATCGGCAACGTGGCGGACATCTTCCTCATGCTCGCGGGCGTTGCGGCGGTGCTGCTGCTGTTCCTCGGGGAACCGTTCAGCCAAAAGGACCTTGACGAGGCCAACGGCAAGACGCTTGGTGATGATGCGAACGCAACCGACGACGGGGCGAAAGCAGCATGAGCCGTCTCGTACCCGCTCCCGACGCGCTCGTCGGCAAACGATTCGACGTCGCGGTCGCCAAAATGCTTGGCATTTCCCGGGCCAAGGCGGCCGACCTCATCGAAAGCGGACAGGCGCGCGTGCTCGGCAGGGACATTTCCAAATCGTCGACCCTGCAGGCAGGCGAAACCGTAGAATTCGACATCGTCGAGGAACGGTCCGAACCGGAACCGATCGCCCATGACATGGCCGTCGTCTATGAGGACGACGATGTGGTCGTGGTGGACAAGCCGGTCGGCGTCGCCGCGCACGCATCCGTCGGATGGACCGGTCCGACGGTGCTTGGCAGCCTGATCGACAGGGGAGTGCACATCACGTCATATGGCGCGGCAGGTCGTCAAGGCATCGTGTCACGACTCGACGTGGGCACATCGGGACTGATGCTCGTATGCAAGTCCGATCTTGCGTACGTGGAGATGCGCCGGCAGTTCGCCGAACATGAGGTCGTCAAAACATATCACGCACTCGTGCAGGGCAATCTCAAAGAAGACAAAGCCACCATCGAAGCGCCGATCGGACGCGCCAAAGTCTCCGACTTCCGCTTCTGCGTGACACCGGCCGGCAAAGAGGCCATCACGCATTGGGACGTGATGGAACGTTTCGGCGAAGCCACGCTCGTATCCGTGAACCTGGAAACCGGCCGCACCCATCAGATCCGCGTGCATTTCTCATCCATCGGGCATCCGTTGGCGGGGGACGCCATGTACGGCGCGAATCCGCAGCTGAGCGAGGCGCTTGGCCTTGAACGGCAATGGCTGCACGCCATGCAATTGGAATTCCGCCATCCGCGTACGCACGTGTGGACCACGGTGAAATCGCACTATCCCGCCGACCTGCAGCATGCGCTTGACGTGATGCGCGCACGGCACGCCGACCAGTCCCTATAAAAGTGTGGCCGGACGGCCAGAAACGACTCCACGCCGTCATGAAGCCCAGCTAAATTGGAACGCATGGCTACTTCCGCAAATTTCGTGCAACTGCATAATCACACGCATTATTCGCTGCTCGACGGCGCATCGAAAATACCGGATCTGGTCAAGCGCGCCAAGGAACTGGGCATGCCGGCCGTCGGCATCACCGACCACGGCAACATGCATGGCGCGTATGAGATGTGGAGCGCCGCGGTCAACGCCGGCATCAAGCCGATCATCGGCATCGAAGCCTATGTGACGCCGGAAACCGCACGTCAGGACCCCACCCGTGTGAGCTGGGACACCAACTGGAATCCGGATCTGGATCCGCTGCATCGCCGCCGTAACCCGGATGATGTGTCCGGCGGCGGTGTCATCACCCACCTGACCATGTGGGCAGAAAACGACGAAGCCTCGTCAACCTCATGAAAGCCTCCACCGACGCGAACCTTGAAGGCCGAGTCATGCGCTATCCGCGTATGGATAAGGAAATCCTCGCCAAATATTCGAAAGGCATCATCGCCTCGTCCGGCTGCCCGTCGGGCATCATCCAGACTCGTCTGCGCCTGGGCCAGTTCGATGACGCGTTGCGTGCCGCCGGCGAATTCCAAGACATTTTCGGCCGCGATAATTTCTACATCGAATTCATGGACCACGGCCTGAAAATCGAAAAGCAAGTGACCGACGGGCTGCTCGACATCGCAAAAAAGCTCAACGCGCCGCTGCTGGCCACCAACGATTCCCATTACACGCGTGCCGAAGACGCCGGCGCGCAGGACGCCATGCTGTGCATCAACTCCGGCTCCACGCTGGACGAGCCGGGCCGATTCAAATTCGACGGCACCGGCTACTACATCAAATCCGCCGAGGAAATGCGCGAACTGTTCAAAGACCTTCCCGAAGCGTGCGACAACACGTTGGAGATCGCCGAACGCTGCAACGTCATGTTCGACGATCATGAAGACGGCGCGTTCATGCCGCAATTCGACTGTCCGGAAGGCTGGGACGAGACGTCGCTGTTCCTGAAGAAGGTCGAGGAAGGCCTGGAACGCCGGTACAACGGCAAGCCGTCGCTCGAAGTGCTGCGGCAGGCCGACTACGAATGCGGCGTGATCTGCCAGATGCAGTTCTGCGGCTACTTCCTCGTCGTGGCCGACTACATCAACTGGGCGAAGGCCCACGGCGTGATGGTGGGGCCGGGCCGTGGCTCCGCCGCAGGCGCCATGGTCGCGTATGCGATGGGCATCACCGAACTTGATCCGCTTGAACACGGTCTGATCTTCGAACGATTCCTCAATCCGGAACGTGTCTCACTGCCTGATATCGACGTCGACTTCGACCCGGACGGTCGTGGACGCGTGCTCGACTACGTGGGTGAGAAATACGGACGTGACAAAGTGGCGCAGTGCGTGATCTACGGCACCATCAAAACCAAGCAGGCGCTGAAGGACTCCGCCCGCATCATGGGATACGACTTCTCCGTCGGAGACAAGATCACCAAAGCCCTGCCTCCCGCACAGACCGGCGGCAAGGACATTCCGCTGCACGACATCTTCGACCCAAGCGCGAAACGATACGCGGAAGCACGCGAATTCCGCGAACTGTACGATTCCGACCCGGACGCGAAACGCATCACGGACGAGGCGATGGGCATCGAAGGTCTGATTCGTCAGACCGGTGTGCACGCCTGCGCCACCATCATGGGCAGCGAGCCGATCACCAACACGTCGCCGCTGCTGGAACGTACCGACGGCACCGTCACCACCACGCTCGAATACCATACGTGCGAAACGCTCGGTCTGGTCAAGATGGACTTCCTCGGACTTTCCAACTTGACGGTGATCCGAGACACCCTGAACAACATCGAGGCGAACGGCAAGGAACGCATCGACCATACGAAGATTCCGCTGGACGACCGCCCCACCTACGACCTGCTGTCCCGTGGCGACACGCTCGGCGTGTTCCAGCTCGATTCCGACGGCATGCGCTCGCTGCTGAAAACGTTGAAGCCGAACAACTTCAACGATATTTCCGCACTGATTGCGCTGTACCGTCCAGGTCCGATGGATATGGATTCGCACACCAACTATGCGAAGCGCAAGAACGGTCTGCAGAAGATCACGCCAATCCACCCGAAGTGGCCGAACCGCTTAAGGAAGTGCTCGACGAGACCTACGGTCTGATCGTCTACCAGGAGCAGGTGCAGTCCGCGGCGCGAATCCTCGCCGGCTATTCGCTGGGCAAGGCAGACGTGCTGCGTCGAGCGATGGGCAAGAAGAAGCCGGAAGTGCTGGCCAAGGAGAAGATTCCGTTCTTCGCCGGCATGAAGGAGCATGGATATTCCGAAGAGGCCGCGCAGGCCGTGTGGGACATCCTCGTGCCGTTCTCCGGCTACGCGTTCAACAAGGCGCATTCGGCCGCATACGGTTTGATCTCCTACTGGACCGCGTATCTGAAAACGCATTATCCGGTGGAGTTCATGGCCGCCCTGCTGCAAGGCGCCAGCACGAACAAAGACAAGACCGCGCTGTACCTGGGCGAGGCGCGACGCATGGGCATCCAGGTGCTTTCTCCGGACGTGAACGAGTCGGTGTACGAGTATTCGGCAGTCGCGACGTCGTGCGATTCGGCCTCGGCGCCATCCGCAACGTCGGCAAGAACGCGGTCGATGCGATCATCGCGGAACGTGAGAACGGCCACGGCAAGTACGTGAACTTCACCGATTTCATCAAACGCGTGCCGTTGGAGGCGCTGAACAGGCGATTGGTGGAATCGCTGATCAAGGCCGGCGCGTTCGACTCGATCGACCCGAACCGTCGTGCGCTGTTCACCATCCACGAAACGGCCATCAATTCGGTCGTCGGCCTGAAACGCAAGCAGGCGGAAGGCCAGTTCGACCTGTTCGCCGACCTGGACGATTCCAAAGAGAACGATTCCGCCATGGGAGACGCCATGGTGCAGGTGCCCGACGTGGAGGAGTGGGACAAGAAAACCAAGCTCAACTTCGAACGTGAGATGCTTGGCCTGTACGTGTCCGACCATCCGTTGAGCGGCATGCAGTCGATTCTGGTGTCGTTGCGCGAAATGTCGATAGCGCACCTGATCGACGCGCGGGAAGCATGCCGGACGGCCAGCAGGTGACGATCGCGGGCCTGATCACGAACGTGGACCGCCGCGTGTCGAAAAAGGGCAATCCGTGGGCCATCGTAACCGTCGAGGATCTGGAAAGTTCCATCCAATGCATGTTCTTCGGCAAGGTGTACGAGGCCGCCGCGCCCGAGCTCGCCGTCGACACCGTGGTACAGATCCGCGGCCAGGTGGAGAAGCGCGATGAGACAGTGAGCATGCGCGCCACCGAATTCACCGTGCCGACGTTGGAGGCGCAGGATGAACGTCCGCTGACGATTGTGCTGCCGCCGATCGCGCTCGACCAGTCGCATGTGCGGCGGCTCGGGCAGATTCTGACCAGCCATCCCGGCCCGTGCGAGGTGAAACTGGCGTTGATGGACGACAAAGGCAACGCCAAGGTGCTGACGTTCGGAGACCGGTTCCGCGTCAAACGCGACACGTCGCTGTTCGCCGAAATCAAGATTCTCTTCGGACCGAGCTCGCTTCCGTTGGCCTGAGCGGTTTGACTTGAACGGTTTGACCTGAACAGGTTTTTGATTGCCGGCCGATGCTGAATGGCGTCGACCGGCATATATTTTTCGCGGAAATCGGCATGGCATGGAAAACGGCGGATCTGCGTGTCTCACAATGCGGCTGAATGTGAGACGACGGGACGTTCTCGTGACTTGGCGTTGTTACCATGGGGCGTTATGAGCGAAGAAAACTATATGCGAATCATTGACCTGCGCGGCAAGAAGCTGACTCGAGCTGAAATGCTGGAAGCCATGCCCCGCGCCGAGATGGGCACCAACGAGGCCACTGAGCTCGTACAGCCGATTCTCGATGATGTGAAGGCCCGCGGCGCTGCGGCCCTGCGCGACTTCGCGGAGAAGTTCGACCATATCCGTCCCGAGCATCTGCGTGTGCCGGTCGAGGCCATGAAGGCCGCCGTCGACGAGCTCGATCCGGAAGTGCGCGCCGCCATCGAGGAATCCGTGCGCCGCTGCCGCGCCGTATCCGCATCCCAGGTGCCGGCCCCGTTCCACACCGACCTGGCCGAAGGCGCGCGCGTCGCCGAACGTTGGATTCCGGTGCAGCGCGTCGGCCTGTACGTGCCGGGAGGCAAGGCCGTCTACCCGAGCTCCGTCATCATGAACGTGGTGCCGGCGCAGGCCGCAGGCGTCGAATCGCTGGCCATCGCCACCCCGCCGAGCCGCAGCAACTCCGACGGCCTGCCGGACAAGACCATCCTCGCCACCTGCGCCATCCTCGGCGTGGACGAGGTGTACGCGGTCGGCGGCGCTCAGGCCATCGCCATGTTCGCTTACGGCGCCAAGGGCTCCGAACCGCA
>ENA-OQBJ01000174-OQBJ01000174.1-human-gut-metagenome-genome-assembly--contig:-NODE-174-length-34337-cov-4.419439_pt1 | contig 34337 bp, 40 predicted proteins | sample MGYA00242743_ERZ504545 | MGnify/ENA primary metagenome ERZ504545 (study PRJEB26092, sample SAMD00036252) | human gut metagenome | host: Homo sapiens | study: EMG produced TPA metagenomics assembly of... | reverse complement strand
CCCAGTGGGGCGACGAAGGAAAAGGTAAATCGTAGATATTTGGCCAAAAGCCGACGTCGTCATCCGCTCCCAAGGTGGGAACAATGCCGGCCATACGGTCGTCGTTGACGATAAGTCCTTTGCACTTCGCCTCTTGCCGTCGGGGATCCTCTTTTCCGAAAAAACTTGTATCATCGGCAGCGGTGTCGTTGTCAACCCGAAAGTCCTCCTCGAAGAAATTGAAAGTATGACTTCAAAAGGCGTAACCATTAGTAAGCTGGAAATTTCTACACGGGCACACGTCATCATGCCGTACCATGTCCGCATTGATGAAGAAGATGAAAAGCTCAAGGGCGATGCTAAAATCGGCACGACGAAAAATGGTATCGGCCCCTGCTATGCCGACAAGATCAACCGCGTTGGCATTCGCATTGGCGACCTCATGGACCGCGATATCTTTGCGGAAAAATTGCGTAGCATATTGAATTGAAAAATCGTCTCTTTGAAAAATATTATGGCTGCCGGGATTCGATTATGATGAAGTACTTCAGGAATACCTCGGCTATGCCGATCAGATTCGCCAGTATGTAAAGGATACGAACTACTCGGCTAACCTCTACGTCAGCGAAGGCAAAAAGGTCCTCTTTGAAGGGGCTCAGGCTGCTATGCTCGACTTAGACCACGGTACCTATCCTTTCGTTACCAGCTCTAATCCGACGGCCGGCGGTGCCTGCACCGGATCCGGCGTCGGTCCTCGCCGCATGGAAAACATCGTCGGTGTCGTAAAAGCCTATACGACGCGTGTCGGTGCCGGCCCGTTCCCGGCTGAACAGCTCAATGAAATCGGTGACTACCTGCGCAATACGGGTCACGAATTCGGTACCGTTACCGGTCGTCCCCGCCGCTGCGGCTGGCTCGATACGGCTGTCGTAAAATACGCTGCTATGCTGAACAGCCTCGATTATTTGGCCATTACCCGCCTCGATATCCTCGATGATCTGGATACGATTAAAATCTGCACCGGCTATAAATATAAGGGCCAGCAGCTGAAAGAATATCCGGCCAGCCTCGACGTCCTTGAAAATGTCGAACCGATTTATGAAGACATGCCGGGCTGGAAGACGTCGATTTCAAACTGCAAATCCTATGATGAACTGCCGGAAGCAGCTCGTCATTATGTCGAACGGATCAGCGAACTCGTCGGCGTGCCCCTGGGCATCGTTTCCGTCGGTCCGAACCGCAGCCAGACGATCATCCTCAAAACCATTTTTTAAATAAACTGAATTACACCATAACAAAAAGGACCTGCCACCAAGGTGGCAGGTCCTTTGATATATTGATATATTGGGGATACGCGCGCGAGCGGGTACTTTTATTCTCCGCAGTGACCGGCCATGGCGCAGCCGCCGCAAGAACCGCCGCAAGTGCTGCAGCCGCCGTCGGCAATGTTAAGACCAATCATACCGGCTACGGTTTTACGAGGCATGAGCATGCCGCTCGGCAAGAGCGAGACGCCCATCTGTTCGGCGTGGACGCCTTGGCGATGTTGGCTGTCTGACCGACCGGCCAGTCGCCGGTACCGGGGCTCATGGCCCATACGGCTTTATAGCCTTTATCAGCACTGGCTTCATCGAGGGTGTCGATGAGCTGTTTCGTATAGTTCGCGGTGGCAACGGCGACGGCCGAATCGAGGGCCAGGCCGCGGGTGATTTCCTTATCCATGAACAGCTTGTCGATTTCTTGTTCTACGCTTCGCCGAGGGTCACGGCGTACATCAATACGATGGCCGAGTCTTCAATGAGCTGGCGGGCACGCTGGCTGCTGACCGTAAAGGGATTGTCGCAAAGGACCATGTGCGACGTATTGTCATAGAAGCACTGCTGGCAGGAAGCCTTCGGTTTGGCCAGTTCCATGACGCGTTGGCAGGCTTCGTTTACGATATCATCGGACAGCTCTTCGGCGCCTCGCTGCTGGGCATATTCTTTGACGCTGGCAGCGTCTATTTCTTTTAAGGGATCAGTAAATAGTGGCATATGTTACATCCTTTCTGAATGAGATATTTTTTTCCTTATTATATCATAGAATTCTCATAAAATTGGAGAAAAGATGAGAGAATAAATATTTGATTAAATGGGTAATAGACTATATACTATAATATAGACCTAAAAATAATACGAGAGAAAAGAGGTGGCCATGGTGGCGGTCGACGGTCCTTCTGGGAAACGAGAAAGAATCACTGATATTGCTGTCGAATGTATTGTACCCAATCCCAGGCAGCCGCGTCGTTCCTTTGATGAAGCGGCTCTGGATGCCTTAGCCGAATCCATTCGCCAGCATGGTGTGGTTCAGCCCATCGTCGTCCAAAAGTCAGGGCCCGGTCAATATGAACTCATTGCCGGCGAACGGCGGCTGCGAGCCGCCAGGCGATGCGGATTGAAACAGATTCCGGCGATTATTCGCCGGTACAGCCTTGCTGAAGCTGCTGAAATCGCACTCATTGAAAATTTACAGCGCGAAGACTTGGATGCGATCGAAGAAGGCCTGGCTTATGACCGATTGATGACCGAATTTGGCCTGACACAAGAGCAGACGGCACAGAAAGTCGGGAAAAGCCGTTCCCATGTTGCCAATATGGTTCGTCTGCTGCAGCTGCCGGCAGACGTCAAAGGCTTGATTGTCGAGGGGAAACTGTCGATGGGACAGGCCCGGCCGCTATTACAGCTACCGACGGCAGAAGGCAGTGCGAAGCGGCCCTTTACATTTTGAAACATGAGCTGTCCGCCCGAAAAGCCGAAGCTTTAGTACGGCGACTCATGCTGAGAATGAGCCGAAACCGGAGCCGGATGCCCACCTTGCTCTCTTACAGGATAAGCTGAAGATGGCTTTAGGAACCGATGTTTCCATTCAGTTGCGGCCCGGGCCGGGGACGGGAAAAATTGAAATTTCATTTTCATCAGAAGCGGAGTTTGAACGACTGATGTCGATACTTACCGAAGAAAACGACGGTCCTCGACGGCCGACCTTTTCTTCGTTTCATATATAATCTATTGGTATATCTACGGGAGGAACAAAATGTTTAATGTTGACATGCAGGTTGCTGCAATGGCACTTGCCGGTATAGGCGGTTTGCTTTTATTGATTTTGCTCGTCTATATTGCCTTTTTACACTGGAAAATCAAAAAATTAGAAACGAAGTATACCTTTTTTATGCAGGATGAAACGGGGACCAGCGTTGAAGCAAAACTGCGGGATGATGTCGAAAAGCTGCACGATTTGCAGGGGACCCTGGATTTGATTCATCAGACTCAAAAAGATATCATGGCTGTACAGAACCATTGTTTCCGTAAAATCGGTTTTGTCAAATACAACGCCTTTGACAATATCGGCAATAACTTAAGTTTTGCCTTTACGGTTCTCGATGGGAAAAATGACGGATTCTGTCTTTCCAGTGTGTATGGCCGCAATGAATCCCGTATTTTTGCAAAACCAATTGTCGATGGCAAGTGTCTTTACGGCATGAGTGAAGAAGAAAAGGAAAGCCTGGACAACGCTTTGAACTACAGCGGTGACATGCAGGCAGTTCAGAAGGATATGGAAGAATAAAGAGGGGAAAAAGGTGAAGTTCCAAATTAAGGACTATCCATGGCTGACGTCCCTGAAAGATTGGTGGCAGCGGGTAAAGCCGGCGCAGATGCCGGCTTGGTGGCCGTCATTTTTGCGATCTGATCGGACAGAACCATTGGTTGTGACGCCGGAGCAGTATAAAAAAATCATTCGTATCGGAGTCGCTGCAGCAATTTTCATTGTAATTGTTGTTGGCATCGGTATCTATGAATTTGTTTCGCTCCAACAGGCTAAAGACCAGGAAATGCTGCATGAACAGCAGCTGGAGTTGATGCGGGATAAGACAGCATCGCTCCAGGAAAAAATGGATAAAATGGATGCCCTCGATCAGGAGCTGCGGCAAATGGTCAAGGGATCGGGGGCTGGTGACAGCCCAAAAGGTGACGGTGGCGTAGCAGGGGGACAGAAGAAATCCCCGGACCTTTCTAATGCCAGCTACAATGACCTGTTATTGGCCACCTCTCGATTGGAAACGCGCAGCAATGCCCGTATTATCAGCTTTATTACCTTAAAGACCGTCCTCAGTGATACGGCCGGTCAACAAGTCCTGCAAATGCAGCAAAACAGTCGTATGTATCAGGTCGGCGGCAGCTCAGGCAGTCCCAACAGTGCCTCTACGGTACCGTCGATTTGGCCGGTTACGGGGACCATTACGTCTGAATTCGGGTATCGCGGCAATCCTATTGGCGGCGGTTCCGGCTTCCATGAAGGTATCGATATCGGTGTCGACTATGGCGTTCCCGTTCGGGCCACGGCTGCCGGTAAGGTTACCATGGCCGGCTGGTCGATGGTTACGGCAACCTCGTTGAAATCGATCATGGCAACGGTTTTGTCACTCGCTACGGGCATAATTCGATGCTTTTGGTTACGGTCGGACAGGAAGTCCAGGCCGGCTCTATCATTTCCCTGGCCGGCAGCACCGGACGCAGCACGGGACCTCATGTCCACTATGAGGTTCGGGTCAATGGCTCGCCGACCAATCCCTTACTGTTTTTACCTTAATCATAAAGACTCAGGCAGACGTTTTCAAATAAGGAAGGAGGACTTTCATGAAGAAAAATGTTCAGTTCCTTGTCCTGTTTGTATTTTTGTCTGCCTTTTTGCTTGGGGGATGTACTTTTTTCCGCCAGTACACCGGGGTTCTCATCGGAACCAATCTGGCCCTAAGCGGCAAAGGGATGTCCTATTCGGCGTCGACCGAACGGGGCATTGAACTGGCGAAAGATATCGTCAATGAACGCGGCGGCCTGCTGGGCAAACCGGTACAGCTCGTATCGGTAGACAATCACGGCAAGCCGGAAGATGCCGTAGCCGCCATTCAGCAGCTAAACGTGCGGCATGTGTCGGCCATCATTGGGCCGGACCTTGCCGACTGTACGCGGGCGGTCATTCCCAATGTGGAAGCCGTCAAGATTCCCCTCATCAGTCCTGGCGGGACGCAGCCCGATATCACCGTCGATATCCGGGCTAATGAAGTCTATCAGTATATGTTCCGGGCTGCCTTTATCGACGCCTCTCAAGGGCGTGCCATGGCCGATTATGCCCGTCATAACCTGCAGGCCGGCAAGGCCGCCGTCTTTTACTATCCCGATAAGATGTATGCCCAGGGACTGGCGGAATACTTCCGCAGTGCTTTTCTTGCCAGCGGCGGAGAGGTTCCGATTTTTCGTGACGTATCGGATCCGAACGACCTTGTTCGGGCCATATCTGAGCTAAAGGCTGCCGGCATCGATGTCATTTATCTTCCGGGATACGACGACTGGACGATTCCGGCTATTAAAGTACTGAGAAGCCAGGGAATTTCTATGCCGCTATTGGGACCTGACGGTTGGAACAGCCTTAAAATGGAGAAGGATATAGACGGTCAATATCTGACTAATCTTTACTATACCGATCATTATGCCGGGAACGAATCGAGTGACACAGCTCGTCAATTCTCCCGGCCTATTACGAAAAATACGGCGTTTTGCCCGATGGTTATGCAGCCCTCGGCTACGATGCCTTTATGATGACGGCAGCGGCTATCTCGCGCTGTCAGTCCGGTGACCCGACAGAGGTCGCCAAAGAACTGGTCAAGACGATTGACTATCAAGGGGCGACTGGGACGATTTCACTTGACGCCAATCACGATGCCATTAAAGATGTGTTCATCCTGACTTTCAAAGACGGACAGCCGTCCCTAGCCGCGACCATTCCGCCTGATTATCAGATGCAGTAAGGCAGATACCGGTTCATAGCCTGACGCCGTTCCTTCCAGTCCGGCATGCGCACGGTCATGACGTCATAAAAATGGCGGGAATGGTTGGGGTGGATGAAGTGGCATAGTTCGTGGAGCATGACGTGGTCAATGATGGCTTCCGGCATAATGGCCAAGTAGGTGTTCATGGTCACGATGCCTTTTAAAGGCATGCACGAGCCCCAGCGGGAACGCATGACGCGCTGTTTGAGTATCGGTTCTTTTAAGTTATATTCTTTGAATAAGGGCAGCATTCGCTGAAGACTGGCTGAAAAAAGAGGGGCTCCGATGCGCTGCAGCAGCTGATGATACAGCTTCTGCCGGGTCTGAGGCGTATCGTCCTTGAGCTCCATAAATACCGTGTCCTGATTTCGCCGGATGGTATTGCGAAGGCCCAGACGGACGTCGAGACGGTAGGGTTTCCCCGTAATCAAGAGGGTTTCGCCGTCGCTCAATGTCAGGAAAGGGAACTTTTTCTGCTGTTCTTGCAACTTCTGTACGGCCCGGCAGATAAGGTCGCTCTTTTTTTGTAAGAAAGCCTCGATATAGGCCCAGGGAACACGGGGCGATGCGGAAATAAACAAGTTCCCGTCATTTCGGATATGGAGATTGATGTTCTTTACTTTTTTGCGGACGACCGTTACGGAAAATTTTTGGTCCTGAGCCGCAAAGGTATATTGTTCACTCGTCATGGAAATACCTCGTACCGATAAAAGAATGAAAAATCAGATTTAATTGTAAGTAGATTTTAGGATTTTGTCAAAAGGATGGTATCGTATGCTTGATTTCACGGCCTTTGATTTTGAAACGGCCAATAAGTATGCCAACAGCGCCTGCTCGCTGGCGGCGGTCACGATGAATGACGATGATTGTGTCCGTCAAGGATACACTTTGATTCGGCCGCCCTTTATGGTATTCGACCCTGAAAATGTGGCAATCCACGGCATTCATCCGGAGCAGGTTGCCCATAAACCGAAATTTGATGCCTTATGGGGAAATATCCAAAAACACCTGGAAGGGCGGATATTGGTGGCCCATTACGCTGTGTTTGATACGCGGGTCCTGCGCAGCCTGCTGAAGTATTACCATTTGGAAAAGCCCCAGGCGTCGTATGCCTGCACGGTAGAAATATCACGCCGCGTCTGGCCGGACCTGCCCAACCATAAACTGGACACCGTTGCCGGCTATTTGGGCTATTCTTTCCAGCACCATCAGGCCCTTGATGATGCCCGGGCCTGTGCCCATATCGTCTTAAAAGCGGCTGAAGCGGTCGGTGCTTCCTCCATGGAAGAACTCCTTCAGGCGACACATTTAAAATTGAAACCCTTATAATGTACTGTTGGCAGTCCCTTGTGATTGCCGGCAGTATTTTTTTGTTTCTTGGTCCATTGGCTTATGGCTATCTGTTTTTTATATAGCATTGAATGTTATATACTGATTTTCCATAGAGGCTTACAAATCCCTACTATCTGCGTATAATTAAGAGAGTGATTACTATCCTGAAAGGAGCTTTTTAACATGAAAATTGTCTTATTAGAATCGTTAGGTATCAGTCAGGAATTACTTGACTCCTATGTAAAACCGCTTACCGAAAAGGGCCATGAATTTGCCGCTTATGAAAGAAATGATGACGTCGCAGTTCAGATCGAAGAAGCAAAAGATGCCGATATCCTCATCATTGCCAATATGCCTCTCAAGGCAGAAGTCATCAATGCCTGCCCGAATTTAAAATATATCGACGTCGCCTTTACCGGCGTCGATCACGTAGCTCTCGACGCAGCGAAAGCTAAGGGCATCAAAGTCAGCAATGCTTCCGGTTATTCGACGGTTGCTGTAGCCGAACTCACCATTGCCATGATCCTCGATTTACTGCGCCGCGTTCCTCAGGTAGACGCTGCCTGCCGGGCTGGAGGAACCAAAGCCGGCCTTGTCGGCAATGAATTAGAAGGAAAAACCGTCGGCCTTATCGGGACGGGAAACATTGGTCATCGCGTAGCCGAATTGGTCCATGCCTTCGGAGCCAAGGTCGTTGCCTACAATGGATTCTCCCATAAAGAAGATACGGAACTGATTAAATATCTGCCGTTAAAAGAACTGATGGCTCAGTCTGATATCGTCAGCCTTCACTGCCCGGTAACGGAACAGTCTAAGGGCATGATCAATGCAGAAACCCTGTCCTATATGAAACCGACGGCCTTCTTGGTCAACGAAGCCCGCGGCCCGGTCGTCGTATCCCAAGACTTGGCCGATGCCCTAAACAGCGGTAAAATTGCCGGTGCCGGCATCGATGTCTTTGAAAAAGAACCGCCTCTCGATACGGATCATCCCCTGCTCCATTCTAAGAATACCATCGTTACGCCCCACGTTGCCTTTGCAACGGCTGAATCGATGGCGAAACGCGCCGTCATCGTCTTTGATAACATCGACGCTTATATCGCCGGGAATCAGAAAAACGTAGTCCTCTAAGTATGATTGCAATAAATGCATTGCTTGATTTAAAGATATTCTTCTTTTTCAAGCAATGCATTTTTGTTTATATTTCTATTGAATTTTAGCATTCAAGATGATACAATCAGATCAACTTGAAAGACGTCATACAAGTTTACTTTATTTGGGAGATTGTTATGCCTATTATAAGAAAAAACAATATATCGCAACAAGTTTTCGCCTTTTTACAAAAGAATATTGAAAATGGCACGTGGCCTGTCGGCTCTAAGATTCCATCCGAAAATGAATTAACGAAAATGATGGATGTTAGCCGATCGAGCGTGAGAACGGCTATACAGCAATGTATTGCGCTGAATATTTTGGAAAGTCAGCATGGTCGGGGAACCTTTGTAAAAAATAGTGATGTACGTGGTGTTGTGAATACCATTCATACACTGACTCAAAGTGATTATAAAGATATTCTAAAAGTATTAGAATTTCGCAAAATTATAGAGAGTGGTAGTGCAGCCCTAGCTGCAGAGCGCATGAACAATACCCACTTGGATAAGTTGCAAGCTATTTTGGACACCATGAAGAAAAAAAGCAATGAACCGATTGCCTTTGTCCAAGCAGATATGCAGTTTCATTTAGAAATTAGCCGAGCCTCAGGGAATGTTCTTATTGAAAGTGCCTTGCAAAGTATTTTTGGACAGACACTTCGTTCGAGTCAACAATTGAATCTGCTTTTTGGCTATAAAGACGGGGTTTATTACCATAATAAGATTTTAAATTCGATGAGAAATAAAGATTCTGATCAAGCTAAAATGTGGATGGAAGAACACATGCAGCATGCTATGGATATGTTACCGAAGATTATGTCACAAGATCGTTGAAAGGGAGGTTATTTATTTTCACTCAACTTGTATGACAACATACAAGTTTGGAGAACGCAATTATGCTAGTTAATTTTTATAAAAGCGGATAAGGAGGAGTATGATGACTTTAAAAATTACAGATGTCCGTGTAATATTAACGGCTCCGGAAGGGATTAACCTAGTGGCTGTCAAGGTCATGACGAATCAAGATGGTTTATATGGCGTTGGGTGTGCTACCTTTGCCTACCGAGTTTTAGCCGTAAAATGCTTAATTGAACAATATTTGAAGCCTTTATTAGTAGGGCGAGATCCTCAAGATATTGAAGAACTATGGCAGTTGATGCATCAGAACGGATATTGGAGAAACGGCCCTATTGAGAACAATGCTATTTCTGGCATTGATATGGCCTTGTGGGACATAAAGGGAAAACTTGCCGGAATGCCCCTATATCAACTGTTCGGAGGAAAGATTCGTAAGGGCGTCCCTGTTTATCGTCATGCAGACGGTAGAAATCTAGAAGAATTGTGTGAAAATATCCAGCGATTTAAGGAGATGGGAATTACCCATATTCGATGTCAGTGTGGTGGTTATGGCGGATCATGGAAGGCGCATGGTTTAAATAGTACTCCCGAAGGCGCGTATCCGGGAATTTATTTAGATAGTCGTAAATATATTAAAGATACCTTAAAACTGTTTGATGGGATCCGGAGTAAATTAGGATTTGATATTGAGCTCATTCACGATGTTCATGAACGAATCAGTCCAACCGAAGCCATGGGTTTTGTGAAAGAATTAGAACCGTATCGCCTTTTCTTTGTGGAAGATGTATTGCCCTTGGATCAGATTGAATGGTTTAGAAAAATACGCATGAGTACTACGACTCCCTTGGCGGAAGGAGAATTATTTAATAATCCTGCCGAATGGAGACAGTTGATTACAGAGCAATTGATTGATTATATTCGCGTTCACATCAGTCAAATCGGAGGGATTACCCCGCTCGTAAACTCGCTATTTTTGCAGAACAGTTTGGAGTAAAAACAGCTTGGCATGGCCCTGGAGATATGACACCTATTGCACATGCAGCGAATGTCCATATCGATTTAGCGGCGCCTAATTTCGGCGTTCAAGAGTGGTCAGGGATTGAACCCCCGAATGTCGTTATTCAAGATGTTAAAGGTCCTCACGGTGCTTTGTTGGAAGTCTTTCCCGGATTGCCGGAATTCCGCCATGGATATGTCTATCCCAATGACGCTCCCGGCTTAGGGGTTGATATCGACGAAAAAGAGGCGGCAAAATATCCTTGCAGCAACGAGGTGGTGCAGTGGACGCAAACTAGAAAAACAGATGGAGCCTTACAACTTCCATAACTACACATTAAACTATTAAGGAGATGAATATGATGCGAAGGATTCTGACCGGATTACTTTTACTGGGAATGCTGATATTATCTGCCGGCTGTGGGAGCAATAAAAACATTTATGATGCTGATGGAGTAGCTCACTTGCGATTATCCCAAGCCTCGGCTGCAGATGGTGCTATTGGTAAGAGTTTGGAAATATTTGCCAAAGATGTTTATGAAAAATCGAATGGACGTATCCAAATCAGTGTTTTTCATAATGGGCAATTAGGTTCCGAACGAGATAATATAGAAGCTTGTGAATTAGGAAATTTAGACATTGCCGTAGTTAATCAAAGTGTCCTGGCTAATTTTATTCCGGAAATAGCCGTATTTGATCTTCCCTATACGATTGAGAGTGAAAAACATGCCGATGCCGTATTCTTAGGTCCTATTGGTAATGACTTCCTTCAGCGATTATCCTCTGTGAAATTGCATGGATTGGGGATTTGGGAATCCGGGTTCCGCGATTTAACCAATTCTAAACGTCCCGTCGTTAATGTAGAAGATGTCTATGGCTTAAGAGTGCGTGTTATGGAAAATAAAATTCATCAAGAGCTCTGGAAAGCATTAGGCGCTGATCCAGTGCCATGTCTTGGGGAGATGCCTATACCGGCTTACAGCAAGGGGCTCTAGATGGCCAGGAAAATCCGCCGACGGTTATTGACAAAAATAATGTAGTAGAAGTGAATAAACATATGGCTATTACACAGCACGTATACTCTACTGTATTTTTGATTATGTCACCGAAAACTTGGGAAGGCCTCACTCCGGACGATCAACAGCTTATTACAGAATGCATGAATCGAGCTAATTTAAACGAAAGACTGTTGAGCCGACAGATGGATAAAGAAGCGTTAGATACCTTGGCTTCAAAAGGCATGCAGATTACGTACCCCAATAAATCTCAGTTTATTGCAGCTACTAGCAGCGTTCGCGATGAGTTTAGTGGAACATTTAAGGATACACTGGATCGAATTAAGCAAACCGCTAAAGATATTGGAGAGGAGGAATAGTTGATGAGGCAAGGTGAAAAATGGTTTAAAAGCATTCAATCTTGGGTTATGCGGTTAAACGCGGTTATTTTGATTCTGATTATGAGCATTGTGTTTATACAAACCGTAACCCGATATGTTGTTTTTTATAGTATTCCCTGGTCAGAGGAAGCTTCACGATATCTTTATGTAGCGTTAACCCTTCTTGGTGTAAATATTGCGGTTACTGAAAATCAATTTGTCAGCATCGATTTAATTGATAATATCCTTTCTAAAAAGAATAAACAAAGGTTAGAATTCATTCGACAACTATTAGCGTTTATCATTGCCAGTGTCTTTTTCTACAGCAGTTTTGGAATGATCGAGATCGGTGGCTACCAGATGAGCCCAGCACTGAGACTTCCAATGAATGTCATGTATGGAATTGTTTCTCTGGGGTTTGGCTTAACGGTACTCGCTATCTTATTCCAGATGAAAGAACGGTGTTTTACAAATCATGAAGCGGATGTACATTCCACAAATAACGAATAAGGAGGCGAAAGGTTATGGAGTTATCTGCAGTAGCCCTGCTGGTAGTATTAGTCGGACTGATGTCCATTGGATTGCCCATTACTTGGGCACTGGGGGGAGCTTGTATCAGTGCTATTTTGTTAGACCCTAATTTATCGTTAGCGATGATTACACAAAAAATATTCACAGGATGTGATAATTTTGCCATGCTGGCATTACCGGCCTTCTTTTTAGCCGGAGATATCATGGCAAAAGGTGGATTATCTGGACGTCTGGTTTCCTTTGCCGATTCTCTGGTCGGATGGATTTCAGGTGGTATTTCCTTGGTATCTATCGTTGCTTGTGCGTTTTTTGCAGCTATTTCAGGCTCTTCTGTTGCGACGACGGCAGCGATTGGCGGCATTATGTATCCTGAAATGGTTAAACGAGATTACCCTAAGGATTATTCGGCCGCGTGTCAAGCGATTGGTGGTACCTTAGGCATCGTTATTCCCCCATCTACGGTATTCGTTATTTATGGTAATATTACGAATACGTCGGTTGCTAAATTGCTTATGGCAGGGATTGTACCTGGTATCATTTGTGGATTTTTCCTTTGTGTATATGCCTACATCAAAGCCAAGAAATGTAATTTCCCGTGCAATGATAGCTTTTCCTTTAAACGCTTTTTACTGTCTTTCCGCGATGCCATCTGGCTCTTTTAATGCCGCTGGTTATTTTAGGTGGAATTTATGGCGGGATTTTTACTCCGACTGAAAGCGCCGTTGTCGCTGTATTTTATGGCTTTTTTGTTTGCCTAGGGATTTATCGAGAAATTACGGGAGCCCAGATCTTTGATGTCGTTCGACAGACTGCCATTACAACGGCTAACATCATGTTTCTGGTTGTTACGGCGCAGATGTTTGGGTTTATTGTTACCTTCTATCACATTCCGGTATTGGTAACGAAAGGGTTTATGGCTATTGCCAGCAATGCATCTGTGTTCTTAGTATTAATTATTGTTCTGCTTACCATTTGCGGGATGTTTTTGGAAGTCGGTGCGACGAACTTAATATTAGGACCTATCTTAGCACCGATTGCGATTAAGTTTGGTGTAGATCCCGTTCAATTTGGTCTGCTGTTTGTATTCTTATTAGCGATGGGACAGGCGACACCGCCTTTCGGGACCACCATGTTTGTTTCTTGTGGCCTTAGTGGGGAACCTGTAGCGAAAGTCGCCAAACGATTGTTACCTTTTGTGGCTGTTGAAATTGTCTGCGCCTTCTTATTTGCTTTCTTCCCGGCTTTATCTATTGGGATTCTTGACCTAATGAAGTAAATAGAAGTATAAATATAGTGTATCATTGCGAAATGGAGGAATAGATATGTCAGATATGATGAAAGAAGTCGTCGTTACAGGGGCACATGCTTATGAGGTACGGACGGTGCCTCGGCCTGAAGTTAAGGGTGATTATGATGTGTTAGTTCAAATGAAGGCTGCTGGTGTTTGCGGCAGTGACTTCCATATCTATAATGGTTCCAATCCGTGCGCCAGCTATCCACGAATTCCCGGCCATGAAAATGCAGGGGTCGTAGCGGCTGTCGGCTCTAAAGTTACGAAGGTCAAACCTGGCGACCATATTATTGTTGATTTGATTCATACTTGTGGAACGTGTTACCAATGCCGTATTCATCGTAAAAATGTCTGCGAGAATGTCTTGGTTCGCGGCTCTGGTTATGATGGCGGTTGGCGGGAATACTTCATTGTTCCCGAAGGTGAAGTATATCCTATCAGTCCGACGTACCTTGGAAAGATGCGGCTTTGGTAGAACCTTTTGCAATCGGCGCACATTGCACGCAAAGAGGGCGCGTGGTACCTGATGATACGGTTCTTATATTGGGGACTGGGACGATTGGCGCTATCATTTTACAAACATGTAAGGCAAAGGGCGTTAAAAAGATTATTTGTGCTGATATCAGTGATAGTTCATTAGAACGGGCAAAAGAATATGGTGCAGATTTTGTTATTAATACAAAGCGGGAAGATTTGAAACAGCGGATTCATGAGTTGACTGATGGACATGGAGTAACGATTGCCTTTGATTCAGCCTGCTTCCCCGGGTCTTTAACGATGATCATGGAACCGGGGATTATCTGCAATGCCGGACGTGTCGTACCCCTTGGATTTGTTACCGTTCCTGAACAAATCACTCAAGCGATGATCAATCAGAGAGAATTAGATATTATTGGCTCACGAATGTCCTGCTATCAGTTCGAGCCTACAATTGAACGTATGGAAATGGCGAATTTAACTTGAAAGGAATTGCTACCAATTATATTCCCTTTAGTCGCATTCAAGAAGTCTTTGATAAAATAGAAAATCCCGATCCATCTGTTAAGAAAATGGTAATTTTATTTGATGAATAATTTGGAGGATGTCATTATGAATATTTCGACTGAAAATATATTTGATGTAAAGGGGAAAAAAGCGATTGTAACAGGCAGTACCCGTGGCCTGGGCTATGGCATGGCTGAAGGCCTTATGGAAGCGGGGGCTGAAGTCGTTATCGTCGGGACGTCTGATCGGGTATTTACCGTTGCTGATGATTTTAAAGACCGAGGCTTTGCCTGCCACGCTGTCAAAGGTAATCTGGCTGTCCGCGATGAAGTTTATCGTGTTTTTCGGGAAAGTGTAGCAGCCCTTGGGGGGGATTTGGATATCCTGGTTACGTCTCATGGAATCCAGCGTCGCCACAGTGCAGAAGAATTCCCTATGGAAGAATGGGATGAAGTTTTGAATGTTAATTTGAATTCTGTTTTTATCCTTTGCCAGGAAGCAGGCAAGATCATGTTAAAAAAGGGGTACGGAAAAATTGTTACGATTGCTTCTATGTCCTCTTTCTTTGGGGGGCAGACGGTACCTGCTTATGCTGCAGCCAAAGGCGGTATTGCTCAGTTAACAAAAGAATTGAGCAACGATTGGATTGGCCGGGGAATTAATGTAAACTCTATTGCTCCCGGTTATATGGCAACGGAGATGAATGACGCCCTTCTCGATAAAAATAATCCTCGCTATCTTCAGATTACAGAACGCATTCCGGCACACCGTTGGGGTACGGGTGATGATATGAAGGGGCCTTGCTTATTCTTATGCTCCCATGCAAGTGATTATCTTGGCGGGGCGATTATTCCGGTTGATGGCGGATATTTGGTAAAATAAGGATCGAATAAGGGATCTTGATATAGCTTCCCTGTTGGTAATGACATGAAAGGATATTCTAATTTATATCTTGACAGTATCATGATCTATGTAAGTTGAATTAGAAAATCGATGACGGGACTGTCTGCTGCGACAGTCTCGTTTTATCTTATGGAGGAATCAAAATGAAGAATGTGCTTACTATTGGCGAAGCGATGGGGCTACTCATCGCCGAAGAAACGGGGCCGTTGGAAGCGGTCGAACACTTTTCCCGCCACGTCTGCGGAGCTGAGCTGAATTATGCCGTCGGTATGGCGCGCCTGGGAAATAACGTATCGTATATTTCTAAAGTCGGTATCGATCCCTTTGGTCGCTGTATCGTCAATTTCCTGAAAGAAAACAACATCCACGAACAGTATGTATGGACCGACGAGGACCATATGACGGGCTTTCAGATGAAGGAAAAAGTCGTCGAAGGAGATCCTTTTGTGGCCAATATTCGTAAGCATACGGCCTTTTCTCATTTCCAGCCATCTGATTTAAGCGGTATCGACTGGACTGGCGTCAACCACCTTCATGTGACGGGGATTCCCTTAGCCTTGTCGCAATCATGCCGGGAAACGATCTATACTCTCATGATGCGGGCCCACAGTAAAGGCGTACGCATTTCCTTTGACCCTAATCTGCGGCCCATGCTCTGGAAATCAGAGGAAGCCATGGCTAGAGTTATCAATGGTGCCGCTCGGTATGCCGATATCGTCATGCCGGGCCTCGGTGAAGGCCGGATTCTGACCGGTCGGGAAAGTGAACAGGACATTGCCCAGTATTACCTGCAGCGCGGCGTCCAAACCGTCGTTATCAAGCTCGGCGGCAGTAACGGCACCTATATTCGGACGGAACAGGAAGAATTTTACGTACCGAGTTATCACGTAAAACACATCGTCGATACCGTCGGTGCCGGCGATGGTTTTGCCGTCGGCTTTACCAGTGGTCTCCTCGATGGGTTAACCTTAGAAGATGCCGCCCGTCGTGGAGCGGCTATCGGGGCTATGGCCATTCAGGTCGCCGGAGACAATGAAGGTCTGCCGACGAGAGAAAAATTGGAAGCCTTCCAGTCCAGCCATTCGTAATCGTTTACAGCGTGTGTGAAAGGAGTTTATACAGATGGATAAAATCGAAGTCGTCCATAAAATTAAAGAAATCGGGGTTGTCGCCGTCATTCGCGGCAATAATCCGGAAGACGCCGTTGCTATGTCGGAAGCCTGCATTAAAGGTGGTGTTACGGCCATTGAATTAGCCTTTACGACGCCGCGGGCTCACGAAGCCATTCGCGAACTGGCTAATAAATACGCCGATAACCCCGATGTCGTCATCGGTGCCGGTACGGTCCTTGATGCCGTCACGGCTCGTATTGCCATCCTCGAAGGGGCCCAGTTCGTCGTATCGCCGGCCCTTGACGTTGAAACGATTAAACTGTGCAATCGCTATCGCGTAGCCGTCATGCCGGGGACGACGACCTTAAAAGACGTCGTAACGGCCCTTGAATGCGGCGCAGACGTCGTTAAGATCTTCCCGGGGGAAGTTGTGGCATGAAGGCCATTAAAGCCATTCACGGGCCTTGCCGCAGGCCCCTCTCATGCCTACGGGCGGTGTAAACGTCGACAATGCCGGCGAATGGATACAGCTTGGCTGCGTCGCTGTCGGAGCCGGTGGAGCTGACGGGCGGCGGAAAAACGGCAGCTGAAATCACGGAAACGGCCAAGAAATTCATCGCGGCTGTCAAAGCCGTACGTGCGTAATTTATTTCTGTTAAAAATGTCAGTCCTCGAAGCTTCGTCTTCGAGGACTTTTTTTCGTCTGTCGACCCTTTGGGAAAACTATTATTGGCTATTGCGAACGATGATAAACCTGTACGATTCATATGAAATCGCAGAGCGTATTTTATACAGGGTTAGGAAATTATTGCATAAAAGTCATCTTAAAATCAAAATCATTCTGTTTATTCAAATTTGGCAATTCTACATTGCATTACGAATACTAGTATGGTAGTATGTAGACATGGCAAAGATAAATGAAAACGCAATAAAAATAAAGAGTTTATTTTATATTTATTTTGGGGGAGGAATTAACCTATGAGAATGACATTCCGTTGGTACGGAGAAAAAGATGACAAAATTACCTTACAGGAGATTGATCAAATCCCGGGTATGGATGGTATTGTCGGAGCCTTATTCGATATTCCGGTTGGTGAAGTATGGCCAGTTGAACCATTGCTTCACATCAAACAACAGGCAGAAGCCCATAATTTGGTATTCAAAGATTTGGAAAGCATAAATGTCCACGAAGACATTAAGTTAGGGCTGCCAAGTCGTGACCAATATATTGAAAATTATATTACATCTCTTCGCAATGCCGCCAAAGCGGGTATTGAAATGGTCTGCTATAATTTTATGCCCGTCTTCGACTGGACACGGACGGAATTGGCGAAGCCCTTATACGATGGCTCGACCGTTCTTGCTTATGACTACCATCTCATTGCCGGGAAAACACCTGACGATATGGCTCGAGAAATTCTGGACAACACCAACGGCTTTGTCCTTCCGGGGTGGGAGCCGGAACGGTTGAAAGCTCTGTCTCATCTCATTGAACAGTATGATGGCATGGATGAAGATGGCCTGCGCAAGAACTTGGAATACTTCCTCAAGGCTGTCATACCGGTTGCTGAAGAAGTCGGCATTAAAATGGGCATTCATCCCGATGATCCTCCTATTTCCGTCTTTGGTCTGCCCCGTATCGTCAAAAACGAAAGTGACCTCGAGAAGATTGCTAAGATGGTCGACAGTGAAAGTAATGGATTTACGATTTGTACCGGTTCCCTCGGTTCCAATCGTCAGAATGATATTCCCCACATCATTCGTAAATTTGGGAAAATGGGCCGCGTAAACTTCTTGCATGTCCGCAATATCCAGGTTCATGAACCGTGGGTATTCAATGAAGTGGCTCATAAATCGCAAATTGGTAATTTAGATATGTATGAAATCATCAAAGCTGCTTACGATATCGGCTTTGAAGGACCTATCCGCCCCGACCACGGCCGCATGATTTGGGGGGAAGAAGGCCGTCCTGGCTATGGCTTATACGACAGAGCCCTTGGCGCGAATTATCTTTGCGGTTTATGGGATGCTATTAATCGTACGTGCGGGCAGTTTTAAAGGAGGTTTTATGAATGCTCCATTTAAGTCGAAAAAGCTTAAAACAAGATAAGGCGGCATGGGAAAAGGCCGATATCAAGTTGTATTCTTATGACGACACCCAGGTTGAAGAAGCTACGCAGCAAACGCCGCAATGGGTCCACTTTGGCGGTGGGAACATCTTTCGAGCCTTTATTGCAGCCCTTCAGCAGCAGTTATTGAATAAAGGTGCCGCTAAAACAGGGATCATCACGGCAGAAACTTATGACGAAGAAGTCATTGAAAAAGTATATCGACCCTTTAATAATTTAAGTTTGGCCGTTACCATGTATGCTGACGGCCGCTTTGAAAAAGAAGTCATAGGTTCCGTCGTAGAATCCGTCGTTTGCCGTCCTGATTTCAGCAGCGACTGGAAGCGGCTGAATGAAATTTTTGCGAATCCATCTTTGCAGATTGCCAGCTTTACGATTACCGAAAAAGGCTATAAATTGAAAGACTATGCCGGTAATTTCTTCCCTGCTGTTGCAGAAGATATGAAAAATGGTCCTGAAAAAGCTAAGAGCTCGATGGGCTGCATTGCCGCTCTGGCATATACCCGCTATAAAGCCGGCGCTTATCCCTTTGCCTTTTTAAGCTTGGATAACTGCTCCCACAATGGAGATAAGATTAAAGAAGCTGTTTTAACCTTTGCCCATGAATGGGTCTCGAATGGTGTTGTCGAATCGGGTTTTGTTGATTACGTCAGTGATAAGCAGAAAGTTACCTTCCCTTGGAGCATGATCGATAAGATTACTCCGAGGTCTTCCGAAAAAGTACAGCAGTATTTGAAGCATTTGGAATTTGGCGATACGGAATTAATTCATACGGAAAAAGGGGCATATGCGGCCTTTGTAAATACAGAAAATGCACAGTATTTAGTTATCGAAGATACCTTCCCCAATGGGAGACCTCATTTGGAAGAGGCTGGGGTTATTTTCACCGATCGGGATACGGTTGATCGCGTGGAAAGGATGAAGGTTTGCACCTGTCTTAATCCCCTGCATACGGCCATGGCTGTATACGGCTGCTTATTAGGCTATACATTGATTGCCGATGAAATGAAAGACGCACAGATAAAAGGCCTGATTGAAAAAATCGGTTATCAGGAAGGACTGCCGGTTGTAACCGATCCCGGTGTTTTAAATCCCAAGGATTTTATCAAAGAAGTATTGGAACAGCGGCTGACGAATGGCAACCTGCCGGATACTCCACAGAGAATCGCTTCGGATACGTCTCAGAAAGTGGGCATCCGTTTTGGCGAAACGATTAAGGCCTATGGAAGCAAGGCAAAGGACTTAGAATTTATTCCCTTGGCGATTGCTGGTTGGTGCCGCTATTTATTGGCTGTTGATGACGAAGGGAAGCCCTTTGAACTCAGTCCAGATCCCTTATTAAAAGATTTGCAGTCGGATATGACCGGCATTGTTCTCGGAGATCTCTCTTCGGCGCAGGGAAAATTGACTTCGATTTTGTCGAATAAAGATATTTTTGGTAGCGACTTATATGAAGTGGGACTGGGTCAAAAAATCGAAGGGTATTTTAAGGAACTCATTGCTGGCCCCCATGCTGTACGGAACACCTTAGTTAAATACGTAAAATGAAGAAATTATAATGGATTTATTTTATAGGAGGTATCTATCATGAAAGCTGTTGTTGTCGAAGAACCGGAAAAAATTACTCTTGTAGAACGTGAAATTCCTCAAATTACAGACGATCAGGTATTAATTAAAGTGAAAGCAGCGGGCATTTGCGGCTCTGATGTAGGCATCTATCATGGGAAAAATGCCTTTGCTACCTATCCTCGTGTCGTAGGTCATGAATTTGTCGGCGAAGTCGTTAAGGTCGGCAAAAATGTAAAAAACGCAACGGTAGGAGATCACATTGCCGTAGACCCCGTCGTTTCCTGCGGCCATTGCTATGCCTGCAATATTGGTCATCATAATGTTTGCAAATCCTTGGAAGTTATGGGGGTACATCGCGATGGTGGTTATCAGGAATACGTTGCCGTTAATGAGGAACAATTGAATCAAATTCCGAAGGATCTTCCTTGGGAAATTGCTGCTACCGTTGAACCTTTTTCGATCGGCGCGCAGGTTGCCCATAGAGGCGACTTGACCGGTGATGATACGGTGCTTGTCTGCGGTGCCGGCCCCATTGGGTTGATCATTTTACAGGTGGCTAAAATGAAAGGCGCAAAAGTCGCTATTCTTGATATTGTAGAATCAAGACTTGAAAAAGCCAAAGAGTTGGGTGCAGATATGGTGATTAATGGTAAAACCATGGACCTGGTTGATGCGATGAAAACATTTACTAATGGAGATGGCTTTAACCTGATCTATGAAGCAACGGGGAACGTCAATATTCTTCAAACTTGTATCCAGAAATTACCGAGCCAAGCGGGGCGTATCGTCGTATTAGGTTTCTCTACGGTCGAATTTCCTATTCGCCAAGTGGATATCATGAGTAAAGAGTTAAAAATTATTGGGACGCGCCTTAACAATCATCGGTTCCCTGAAGTTATCGACTGGTTTAAAAATAAAAAAGTGGATCCTAAATCGATTGTTACCAATACATTCCATTTTACAGATGCCGCCAAAGCTTTCAAATATAATGACGAAAATCCCGATAAGGTTTTAAAAATTGTGCTCACCTTTGACTGATAAATTCGTGAAGATATCGGCGGTATATGACATGATTTGGACGATGCTATGTAAATAACTATTCTCGAAAAAAAGAGTATAATGCGATAGCATTATACTCCTTTTTCCCTTTATAATTAGATGAGCAGTTAGAATGAAGAGCGTACTTACTATGGAAACGTGATGGGACGGCTAATGGCGGCTGAATTGGGGCTTTTCGAATCAGTCGGACCTATCTTTGAATACTGCCCATGGATAGAATCGGTTGAGAGAAACGCATTTTGTGCTGATAGGCAGAAACTCCCTGTAGGTGCAGGGTTTACGGCTTTACGGAAATTGTTTAAAAACGCTTATGTAATCAAATAATAGCGCGTAAAATAGCGGAATATCTGGGGTGAACAGGAGTAAATTTGTTTATCGAGAGAGGGTTTATGGACAAGCCTTTTAGCGGAGCAATGGCGGCTAGCGGTGATTCAACTATACTATTTCTGCTGAAAGTGTGGTAAGATGAAATCGAGAATGGGAAAATATAGACGTTAGGAATGATGGAGTGGCTATGGATAAGTTGGAATTGAGAGAAAAAGAGCCTCATGAAACGGTGCGAGAATATGCTTATCGCGTGTTGTACCAAAATATCATGACCTTAAAATTGCCGCCAGGAACGGCTATGTCGGAACAGGAGTTGTCCGGTATCTTGAAGGTGAGTCGGACGCCGGTTCGAGAAGCCTTCATCCGGCTGGCACAAAGCGGCTTGCTGGAAGTATTGCCTCAGCGAGGAACGTTTGTATCAAAAATTCATACCGAACAGCTAGCCGAGTTTCGATTTTTTCGGGTGACGTTAGAAAGAGGAATTATGGAACTGGCCTGTCAGGAATTTTTAGATCCCTGGAAGACGAAGCTGGAATTTTGTATCTTTGAACAGGGAAAATTTATAGAGGCCAGCGATGCTGAAAGTTTTTTTAAGAGTGATAATACGCTTCATTCGCTGCTCTATGAAGGATGTGGGATGCCTCATATTTGGCGTATCGTCCAGAATTCAAATCTTGACTATGTCCGGGCTCGCGTTTTAAACGTCAGTGATACGGATGAACAGATGAAGATCCTGTATGAACAGCATAAAGGTATCGTTTCGGCCGTCTTTGATAAAAATGTAAAAGCTGCTCAAGATATTATGACCGAGCATATTAATAAGGTCAGGGGGGATGTGGCGGTATTGAAAAAAGAATATCCCGAATACTTCGGATAAAATTCCGTATACTTGGTATACGGAATTTTTTTATGTTGTAAAGCTTTCTCGCTCGACGAGTTCAGCGTTGAACTCCGTCCGGATAGGAACGGCATCAGCACCCTTGGTAGTTAACTCGGTTACGATGTTGACGGCGGCAGCGCATAAGTTTGTCAGTTTATTGTCTAAACTAGTAAGGGTCGGGGTGGCGCATTCAGCAGGATCGAATTGTTGCAGCCGATGACGGGGATGTCAAGACCGTGACGCAAGGCGGCTCGCTGGCTCCGACGGCAAAGATATCGTCTGACGTAACGATGGCATCGAAGTCAACGTTTCCGGCCACTAGACGGTCAATCAAAGCTTCGGTATCGGTCAGGGTTCGTGGCGTCTGCTGAATTAGTTCAGCTTTGTGAGGCAGGTTCAATTCTTTGATGCCTTGGCGAAAGCCGTCTAATTTGTGGCGGCCACTATACGTAAGGGAGTTGTAAATATAGAGGATATGCTGACACCCCTTGTTGGCTAAGGCGGCGACGACATCCTTCATCCCGTCTCTTTCATTACAGACGACACTGTACATCCGTGGCTGATGGTAGTCGCTGTTAATGGTAATGACCGGGATTTGACGGGCTGTTTCACAGAGTAGGCGGACATCCGACTCCGATGAAAAAGGAGTGCCGATGGTGATGATGGCATCGACGTGTTTTCCAGCCATATCAGAGATGTACTTGCCGTTATGGCCGGTATCGCTGCCAGTATTGGACAGCATGACGTCAAAATGATGTTTGCGTAGACCGTCTTCTAAGAGGGATACGGCGTGGGCATAGAAAATATCGGCGACGTCGGTACAGATGACGCCGATGATTTTCATTGAATCCAAGCCGAGGCCGCGAGCAAACGGATTGGGTTTATAGCCCATTTCTTTCATCACCTTGAGTACCTTGGCCCGTGTTTTTTCGCTGACCCGGCTGCTGCCGTTGAGGACGCGGGAGACGGTGGCGATGGAGACATGGCATTTTTGAGCGATGTCGTAAATCGTGATATTCATAGCAATCGATCCTCTTTATGTAAAAATCTGGATTACTTACATTATACCATACTTCTTTCTTAAAAAATCAAGAGGGAACGGAAAAATAATGTAAGAGCTTAACCGACATAAATCGAGATGCCCTATTTGAATTTAAAGCATTTAGTATTACGTTTAAATAGAAACTGCCTAATACATGAGAAAAAAGCATTGAAAAGCTTTAATTTTTCAAAAACCATACAGAAAAATCATATATCATTGACACTGAAGTCATGCTATGATATTCTTCTTGTGAAGATAAGTGTAAGAGCTTACAATATTTTTTTCAGTTGACCGACAGCGTAGGACCGCCGGGTATTGGAAGGAGATAAATAAAATGAAACAATTTATGGACAAGGATTTCTTACTGGAAACGGATACGGCAAAACATTTATTCCACGATTATGCAGCAAAGATGCCGATTATCGACTATCATTGCCACATCTCTCCGCAGGAAATCGCTGAAGATCATCACTTCCGCAGCATTACCGAAGTATGGCTCGGCGGTGACCATTACAAATGGCGCATCATTCGTGCCAACGGCACGCCGGAAGAAAAAGTCACTGGTGAAACGTCGACGGACTTGGAAAAATTTGTTGAATATGCGAAAGTGCTTTCTCGTTCTATCGGCAACCCCCTCTATCATTGGAGTCATTTGGAATTACAGCGCTATTTCGGAATCACCGAACCGCTGACGGAAAAGAATGCTGAAGATATTTTCAACCGCTGCAATGCGAAACTTCAGGAAAAAGATATGGGTGTCCAGGGCTTGATTGAACAGTCCAATGTCAAAGTTATCTGCACGACCGATGATCCGGCAGACGATTTGAAATGGCATAAAAAATTGAGAGATGAAAATACCTGCAGTGCAAAAGTATATCCGGCTATGCGTCCGGACAAGCTGCTGAACGTCGATAAAGCCGGTTATGCTGATTACATGGCTCGCCTCGGCAAAGCTGCTGGAGTAGACATCAAAAACTTTGCCGACCTTCGCAAAGCCATGGATAAACGAATCGCTTTCTTTGAAGAAATGGGCTGCCGTGCTACGGACCACGCTTTGGAATATGTTTTCTGCCGTGAAGCCGATGAAAAGACGATCGATGCCATCATGGCCAAGGCTTTGAAAGGCGAAGCTATTAATAAAGAAGAAATGGAAGCTTATAAGACGGCTGTCCTGACTTACCTTGCCGGTGAATACTACAAACGCGGCTGGGCTATGCAGATCCACTTTGCAACCCTTCGCGACCTAAATTCGGAAATGTATCGCAAACTCGGCCCTGACACCGGTTATGACAGCATTGCTGAAGGCAACTGCTGCAAAGGCCTTATCGCTCTCTTAGACCATCTCAATGAACTCCATATTTTGCCGAAGACGATCCTTTACTCTGGCAACCCTAATGACAATGCTATGATTGCTACCATTATCGGTTCGTTCCAGGGTCCTGAAGTTCGCGGCAAAGTCCAGCAGGGCGCTCCTTGGTGGTTCAATGATACGAAACAGGGCATGATCGATCAGATGACCGGTATTGCCGACGAATCTGTCTTTGGCAACATTTTGGGCATGTTGACGGACTCCCGCTCCTTCTTGTCCTACGCACGTCATGAATACTATCGCCGGATTCTCTGCAACTGGATCGGTAATCTCGTAGAAAACGGAGAATATCCGAACGATGAAGACGCACTTCGCCAGTTAGTCGAAGATATCAGCTTCAACAATGCAGCTAACTATTTTCAATTTCAGATGTAAATGAGGGTAAACGATGAAAAATGTAAGTGAATTCCATCAGAAACAACAGCATCCCGTGCGGATCTTACAGTTTGGGGAAGGTAATTTCCTGCGTGCTTTTGTCGACTATGCCGTCGACATAGCTAACGAGGAAAATGGCTTTGACGGCAGCGTGGCTGTCGTCATGCCCCGCTCGGGCAAGACCGATCGCTTTTCGAAGCAAAATGACATTTTTACGGTATGCTTGAGAGGTCAGCAGCACGGCAAAGTCTGCAAAGAAAACCGGGTCATTACCTCCGTGAAGACCGTCGTCAGTGCTCGTGATGAATACGACACTTTCATCGCTTTAGCTCATGAAGACGCTCTGGAATTCGTCGTGTCCAATACGACGGAAGCCGGTATTGTCTGTGATGCCAACGATAAATTCGAAGACTGCCCGCCGACGACCTTCCCGGCCAAACTGACCAAGTTCCTCTATGAAAGATATACCTTTTATAAAGGTGCTTCGGACAAAGGCCTTGTCATGCTGCCGACGGAATTGAACGATAACAATGGCAAGCTCCTTCAAGACTGCGTTACGAAATACGCAGAAAACTGGGGTCTTGAACAAGGATTCCTCAACTGGCTGAATCAGAGTTGCAAGTTCGTCGATACCCTCGTCGACCGCATCGTCGTCGGCTATCCCGAAGATTCCATTGATAAGATTCAGGCTGAACTGGGCTATGAAGATGCCCTCCTCGATCAGGCGGAACCCTTCTCCCAGTGGGTCATCGGTGATTCCACGCTGGCAGATCGCCTGCCATTAAACTCGAGTAAATTCCATGTTGAATTTACCGATCACATTCAAGCCTTTAAGGAACAGAAGGTCCGTATCCTGAACGGCGCTCACACGTCGATGGTCCTCGGTGCCTATCTCGCTGGTCTCGATTATGTCGGCCAGTGCATGGAAGACCCGATCATCCGCAAAGCGCTGGATCAGACCGTCTTCGGTGAAATCGTTCCGACCGTTGACCTGCCGGAAGAAAAGGCCGTTGCCTTTGCCCAGGCCGTTTACGAACGATTCGAAAACCCCTTTGTAAAACATGCCCTTCTGGCGATTGCCCTGAACTCTATCTCCAAGTGGAGAGCCCGCGTCCTGCCGACCTTTAAGGACAGCCTGGCTGCAACGGGCAAACTGCCGAAGCTCCTGACGTATTCGCTGGCAGCACTCCTGGCCTTCTATCGCACGAGCGAACAAGGCGACCAGTGCCTCATCGGGTCTCGGACCGGCAATACCTATGAAATTCACGATGATGAAGATAAATTGGCCTTCATTAAAGATCATGCAGCCCTGCTACGGCCGATTACGTCAAAGCTGTCCTCGGACAGACTGACTGGTGGGGCGAAGATTTGAATGCTGTTGACGGCCTTGCAGATGCCGTAACGGCCCACATGGACCGGATGGCTGAGGTCGGCGTCAAAGCTCATCTTACCGAATTGACTGCATAAGGAGATTATGATGAACGTATTTCAAATACACGCTGATGATAACGTTGCCGTTGCTGTCGACGCTGTTGCCAAGGGCAGCAGCGTTACCGTCGGCGGTCAAACCTTCAACGTCTGCCAGGACATCCCGGCAGGCCATAAAATCGCCATTAAAGAAATCAAAAAAGGCGAAGACGTCGTAAAATACGGCTTCCCCATCGGGACTGCCAAAGTGGATATTCCTCAGGATCCTGGTTCATACCCACAACGTCCAAAGTAAACTGGGCGATCTCCTGGATTATACCTACGAACCGGAAAAGGCTCAGCGCCCGCCGAAGGAAAGTGAAAAAAAATACGAATTCCTCGGATATAAACGGACCGACGGCCAGGCCGGTATCCGCAACGAAGTTGGATTATCCCGACCGTCGGCTGTGTTAATAATATTGCCCGGGCCATTGAAACGGCAGCGCAGGTCTATAAGACGGATAACATCGACGGCATCTATTCCTACAGTCATCCCCACGGCTGCTCTCAGCTCGGCGATGATCAGCTCCATACCCAGAAGGTATTAAGTGGTCTTATTCACAATCCCAATGCCGGTGCCGTCCTGGTACTGAGCCTTGGCTGTGAAAACAACCAGATCAGCCTGATGAAGGAAGTCATCGGCGACTATGACCCGAATCGTGTCAAATTCCTCGTCTGTCAGGAAGTGGAAGACGAAATCGAAGCCGGAACGGAGATCGTTAAGGAACTTTGCAGCTATGCTGATACTTTCCACCGTGAACCGTGTGATGCCGCGCTGTTGACCATCGGCCTCAAGTGTGGCGGATCCGACGGTTTTTCGGGGATCACGGCCAACCCCTTGGTCGGTGAGATTTCGAACCGACTGGTTGCGGCTGGCGGCACGTCGATCCTGACAGAAGTTCCGGAAATGTTCGGCGCTGAAACACTGCTCATGAACCGCGCCCGGAATAAAGAAGTCTTCGATAAGACCGTCGCCTTGGTAAACAATTTTAAAGAGTATTTCATGAACTACGGCGAAAAGATCAATGAAAATCCGTCACCAGGTAATAAAGCCGGCGGCATTACGACACTGGAAGATAAATCACTGGGATGTGTACAGAAAGGCGGCCAGGCTTTGGTCGAAGATGTCCTTTCCTATGGCGACCGGGTTTCGAAGAAGGGACTGAATCTCTTACAGGCTCCTGGAAATGACTTGGTAGCAGCCAATGCCTTAGCGGCAGCCGGTGCTCATATGGTCTTATTTACGACGGGACGCGGAACGCCTTTTGCCTGCCCCGTACCGACGATTAAGATTTCCAGCAACAGCAAACTTGCTGGATTCAAAAAAAATTGGATCGATTTCAATGCCGGTACGATTGCCGAAGGCGAATCGCGGGAAGCGGCCGCAGACCGCCTGTTCCAATTCATACTTGACGTAGCGTCTGGACGTGTTTTGGCCAAATCGGAAGCCCTTGATAAACACGAACTGGCTATATTTAAAAACGGTGTTACCTTATAAGGAGGGAGTGCAATGAGCACACAAGAAGCAACCCTGCCGAAGCAGAATTCTCCGGTTGAAGGGCAGTCCGCCAAAGACGGTCATGTAAAGCTGTCGTGGCGTGAAAAGATTTGTTATGGATTTGGTGATTTTGGCAATGGCTTTATGTTTGACCTCGGACAGGCCTATTTGACGAAATACTGGATCGATGTTTGTACGATCCAGCTGCGGCTGTTGCCGGTATTTTCGCCTTTACCAAAATCTTTGACGCTTTTATGGATCCGATTGCCGGTTCCGTTATCGACGGCCGCAAAAACATCGGTCCTCGCGGTAAATTCCGCCCGGTCATGATGTTTTCTGCCGTCATCCTGGCAATCTTGACGGTCATCACCTTTACGATGCCGGAAGTATCGGCGACGGGTAAGATCGTCTTTGCTTACGGTGCTTACATGGCTTGGGGGCTCGTTTACTCGTTTACTAACATTCCCTATTCCTCCCTGGCCAGTGTTATGACTCGAGACGTTGAAGAACGAAGCCAGATGGCTACGACGCGTCAAGCCGGTTCTATCGGGGCTCAGCTCATTACCGGCATGGCTTTCGTACCGATCGTCATGATGTTCGCTTCGCCTCATCACGGCTTCTTCATTGCTGCTGTTGTCATGTCTATCGTCGGTGTTATCGGCTTTGCGATTTGCTATCTTAACTGCCGTGAACACGTTCCCGTTAAGCGCAATACGGCCAACGAACAGAAAGCCAAAGCTTCCGACTATGTTAAACTCGTATTTACTAACAAACCGCTCTTATGCATCATTTTAATGACCTTGTTTACCATTTCGGCCATGAACACCAACAACCAGATGATGATTTTCTTCTGCCAGTACAACCTGGGTTACATGGGATTCCAGCCGATTGTAAACGGCATCATGATGGGCTGCTCCGTTGTCGGTATCCTGCTCATTCCGAAACTGGTTAGAAAGTTCGGTAAAAAGAAGACCGCTATCGGCGGCTTGCTCATCGGCTGCGCTGCTGACTTGCTCAACTTCGTCATCCCGACCAATATCTATTCGTTCATCGTTTTGGTTACCATCGGCTACGTGGCTCTGGCTATCCCGAATGGTGTTACCTGGGCCTTCGTTTCCGACGTCATCGACTACAGTGAATGGCACAATGGTATTCGTAAAGAAGGCATTACCTATGCTGCTTTCAACTTCTCGCGTAAAATCGCACAGGCACTGGCTGCTGTCGTAAGTTCCGGCATCCTGGTCCTCACGGGCTACGTTGCTAATGCTGTACAGAGCGAAATGACACTCCTTGGCATCAAAGCTGCTATGACCTTGTATCCCGGCGTCGCTCTTGGCATTGCCGCTATCATCTTGTATTTCTTCTACGGCTTGACCGATGATAAATTCAAACAGATCGCCGAAGATTTGAATAACGGTAAATGGGAACACGGTACCATCGAATAAGGAGGCTTTCACATGAAAGATCAGAACTGCGGCTACTGCGTTAAAGGCGAACCGCTGGCTAAATTTGGCATCTACGTCTGTGATTTATCGGTCAGTATGTTGGTTTTATTCAAGGAACAGAGCCATCCCGGCCGCTGCATCGTCGCTTATAAAGATCATGTCAGCGAAATGACGGAACTGAGCGATGAAGAACGCAACGCCTTTTTTGCCGACGTCGCACGAGCTTCGAAGGCCATTCACGCAGCCTTCCATCCGGATAAAGTAAACTACGGTGCATATGCTGATTCGGGACATCATCTGCATATCCATTTGGTTCCGAAGTATAAAGATGAATTTGAATGGAACAGCACCTTTGCCATGAATCCCGATCGCGTTTACTTGACAGATGCAGCCTACGAAGATATGATTGATAAAATAAAGAAACAATTGTAAAACTAAGTAACCGGGGACTGTCTGCTGCGACAGTCCCATCTTATCTCATGGAGGAATCAAAATGAAGAATGTGCTTACTATTGGTGAAGCGATGGGACTTCTCATCGCTGAAGAAACGGGATCTTTGGAATCGGTCGAACACTTTTCCCGCCACGTCTGCGGAGCTGAGCTGAATTATGCCGTCGGTATGGCGCGCCTGGGAAATAACGTATCGTATATTTCTAAAGTCGGTATCGATCCCTTTGGTCGCTGTATCGTCAATTTCCTGAAAGAAAACAACATCCACGAACAGTATGTATGGACCGACGAGGACCATATGACGGGCTTTCAGATGAAGGAAAAAGTCGTCGAAGGAGATCCTTTTGTGGCCAATATTCGTAAGCATACGGCCTTTTCTCATTTCCAGCCATCTGATTTAAGCGGTATCGACTGGACTGGCGTCAACCACCTTCATGTGACGGGGATTCCCTTAGCCTTGTCGCAATCATGCCGGGAAACGATCTATACTCTCATGATGCGGGCCCACAGTAAAGGCGTACGCATTTCCTTTGACCCTAATCTGCGGCCCATGCTCTGGAAATCAGAGGAAGCCATGGCTAGAGTTATCAATGGTGCCGCTCGGTATGCCGATATCGTCATGCCGGGCCTCGGTGAAGGCCGGATTCTGACCGGTCGGGAAAGTGAACAGGACATTGCCCAGTATTATCTGCAGCGCGGCGTCCAGACCGTTGTTATCAAGCTCGGCGGCAGTAACGGCACCTATATTCGGACGGAACAGGAAGAATTGTACGTACCGAGTTATCACGTAAAACACATCGTCGATACCGTCGGGGCCGGAGATGGCTTTGCCGTCGGCTTTACCAGTGGCCTTCTCGATGGGTTAACCTTAGAAGATGCCGCCCGTCGTGGGGCTGCTATCGGGGCTATGGCTATTCAGGTCGCCGGAGACAATGAAGGTCTGCCGACGAGAGAAAAACTGGAAGCTTCCAGGCTAGCCATTCGTAACAGGTCGTATAGAGAGATCTTTTTGAGAGTGTGAAAGGAGCTTATACAATGGATAAAATCGAAGTTGTCAATAAAATTAAAGAAATCGGTGTCGTCGCCGTCATTCGCGGCAATAATCCGGAAGAAGCCGTTGCCATGTCGGAAGCCTGCATCAAAGGCGGTGTTACGGCCATTGAATTAGCCTTTACGACGCCGCGGGCTCACGAAGCCATTCGCGAACTGGCTAAGAAATACGCCGATAACCCCGATGTCGTCATCGGTGCCGGTACCGTTCTTGATGCTGTAACAGCTCGTATTGCTATCCTCGAAGGGGCCCAGTTCGTCGTATCGCCGGCCCTCGATGTTGAAACGATTAAGCTGTGCAATCGCTATCGCGTAGCCGTCATGCCGGGGACGACGACCTTAAAAGACGTTGTAACGGCCCTTGAATGCGGCGCAGACGTCGTTAAAATCTTCCCGGGTGAAGTTGTAGGCATGAAGGCCATTAAAGCCATTCATGGGCCCTTGCCGCAGGCACCGCTCATGCCGACTGGCGGCGTAAATGTAGACAACGCCGGTGAATGGATCAAAGCCGGCTGCGTCGCTGTTGGTGCCGGTGGAGCCTTGACGGGCGGCGGAAAAACGGCAGCTGAAATCACGGAAACGGCCAAGAAGTTCATCGCGGCTGTTAAAGCTGTACGTGCTTAAGACTATATTCCTGTTGAAATACAAAAAGCCTCGGAGATTCGTCTTCGAGGCTTTTTTTGCTCTTTGAGACAAGGTTTTACAGATGGTTATCTTTTGCCCCTAAAGAGAGGGAAAGACCTGCTGAAATCCCTGACCAGAAGACCTTGTATTGCCTGCCTCGATATAGCAACGATCAAACTGAGCAACCGCTACCGTGTAGCCGTCATGCCGGGGACGACGACCCTAAAAGACGTCGTAACGGCCCTGGCGGCGTTAAACATTTCTCCGGATAAAAGGGGATTACCTGCGGCCGTTAAAACCGTTCTGCGCCCTTTTATGCAGGTGTTTTGATGCACCGACGGGTGCGTCAACATCTATTACATCGATGAAGGACTACTGCGCTTGACATCATCTGCAGCCATTTTCACGACTTCTGATCTGGTCGAAGGGGTATCGTCAACGGCGACAAGTCTGGCGAATGGATGCTGTTGCAGCGTCTCTGCCCGTCTTGGTTCTCTTTTTGGGCTGCAGCAATTACCGATTTTACTAAGTCCTTCTTCTTTTCCATCTTTGCCGTACCGCCCATATCTTCGACTCTTCCTCATATCGTATTGCATCAAGCTTTTTTTTGGGGACCTCTTTTTTTACTTTATTTTGGGAGCGAGGGACCGCTTTATTTCGATATAATACGGGAAATTTTTCGACGTTTACATTGAGAATATTTTGTTTAATCTTCGTGGATTTAAAAATAAGAACGGCTTATTTAAGCCGATAATAAACTATAAACTAGGGTAAATAAATTTAATTTTGTTTATTTTGAAAATGTACTTTTAGCGCATTGTAACCATTGACATTACTTTTTAAATCAACTATGATTAAGATGTAATGTTAATGGTTATAACATAGTGAATGGTTCTTTTGTTGGGAGGAATTATAATGGATAAAAAGCTTATCGACTTCATGACTTCGAAAACGCAGGAATTAGTAGCAGCACCGAGCTGCAACCCTACCTTGAAAAAAGAAGCTCAGGCATGGCTTGCTGCTGCTGATAAAGAGGCAGCTACGCCGGCTTATGTTGAAGCCTTGAAACAAGGTGTATCGACGATTGATGAACTCCTCGGCTTTGCCGGATCGGATACGGCGGCTAAGATTTTGGGGGCAGATGCCGCGGCTCAACTCTTGGAACATGCCAAAGAGCTTAAAGCCAATGGGGCCAAGTTCTGTGACTGCCCGGCCTGCACGCCGGCTTTAGCCATTCTCCGTGAAGTGGGGGCTATTTAAAGATGCAGATTTCCAGTCGTCTTACGATGGCTGTCCATACCTTGCTGTGCATTGCATATTTTGAAAAAACGGAAAAAGTGACCAGCAGTTTCATTGCTTCCAGTGTCGGTACCAATCCGGTCATCATTCGTAATCTGCTTACCCAATTAAAGGCGGCCGATTTTATTGACGTCAAGCGAGGCACCGGCGGTGCGGCACTGAAAAAGGACTTGCAGGATATCAGTTTATACGACGTTTACTATGCCGTTGACTGTATCCCCAGCGATTCCCTGTTCCATTTTCACGAACACCCCTGTCCGAAATGTCCGGTCGGTAAGACGATTCATATCAGCCTGGACGATAAATTGAGTCAGGTGCAGGAGGCCATGGAAAATCAGATGCGCCGCATATCTCTGGCCGATATGGCCGGTACGATGGAACAAGCTATACGTAAACAGAGTTGATTTGGTAACGGGAGGCATATGGTTCGACTTATCCAATATCTCATAGCCCGACAGAACCTGTGGCTTCGCCTTTTGTCCGGCTTTACCCGCTTTGGACACGGCTTGTTTATTCTCTACGGCCTGGTTGAATGGTTCCGGCCTAAACCCGGGAGCGAACAGCGTAAAGAGCGAAAAAACTTGCTTTATTGCTTGTTTTCCGTCATCTTCGCCTCAACTGTTTCGTGGGTTATCGGTAAACTTTGGTATCGGCCTCGTCCCTTTACCCTGGCCGCCGATCCTGCTTTGGTGAAACATAAAGCCAATGCTTCGTTTCCCAGTAATCATGCCATGAACAGCATGGCCGTTGCCGTCATGCTGCTCCTGCGGCGAAGTATATGGGGACTGCCTGCCTTGATATTGTCGGTCATTCTCGGCGCGTCACGCGTCCTCTGTCGCCTTCATTACGTCAGCGATGTCATCGGCGGATTCTTCTTAGGCGCCGCTTCCAGTTATGCTGTTTACAAAAGTAAACTTTGTTCACAATTGGCGGATCGCCTGCTGTATGGCTGGCATATACTGACGTATTTGCTGCGTATCTTGTGGAGACGATAAATTAAGACTGTGCATTTCAGGATATCCTGAGGCACAGTCTTTTTTTGTAATATCAATTTTGATCAACAGTGGAAAACAAATTGCCATCATAGAGGGATATTTTTATGCTATACTGAGAAATAGCGATAGTTAAATTCAAAACGATTCAAGAAAGGTGGTTTAGAGGATGAAGAATAGCAAGGTAATGGCCGCGGTGCTCTGCCTTTTGATGACTGGCGGGACGGCTTTGGCCGCCAATGAGACACTGAACTCGCAGACGCTGGGGCAGGTACAGGCGGTGGCCGGGGCGACAAAGGCTAAGGCGGCGTCTGCCGTCAAGGCGTTTACAGTCTCGACCTGGATACGACGAAATATGAAAAAAAGATGATGACTGTCGATGGCAAG
>ENA-OQBJ01000173-OQBJ01000173.1-human-gut-metagenome-genome-assembly--contig:-NODE-173-length-34339-cov-3.927657_pt1 | contig 34339 bp, 47 predicted proteins | sample MGYA00242743_ERZ504545 | MGnify/ENA primary metagenome ERZ504545 (study PRJEB26092, sample SAMD00036252) | human gut metagenome | host: Homo sapiens | study: EMG produced TPA metagenomics assembly of... | reverse complement strand
TCGTTTTTCATAATGCGAAGTAAGCAATACTTTACGAGTATAAAAAATAATCCCCACGAAATTTCTACTGACCCGAAATAGGTGGACTTGATTTTCGCTTAAAAACAGCTCCACCTATCTGGGTTGTATTTCATTGAACTTCTGCATTTTGCATGAAGCAAACTCTTTTCAAAACATATAATTTTACACCGTTAAAAAAAAGAAGAGTATGGCAATGAAAAGAAACTATTTCACGGTATTGTTTTTCCTGAAAAAGTCAAAGCTACTTAAAAATGGAGAAGCACCAATCTGTATGCGTATCACAATAAACGGGAAACGTGCAGAAGTTCAAATCAAGCGAGGAATAGATGTTGCAAAGTGGAATGCGCAAAAGGAATGTGCGATTGGCAAGGAAAGAAAGTATCAAGAAATAAACCATTATCTTGATACGATAAGAAGTAAAATCCTTCAAATACACCGCGAACTTGAGCAAGACGGTAAACCTATTACTGCAGATATTATAAAAAATATCTACTATGGGGAACACTCTACCCCCAAAATGCTGCTTGAAGTATTCCAGGAGCACAATTGAAGAACTTCTTGAGAAAAACAGACAGGAAGCATTCCGTTAAACATTTCATGCAAAATTTGTTAATCAAATTTCCTCTGAGAACACTTAAATTCCTGAAGAAAATACCAACTTTTAGGTATTGTCTGCAATTTTGCATTACAGTAATTTTGCTCAAAAAAAATTATGAAAACTAAATTGTTATTAATATCAATTTTCTTAATAACTCCTTTAGTTGGATTTTCACATGTCGTATCAGGTAAGGTAGTTGATATAAAATCTAAAAATCCTATCGAGTTTGCTACTGTATGGGTTGAGGGTACAGGTATAGGTACCGTGACAGATGCAAATGGGAATTTTCTGATAAACAATCTTTCTGATGGTAATTATGAAATTATCATCAGATGTTTGGGATATACAGAAAAAAAGGAGAAAATACATCTTAAAAAGAATATTAATGTAGTGTATTATCTTTCTGAAACATCTTTGGCTTTGGACGAGGTGACTGTTACGGCTGAAAGAAAAGTAAATGATGCAGCCACGACTTATACTCTGAACAGGACTGCATTGGACCATTTGCAGAGCGTAAGCGTAACGGATGCCTTAAGCCTGTTACCTGGTGAACAGACAAATAAATACAAAGCTTTGACATCATCAGAACAAGTCGTTACTTTGAGAGGTGAAACAACTGAGATGGGTAACCCGGATTTTGGGACTGTAGTTGAGATGGATGGAGTAAGACTTTCCGGTAATGCTACTGCTCAATCAACTGGTGGAACAGATTTATGGGGCATAGAACGAAGCGGTTTTTTCAATGGTCGGGAAAAATGGGCGAAAGGTTTTGAAAACCAAAGGGTTTAGGCATGATCGGGAAAATGGGCTGAATATTTCGAAGCGGTTTTTCTCTTTACATGGCTTACATCTGCTTTACGTTTGAGGGGCTTTTCTTCGGATATTCGGGGGATTGCTTTACATCGGGCTTGCAGATGGGGCTAAAACGGCCTGGAAGGGTTTTATTTTCGGCTGTGTGGCTGTTTTATGGCTGGGTTGATGGATTTTGTTATATGATGATGTGAACGGCTGTGTGGCCGTTTTTTTGTGCCTATTTTAAAATATAGTGCCTTAAAATTCTTCCAAATAGGCATTATTTGGTATATTTGCAGCATAATAGAAACGAGTATGGCAAAAGTGATTCATGTGCATTTGCTGCATAAAATAGATGGAACGAAGCAGAAAGACTGGTATTTCAGCAGTATATCGGCTGTTTATACGGTTCTGACGGCAGATCAGGTGGGTGCAACCAAGAATTACCTGCTTCATGCCGGACTGTCTGGTAACGGCACAATATGCACGAAAAAGGCTATAATTAAGCAATCTACGCTCATTTCGGGAGGTAGTAAGGGCTATGGTTAGAACGATATAATAACGCCGTTAGAAAGGCTTGTAGGCGTTATTTCTTTGAATGCTGATTGGGGAGCTTATGGCTCCCCTTTTTTTATGCCCTTACGGGTGGTAATTTTGAGCTTAGGGTTACTATTACGGTTACTGTTTAGGGTTACTACTTTAATGAGTTTAGGGTTACTTTTAGGGTTACTTTTTCGGTTTTTAGAGGGTACGCCCGAAATAGGAAAAGGGGTTGCCAATGTAAATAAGTGCCGTTTTTCGCTGTTTTCAGATAGGAAAAAACGACATTTATTTTTGGCATACATTATATATATAAGCATGAAACCTTTGATTTTCAGTGATTTTAGGCTCTGGTAGTCTGAAATATCCTTCCAAAGAGTGTGCGTGCGCCGTGTTTGGGAGGCGGCTGCGTGTATCGTGTGAAATGCGCCTATGTGTTGATGCCTGAGTGTGGAAGGCTTATTCGAGGCTGACAGATCCGACCACAAGTGCGATGCCTGTGATTTCATCCAGCGGAATATCGAATGGAGGGTAGTCCTTGTTGTCGGATATGGCAGTGAGGCAGTTTTTCTGCTTGCTTGGCATAAGACGTTTGACAAGAATGCCTTGCTCGCGAGTGGCAATGACGTGGCACTTGTTCCACTGAAGGAACTTTCGATCGGTGAGGATGGTGCAGGCTATGATGTCTCCGGGATTGAAATGAGGGTGCATGGATAGTCCGGATACTTCGATCATGAAATCGACCCGGCTGTAGCGGAATTTCGGGATGACATAGTAATCCTTGACATCCTGTTCTGCGATGGCAAAGTCACAGTTGCCAAAACCAGCTGCTGCGGTTTCCGTGACCAACGGGATTGGTTCATGGTCTGCTTCGTTCTTGCAGTAATTGCGACAGCGTCTGCTTCGGGTGCATGGGCGGTGCCAGGTGTGTCGGCAGATGCGTCATCAGAAGTAGCAGGTAGCTCAGAAGGGGTTGATTCTTTTGTTGTTTGAATGCTGTTAGAATTGCTCTTTATCATATTCCCAATACCAGTAAGTAGCCAATCTCCTGATATATTGAATTGAGATACAATATTCTGTATTGCTAAAGTACCAACATTACTCCTTCCCTTAGATATTTCCGTTACCATAGACGCACTGATGCCTATTTTTGATGCAAAATCCTTTTTATCAGTAACTTTACCTTCTTTTACAAGGTTCTCAAACGCTTCGATAAACCTTTTTGATATGTCGTATTTAGCCTCCATAATACAGAAAATTGAATTATTTATCATTATTTGTTTGGATTGTAATACAGAATACTGTATATTTGCAACATGTTTAAGATGTAAACAGCGCGCCAAATATACGAAGAACTCGCAAAAAAACGGCAAAATTTGGATAAATAAAGTAAGTGTTTGGTATTGAGGAGAGTTAAGCCAAATTCTTCTATACCTTTCCAAATCGCTAAAATGCAGGATAATGAAAGGTTAAGAGAAAGATTTGCTACTTATCCGTTGCCTTTTTTAGCCCCGGATAATCCGGCAAAATAACGCTTGACCACCTGCGGTTTTACCGTTCACCATGCAAAGAACCCTATATTTTGCCCGTAAAGATAACCGTTTTTTTCCGTTTTTCATGGAAATACAGGTTATGTTACCGGCATCCGGGGTTTTATTCTTTGTTCCGCTATAATTTTCATAACTGTAAATAGCTATATATCAAGTAATTTTGCAACATAAAAAAAATAGAGTTATGAAACAGACGGATGTAACGGTTACGTTCTACCTCAAAAAGAGCGAAATGAATGACGAGGGACATTGCCCGGTCATGGCGAAACTTGTTGTCGGCAAATTTTCAGAAGCGGCTTTTAGTGCGAAAATGTCCGTACCCGCTGCACTGTGGGCATCCGGACGTGCCACGGGTAAAAGTAACGCCGCGCGGGAAATCAACCGGCAACTGGACGATTTGCGAGCTTCAGCCATTTCCATTTATGACGAACTGTCAGCCACCCGTGAGAATGTAACGGCTGAAGAAATAAGGAATCTGTTGTTGGGGACGGCTTTCGGGCAGGAAACCCTGTTGGGTTATTTCCGGACGTTCATCGAACATTTCGAAAAACGTGTCGGCGTGAACCGGGAAAAGGGAACAGCACAATCTTACCGCTATGCTTGTAACTGTGTGGCTGCTTTCATCCAGGAGAAATACAAGTTGTCGGATGTTCCTTTCACGGCCCTGAACCGTTCATTCATCGACAACTATGACCTCTACCTACGCACGGAGCGCCGCTTTGCCCTGGGAACTATCGTGTTGCTTGTCACACGGTTGAACACGATTGTCGGGGAAGCCATCGCGGAAGGGATTATCACTGCCGACCCGTTCGCGGGGTATGAAGCCGAACATCCCGAGCGGGAACAGAAATACCTTACCGCCGCAGAGTTACAACGGCTGATGACCACACCCCTGCACGACCCGAAACTCTACCATATCCGCGACCTGTTCCTCTTCTCCTGCTACACGGGTATCCCTTACGGGGACATGTGCCGCCTGACGACGGAGGATCTGGAAGTGGCCGAGGACGGTGAGGTATGGATCAAGACCGCCCGCAAGAAGACGAAAATCGACTATGAAGTGCCGTTGCTCGACATACCGTTGCTCATCCTCGACAAGTACCGGGATATGGCCCCGGAAGGAAAACTGCTGCCGATGTACAGCAACAACGAACTCAACCGGACACTGAAACGTATTGCCGCCATTTGCGGGATTGAACGGAAGCTCGTCTTTCACTGCGGACGCCATACCTACGCCACCGAGATCACGCTTTCGCATGGTGTCCCGCTTGAAACCGTCAGTAAAATGCTGGGGCATAGCCGCATTTCCACGACGCAGATTTACGCCAAAGTGACCGATGACAAGATCGACATGGATACCCGGTCTTTAGAGGAAAAGATTGCCGGCCGCTTCTCCGTAGCTATTTAATCTATCATTGACAATCAAATTCACAACGATTATGGAAACGAATAATAAAGAGATAAAACGCCGCAGCACGTTCTCCCTGCTGTTCTACATCAACCGCACGAAAGTCCGCAAGGACGGAACATGTAAATTGTTATGCAAGGTAAGCATCGACGCCAAGTCGGCCCCGATCAATATCAACGCGTTTGTCGATCCATCGCTTTGGAATCCGGAAACCAAAAGGGCGAACGGACGAAGCGAGAACGCCCGAACGGTAAACCAGGCAATAGAGAAACTGACCGAAAAAATCACCGGACATTACCGTCATATTCGTAAAAGCCTCGGTTTCGTGACGGCCGAGCTGGTCAAAAACGCCGTGGAAGGAATCGGGCAGAAACCGTTCACCCTCCTTGCCTTGTTCCGCGAGCATAACGAGGAGTTCCGCAAGCGTGTCGGCGTGGATCGCAAGGAAGAAACTTATGAAAGTTACGAGAACTCCTATAATATTTTAGCCTCCTTCGTGAAAAAAAGGAAGGAAAAGGAGGATGTAGCGTTGCGGAGCCTTGACCGGGAGTTCTACGATGATTTTGAAATATTCCTGCGTACAGATCGTGAAATGAAACCCAAGACAGTACACGAGCATCTTTACCGGTTGAAAAAAATGACCAAGCGGGCTGTCAGTCAGGGTACACTCCGGCGCGACCCTTACGGGAAGCTGCACCCGGAACTGCCCCGGCGCAAGAGCCGCCATTTGAAACTCGAAGACCTCAAAAAACTGATGGAAACTCCCGTCGGTAAACCCAACCTCCAGCGGGTGCGGGACTGGTTTCTCTTCGCTACCTTCACGGGGTTGTCCTACGCCGACCTGAAACGCTTGTCCGAAAAAGACATCACGCAGTCGGACGACGGAACGTACTGGATACACATCCGGCGCCAGAAGACCGAAACGCCCTCGGCCATCCGCCTGCTGAACGTGCCGTTGCAGATCATCGAGAAATACCGCCACGAGCGTAAAAGCGACAGGATTTTCAACCTCTATTGCCGGGGGTATCTCATCAAGCTCACCAGAGAACTGGGACGGACATACGGCTTCGACATGACCTTTCACAAGGCGAGGCACAATTTCGGGACACATATCACGCTCTCGCTGGGTGTGCCTATCGAAACTGTCAGCCGCATGATGGGACACAAGAGCATTTCCACCACGCAGATTTACGCCAAAGTGACCGACCGCAAGGTGGACGAGGACATGAAACGTCTGAAAGAACAGACCAAAGGCCGGAAAATAAATCTCTACGAGGAGGACGAACCGGAAACGGCAGATATTATAACGGTAAACGGTTGAACAGTATAACAAAAATTGATAAATTTGTATGACTATGACGACAAGAGAACCTATCAGCATTGAAAACGGGCGGGTGGAAATCCACACGCCGGAGAACCGTGTATGGCTCACGCGCCACCAGATTGCCGACCTGTTCGGAGTCTTCGTTCCTGCCGTGGGGAGCAACATCCGCTCCATACTCAAAAGCGGCATACTCCGTGAGGAGCGGGTTTACCGCCGGGAGCGCAACCGTGACGGCGGTATTGTCGAGCTGTATTCGCTCGAAATGATCGCCGCGCTGGCTTTCCGCTTAAAATCCGGGAATGCCGAAGCCTTCCGACGGTGGCTTGTCCGAAGGGCCACGACGACCGCCGTCGTCTGGCAGCTCCCCGGCATGAACACGATATTGAACTGAAAAAGAAGAACGGCCGTGATGGCCGTTCTTCTTTTATACCCATTCCTGTCCCCCGATACATTTCTTCCGGGAATCTTCCAGAAGTTTCTGTATCTCGGATTCCATGTATAGTACCTTGCCCTGAATCAAATAATAGGGAATGATCCGCACCGTGCGGTATTCCTGCAATGTACGCCTGCTGATTTTCAGCAGCCGGGACAATTCCTCGTCGGTGACGAACCGCTCTCCCTTGAGTGTCCGGCCTCCGGAGGATTCCAGTTTATCCAGTGCCTTGCCGGCCTTTTCCAAACGCCGGAAGAGATCCGCCACACGCGGATCGTGCTTGTCGATGAAATAATGGCTCATAACGCAGCGGTATTAGGATAGTGCGACGATTGCAGCAGTTTCCCGACATCTTCCGGTTTGTAGAAGATTTTGTGACGGATGCGGCTGAAAGGCAGCAACCCTTTCTCCCGGTAGGTTTGCAGGGTACGTTTCGATATCCCCAGCACGTCACAGACATCCTGGTTGTCCAGCCATTTTTTCAAACTCACGTCCTCCTGCCTGCGGCATAACGCCTCGGCTTTTCTTTCAATGGCTTCCACGTGCCCTGCCAGCGCGTCGAAAGCCTTCACGTCCATACTTATTATTTCCATGTTCTGTTTCATTTTTTGTTTCCCGGATGCCCAAAAGTACACAAATGAACAGTATCTTGTTATCAGCCAGTGGTATATGGACGTATCCGTCTTAAAAGTGGCAGCGAGTGGCGCCACGTCCGGCGGAAACGATCCTCCGCCGATACGGGATCGGCACGCTCCGATACGCCAATCGCCCGTGAAAGGAAATGTTCGCGGGCGATTTATCATTCCATGCAGGGTGAGCCGTGAACCGACTTTCGCGAGCGTTCACGGCATATCGTTTTCTCCCCGTTTCTCTCCCATAACCTTTTCCTCTCTTTTTTTCATGCCGCGGAGCGCGGTATGGAAATCTGTTGTCAGTAGCAAAGGTAGTTACGGGGCTCACGCTGCTGCAAGATCGGGCCGCGGGGCGGTTTGCCGCAAAATCTTCCTCTTTCCCTGCGGGCGAGCGTATTTTCCGACAAAATCTTGCAGCAGCTATCCCCGACACCTTTTGATGCTACCGAAACAGATTCCATCCATACCGGCTCCGCTACGGCATAAAAAAAAAGTCAAAGGTTATGAGAAACGAAGAGAAAAATAAATGGAAACAGAAATCCTCCAACCTTCCACTTGGCATAAAGGCAAAGGTCGGGTTGGCGGTAAAGGTCGGGGCGGTGGCTTTGGGCTTCCACGTGTGGGGTATCGACTTTATTTGGGTCGTTTTGGGCTTCACGTTCTGTTATGACATCCTGCGGGGCATTTTCTCCTGCCTTGTTTCTCTCGTGGCTCTAACCGGCTTTTTCTATTTCCTATTCACTCACATCTTCTAAATTATTACAGGTATGACAAAGTACATTTCATTATTCGGAGCGACTACCACGGACACACGGGTGCAGGTAGTCAAGGAAAACCAGGTAATCATCGGTATCGGTGCGGGTGCGAGCAGAAAGCGTTACGTCGTTTACAAGGTGGAACACACCGCCCGTGGCTACGTGTACCACATGGTCGATACCGAAACAAAGGAAATCAGCCAAACGGACATTCTGCGACCCCTCTCGCAAACATTCGGTATCGGCAGGTACTACGACGACGTGAACCCCGAGTTCATGGACGCTTTCGAGGTGGCTTTGCTCGTGGGGCAGGCGGAAGAGCAAGCCACGGCGCAGGCCATCGCCGCCGCCAAAGAGAAAGCCGAGCATGACCGCATAGCGGAAATAGGAGCGCAGAGGTTACGCCGCATCATGCCCGAAGGGGTGCAGGGCGTAATCATCGCCGAACTCAACGAAACGGAATACACTGACCCCTCTTACGAGTGTTCGACCACCCGAAGCGTGCGTACCGTCATTCTCGGCTTTTCGGCCACCTCCCGCAACGGCTTCGGGGAGTTGAGAAAGGCGGCGGCCAATTTCCCGCAAACGGCGCACCTCTCCGAATACGACCCCAAGAACGAACACCGCTATCCCGTTTTCACGCTCGGCAAAAGTCCGAAATACGGGTGGAGTGTCTGCAAACTGACCCACTACACACGTGAAGGTACATCGACAGGCTGGCATATATCGCAGGAAACGAGGAGAATATATGTCTGCCCGAGCCGAAAGACGAAAAACGGGCGGAACGCACTGAAACGAGCGTGCAAGGCGGGTTTATCATCGTGGACTATTCCGAGAAGGCGATAGCCGTATTCGGGGACACCAAGCCCGTCAAGGACGCCCTTCACGCACTCGGGGGACGCTTCAACGCACGGCTGACGCATGACGGGCAGAAGAGAGCGGGATGGATTTTCCAAAAGACCAAAGAGGACGAGGTGCGGCGGCTTCTCGGAAAGGACGAATAAATGTTGAACACGGGGCGGCTCGCCGCCCCACAATACCAAAAAATCATGGCACAAGGAACAGATTATTTCAAACTGACGATACAGAACTATCTCGACGCACGGGCACGGGAGGACGAACTTTTCGCACCCCGATACGCCAACCCGAAAAAGAACATTGACGATTGCTGCACTTTCATCATCAACCAAGTACGGCAGAGCGGTTGCAACGGGTTTGCGACGAGGAAATATACTCTATGGCACTCCACTATTACGACGAGGAGGACATCGACATCGGCAAACCCGTCAGTTGCAAGGTAGTGGTCAATCACACCGTTGAACTGACCGAGGAGGAAAAAGCCGAGGCACGGCGGAACGCCATACGGAAGGCCGAGAGCGAAGCCTACGCCAAGTTGCGAAAGCCAAGTCCAAACCCAAGAAAATCGAAGATAACAAACTAATGCCCAGTCTATTTTAGTTATGAAACCGAGAACAAAATTCCAACAGAGCGTTGTGGCGGCAAGTAAACACCTGCCGCCGCTTACCCCCGCACAAATCGAATGGGGGTACAAGAACTGCATCGAGCATATCGGACGCCGCACGCCGAAAGGACTTATCACCTGCACCGAGTGCGGCCACACGTGGCAGAGCGAAAACGGAGAACTCACGGACAATCTGTTAGGGTGCGAGTGTCCGCACTGCCACACCCCGCTGAAAGTGGAAACCACCCTGCGCCGCAAGTTCAACGATTACGAGTATTTGTGCATCGTAACCCGCTGCAAGGGTTTTCAAGTCCTGCGCTTCGTCTATATCGAGTGTTGGGCGAAAGTGGGACAGACGCCCGTTTACACCCATATTGAAGCCGTACAGCGGTGGATTGCCCCCGACGGACGCTCCGCAACCTTCGCACGGCTGCGCCCGATGGGCTTCTTCGTTCACGGGTGGAGTTGGTCGAGCGCATTGGAACTGCGGGCGGAGAACGACGGGAAATACAACATCACGCCCACACGCATCTATCCCCGACAACGGCTTATCCCCGAACTGCGCCGAAGCGGCTACGGTAAACAACTCCCCGATGTAACCCCTTTCGACCTTATCCACCTGCTGCTCTCGGAGAACAAGGCCGAAACGCTGCTTAAAGCGGGACAAACGGCACTCGTGCGATTTTTCGCCCGTTCCTCCCGCAATATCGCAGACTATTGGCCGGCATCCGTATCGCCATCCGTAACGGGTACGCTATCGGGAAACCGACGGAATGGTGCGACTACATCGACCTGCTGCGATTTTTCGGGAAAGACCTGCATAACGCCCATTTCGTGTGTCCCGCAGACCTGCCCGCAGCGCATGACCTCTACATGGCAAAAAAACGGCGGCACATGCAAATGGAACGGCGGCAGGAGGAACGGCGCAAGGCGTTGGAACAGGAAGCCTCGTTTGTCGAAGCCAAAGGGCGGTTTTTCGGAGTGGAGTTTTCCGACGGGGAAATCTGCATCAAGGTATTGGACAGCGTTGAAGCCATACGGCAGGAGGGCGAGGCCATGCACCATTGCGTGTTTACCAACGAATACTATCTGAAAGCCGACTCGCTCATACTCTCGGCCACAATCGACGGCAAACGTATCGAAACGATAGAGGTGTCCCTAAAACGCATGGAGGTCGTGCAGAGCCGTGGCGTGTGTAACAAGAATACCCCATACCACGGGCAAATACTGAAACTGATGAAGGGGAACATGTCCCTTATACGGAAACGAATGACAGCATAAAAATCGGGGCGGCGAAAGCCGCCCGCAAAAACAAAATAGAATGAACCAAATAGCATATAAATTCGTGTCGTGGGACGTTCCCGCACTCGAAAGCCTTGCAGGCTCAAAAGCGTACATATTACGCAAACGGCTCAATGACGGGGGAACGCTCACCCGTGAGGAGAAAGACTGGATTACCCGTGAGGTAAACCATAACACCTATTTCAAGGACTCCATTCCGCTTTTAGGGTATCGTTTCAACTTTGTCGATGTACTGAAAACATTCGTGGTAAAGCAGTACGGGCATTACACGGAATACAAGGGCGTGGACAAGACGAGCATACGCTCCATGTTGTACGGCAGAGTGGAAAGGATTGTCGAATTATAAAATCGGGGCGGCGAAAGCCGCCCTACAAAAAAAAAATATAACAATGAAAATCATCTATAAAAGCTACATGGCACGCCCGCTCAAACCCTTCGGGGAGTGGGATTGGGAAGTTCGGGAAGCAGTCAAGACGGCCCTTGCGCTCGTCGAGGGGAAAAACGGGTTCAAAACCCATTCCGAGATATGGCGAAGGTGCAACCTCGTCATTACCGTGGGACACAACATCTACACCACGAGTATCGAGATACGACCACCCGAGCAGGACGTGATACGCCGCAGGAGCAACTGGCATAACGCTACGCCTACTACTGCAACGGCGTGTTCTGGGCGAACATGAGCAGGGTTAGAGTGGAACTTGTCTGATTAAAAAATTTCGGGGCGGCAAAAGCCGCCCGTAAAAAGCGAGAATATGAAAACGAATGAAGTAAACAAGGAAATCTCCTATGAAACGCTGCTCGTAACCTTCGGCGAGGGTATCGGGCGGCTCAACACCATGTTCGACGACCCGCAGGTGTGGGGCGTTGCCACGCTGAAGCAGTGGATCGACGGGTATGAAACTACGCGCTTCACCGAAATCGACGACCGAACGGCGGTTATCACATCCGAATACAACATGGACAGCGTGAAGGAATGGCTGCAAAAGAACACACCGATTATCAACCTGGAAAAACGATAAAATCATGCGCAAGTACAAATTATTCATCGGCTACCGGCTGCTGGGAGAGTTTTCCGGTATATGGGAAGCCAAAAATTTCGCCGCTGAAAGCGGCATGAGCGGAATTTTCTCGCTCGTGGGAGAAAATTACCGGGACAGTTGGTACGAACCAAAAAAACAGGACAAGAATGGAAACAAAGATTAAAGACATCACGGGAGCGGAAATAACCGTTACCGACTTAAAAGAGGCGGTACGCCAATGCCGGGAGTGCCTCGCAAGTCCCTACCTGATGCCCTCGGGGCATACCGTGGGGGAAAACCATGCCTACATGTTGCGGCAACTGCTCGCCCTGCAAAGGCGGAAACGGGAACACGGCAGGCAACGGCCGTGAAAATACGACGCGAAAAAAATCGGACGATAACAACCGTCCGATTTTTGTTTCCCGTCAATCGACCGCCGTATGGTCGCCCAGCTTCCCGTGCAGTTCACGCCCGATATGTCCGGCAATGCCACGGGGAGAAATTTCAGAGATTGAACCCCACCCGCCATGCGTGTATATGCACGTCTTGAGCGGTTCGGTACGGGAAAGGTAGAACAGATAGCCGTTGCGGAGCAGGATGCCCACAAACACCGATCCGACCTCGATGTCGGCGATCTCGTCAAAACGTATCTTCCCGTCATTGTATAATACTGCCGTGCCATCCGCATCGGGAATGACGAACAGATCGTCTTCCATGACAATCCCGTGCAACTCGATTAGCGACCCCAGGCATTCACTCGCCGATACCCGGTCGTAATCACCCTTTACCTCATTTGTCGATTTCGTTTCCATATCGCTTTTCTTTAGGTTCAGACAAATACCATACGAAAAAGGCGTGAGAATACGTTAAATACCGGCATTGAGGTACAGCCAAGCACCCATCCACTCGATAGATAATTTCTCCCCACGCCGCTATCGCATACGCTTGACGCATATAGACACGACGATGAAGAAGAGAACTACCCATTATTTTGCGAGCGGATTAAAATTTGGCTGTTTTCAATGCCCCACCATAATGTGTTCCTTCCGTATGTAAATCGCCCGGCGGCACGCCGCCGGAGGATTCGATTGCAAATATAACGATTTCATTCGGGTATCGGCGACAACACGTGCGATTTTTAACAACCTTCCTGCCAAAGAACTACCCGCCGTCCTACAATTTCGGCCCCCGGGCGGGTTTGCGGGGCGCGACCTTCGGCTGCGCCTTCTTCTCCCTGGGCGGTTCGACGATCCGCAGTTTGAGTTTCTCCGTCTTACGGTCGTAACGCACCTCGCAGCAGTCAATCTCACCCGCAACCGACGTCCACACGTTGTTCACACGCACCGCGCCGCCCGAGTAGAGGGTCTTGTATTGTTCGTATTCGAGCGGCTGCCGCAATTTCGCGTCCACCTGACGGTGGAACGAGTAGATATTACGTCCCTTTGCTATTTCGTCGGGAACGTAAACCCGCAACTCGGGATGGGCGCCTCGGCATAGAGCACAGATCCGCCGTGCGAAGCTCCCTCGGAACCCACTGGATCATCCTCGGGTCGCCCCGCACGGCCGTATCGGCCACGAGCGGCGTGATGGCCGTGCTGGGAATGTCGTACAGCACCCCCGCATCCTTGCGAACGGCCTCCAACGCCACCTCCTCCGTTACAAGCCGGCGGTTCAGGTGCAGGACACTCATCAACCGGTGTATCTGCTGCGGGTCGTCCTGCTCGCGGAACACCTGCAAGACCAGGGCGGGGTCGCTCAACGCGCTGATAACCGAGAAATCGGTTTTGTCCTTCCCGTAGGTACGCTCGAAAGCCTCCCGGCTCATCTCCGGCGTCCGGGCTTCGCGGGGGACGCCTTTCAGGTTTTGCGGGTTCTCCCGCACCAGGCTCATGTATAGATCCGGCTTTTCATGCTCTCGGGCAGGTGGGCGATGGCATAGGGACTGCGCCGTATGGCCTCCATGCACAACTCCGGCGTTTTCCACTTCTCGGGGACATATTGCAGGTAGCTCCCGTCGTGCCAGACGGCCCGGCGGCACATCTCCTCGTTCTTGGCGTGGTCGGGAAGGTTGTAGAACAGCTCCGGCTCCAGGGCGAAAATTTCCCGGGCCACCCTCGGCGTGAGGAACCAGGGTTCATGTTCTCCAAAAAATCGAAGGTCTTATCGTAATTCGTGCAATAGAACCCCAACACTTTCAGGTGTATCTCCTCGAAGGGATATAGCGGAGGACACGCAGGTCGTCGGTACGGGCCAACGCCCGGTTGCAGACCTCCGGCGTGAGCTGTTCGGGGTTGAAAAAGCGGATGGCCAGGGGATCGCGCTCCAGCGCCATCCCGCACAGACGGTCGGTTTTCAGATGTTTCGGAACGTACTCCAGTGCCAGGTAGTTCGAGGACACGGCGGCCTCGCAGACCCGTTCCGTGCGTAATTCCTCCGGCACTTCATGGAGCAGGATGCCGTCCCCGCTGACGGCACGCAGGCAGACTGCCTCCGTGCGCAGTTCCACCGGCACGAGCGAAAGGCAGGACGCGTCCATCCCCACGCCGTGAAGGGCCAGTTCCCCGGTCATGACCTCCGGGGCAATGGAGGCGAAAATCTCGAACTTGTCCACGAACGACATCCCGAATTTTTTCAGCCCTTCCAGGCATATATCGGGATACGGAATGTAAGGGAGTATCTTGTAATCGGCACTGTCCACCGCTTTCAACGCCGCACGGCATATTTGCGGCGTCCTCAATTCCCCGGGGACGGCCTCCAGCACCAGACCGTTGCGCTTCACGGCCGTCATGCACAGTTCGGGGGTCTTCAACCCCTCCGGAACGTAATACAGCGCGTAGCTGTTGCTATCGACGGCGGCACGGCACATTTTCGGTGTCTTCAGACGGTCAGGGACGAATTTCAGTGTTTCGCCCCGGTGGCCGGCCGCGGCAAGACAAAGTTCCGGCGTTTTCATCGCTTCGGGAACGAACTCGATGTTGAAAGCCGATTTCTTGATGGCGAAACGGCAGACTTCCGCCGTTTTCCGATCCTCGGGCAGCGTCTCGAAAAGGTTCTCGCGCCACGGGTTCTCGTACACCCCCGTATCGAGATAGGCTATATCTATTCTCTCTTGCTCTGTCATGGTTTTCAGTATTTATGGAAAGCGCCCGGGTGACGGGCGCTTCTCTTGGTTAGACATATTCCGTTATCGTTCCGTTTCCTCCGTCCCGTTCTCGCTCTGGAACGTGAAGGAGGTCTTCACGACCTGACCCGTGTTGTCCTCGACATAGACGTCGATGGTCTGCTGGTCATCGCTGCGCGATGTGTAATAGAGGCGGAACACCTCACGGTCGAGCGGATAGCGGTCGTTGGGCAGGAACACCGTACCGTCGTCCATCCTCAACTCACCGCGCCCGTCGGGCTGGAAATAGCGGATCGTGTAACGCGCGCCGTCATATCTCCCCTCCCGCACGAGCGTGCAGCGGATTTCAGCGGTTTCACCAACGGAGATTCGCTTCTGAACGGGCATCGTTTCCAGAGAGAACGTGTACGCCTGCTGTATATCCAGCCCGTTGTCGCAGGATGCGCATAAAAGACCCAGGGCGGCGATCCAGACCGCCAGGGCCAATATCTTTTTCATCTTTTTCATGTCGCTTGCAAGTTTAATGGATTATGAATTTCACGCCCAGGCCGAACTGCGCGTGGAAATGTCCCGTTGTAGTGCCCCATAGGATACGCTCACGCCCCGTCAGCGAGAGGATAATCCTGTCGGTCAGGTACGCATCGACCTCCAGCGTGACGGCCCCGCCATAGAGGAAACGGTCGCGGTGGCGGAGCGTAGAGCCGTCATAGAGCCGCCTTTCGCCCCGGTTCACACTCTCGTAACCGGCCAGCGCCGAGCCGCCGAGGTAGAAGAAAAAAGTCCTGGACGGGTCGGCGAGGAACTTGTAATAGTAACCGCCCTCGGCAGTGAACTGCGCCACAGGGATACGTTCCGACTTGTAGGGGTAATAACGGTTCAGGAACTCCGCGCCGAACACCCACTTGTCGGCATTCTTCGCGTAGCGGCTCATGGCCAGCCCGAACCAGTAGCCCGTTTCGCTGCGGCTGTCCCGGGTATAGAAGCCGTCGGTCATGCCTCCCCGTATTTCCAGCCCGCGCATGGCGGGCAGGGCACGCTGGGCGTGCGCCCCGTCCGAAAGGAGGAGGCATAACCCCAGCGTGAGAATGAATATCGCCCGTTTCATATCACTTTACCTTTAACTCGTTGATAACACGTGCGCGCACCAGGTCGCATTCTCCACCGTGAAAGTCTGGTGTCGCCCGCCCTGCTGCTCGTGCAGTTCCACGACCAGCTGCTTGTCGTCGGCCAGCGTGAACTTCGGGAGCGTGAAGACCATGCGCTCGGTACGCTTGCCGCCGATGACCTGCACGTTGTTGTACGCCCGCACGGGCCATACGACCTGCTCCTGGATGGCCGTGCGTTTGGCCACCTTCTTGTCCGTAATCTTGAACGTCAGGTAGTCCACGTTGAAAGGCACGTTGGAGGAGTTTTTCAGTTGGAGGTGGAAATAAAGCAGGTCGTTATGCACGTAGATACCTTTGAGGAGGTATTGTACCCCGAAACGCTTGCAACCGATATGCTTGATCTCGCGGCGGTCATTCTTGTAAATGGACTGCATGATCAGTTTGACCAGCAGCGGAGATTCGCATCCCAACTCCTGCAAATAGATGTCCAGCGCATTATTGGGGCGGTTTACCGCCTCCCCGCCATGCAGGAAGTCCGCCATCTCGACCGACAGTTTCACCGGCTCGTCGGCATACTTGACATTGAAGCTGTAATAGGCCCCGTCCTCGGTAATGACCGAAAGGTTGCTCTCGCGCGAGAAATCACGCAGGGCCGCCTTTACACGCAGCACGTTTTCCGTGCCGTCGGCTTTCGCCGCCAGAAGATCCGAAGACCCCAGATCGACGTAACGGATGGCCGAGGGGAAAATCACATGAACGGTCTTGCTGAACGTCACCTCCAGCGCGTAGGGCGGGATAACCCGGTTGAAGGTCAGCGGACGGGTAAGACCGTCGTACAAATCGCCCGTGGAGGGCTTTTCCTGCGCGTGGGCAGCGAACATGCACCCGATAAAAGCGAGTGCCAGAAGAATCTTTTTCATACTCGATAATTTTTTGATTGTTGATAAAAATGGATTTTTTCAGTGGTGTACGGAAGTACGTCGTTTGTACCCTTATTGAAGGGGCGGGAGCAGCAGGACGCTGTAACCGGCCTTGAGCGTGACCTTGACCGAGCGCATCTTCTTGCTCACGTATTGCGACACGCCCTGGATGGCGCTGCGCCCCAGGTCGGAGAGCAGTTGCGAACCGGCATCGTCCGTGATCGTGATACTGCTGCCCATGCCCGCACCCATATTGGCGGCGATCTCCTTCACGGCATTGAGTTCTTCCGACCCCGGCACGGGAATACCCTCGTTGCCGTTCGTGTCATAGACCGACAGATCGACCGGAACGACCGCCCCGCCGTGCTGGACAGCGCTGACCTTGACCGTCAGCCGTTCGCCGTTGATCCTCGCCGCCCCCGTTACGGGCGTACCCGAGGGGATGAGCAGCTCTCCCGCCATCATCGGTTCCAGCAGCCGGAAAGTAACCTCCCCGCCATCGGTGAGCGTCACGGTTTGCTGCACGGCGGCACGGATACTGTTGCGCTCGGGCTCGCGAAGGTCGCTCCCCACCGTGTTGAAACCCCAGTTCCGGGGCTTGACGAACTCACGGGCGAAGACCGAATCGGGCAGCGGGGCGGCGAGCAGCGACACGATGTTACGGCGCACCTGGCGCACGGGCTGCACGGAAGCCTTGCCGGAAACGGAGGCTTTCTGACGCGGGGCTTCAGGGGCTTGACCGCCATTCATGTAGCGGGCGGCGATCTCGTAGGACTTCTCCAGCAGCGCCACCTGCTCCTCCTGGGCCGTTTTCTGCGCCTGCTGTTCTTCCAGGCGGCGTTCCAGTTCCTCGATGCGGGCCTGCATCTCGCGCTCTTCCCCCGTTTCACCGGCGGTGTCCTCGTAGAAACTGCCTAACTGGCGGTTGATGTCGGCATAGGCGGCACGGGAAGTCCGGAAAGCTCCCGACGAACCGCCGGCAGGGCCGGAAGACTTATCCGGCACGGCAGCGGGCATGACGGGCTCTTCCTCCTCGTCCTCCATCCCGAACGCGAAATCCTGCAAGGAGCGCATCTTTTCCCGCTCCCTGCGCCGCATCTCCTCCTGCACGTAGGCATCACGCTTGTCCGAGAGGATACCCTCCGATTCCGGGGTCGGCAGCTCCGTGTTGAAACCCGCCGAAGGCTCCTCCCGTTCTTTTTCGCCGGGGGAGAAGATCAGCCACATGCACCCGGCAAAGGCCAGGAAAAAGAGCGGGAAGACCACCATCTTCTTCCGCATCTGTATCTGCCGGGGCGTGAGTTCCTTTTTCCCCGCCTCCGGCTGTTTATTCTGTTTTTCGTTCGTCGTCATAATTGAAATCTTTTAGATGTTTTACACTGTCGGCCTCCTGCCGTTGTCTTAATTCCAGTTCCAGCCGCTCGATATGCCGTATCTGCATCCGTTCCCCGGCTCCCTTGCCGAAGCGGTAGATGGAAGACACGGTAAAGTAGAGCGACAAGACGGAAAAGAACAAGAGCAGCGTGAGGATCACGATAATCCGCTTATCGGGCGAGAGCGCCCCGCAAGCGCGGCGCAGGTGTCTTCGACCACTCCCCGAAAGCCTTTATTCTCTTCTTTGCCATAACCTTATCTTTTTAATGTACGTAAATCGCGGTTCTCCAGAATCTCGAATTTCTCCATGATGAAACCCTGCGGGTTATTGTCCGAACGCCCCGAGTTGATCAGCTCGCAGCGCGTGACCAGCGAACGCTCGGTGATGTTGCTCTCGCGGACAATCATTTGCCGGGCATAGGTCATGGCCCGGTAGGGATAGCGTTGAAGTCGCACACCACGGAGTCCACCTCGATACGCTGGCTGATGTTCCCCGACACCACACGGTTGTAGTAACCTTTCTCCTGCATGTCCTGGTAATAGGCGAAGGCGCTCTTATCGACCAGGAACAGCGCGCGGTTGATGTTGCTCTCGATGGCCGCACGGTCGGGCGAGAGGGTGAAGAACAACTCGTGAAAACGCCGGATATGTTCGCGCGCCTCCACGGGGCGGTTCTGGCTCAAATCCTGCGAGAGCGCCAGCATCAGCGACTTGCCCCCGTCCAGGACGTAGATCTTCTCGCGCTGCTTTTCGGCGAAACGGAAGCTCGCGACCACGCTGAACACGGATACCAGCGCGCACAGGCAGAGGAACACGATACCGAAAAGCCGAATCTGCCTGAAACTTGTTTCGATGTTTTTTAATGACTTGAATTCCATTGTCCAAATTGTTATGAATGATTATTGTTACCTTGTGTTGCCAGGTTGCGCCCGTTGGGGGCACTGCCCGAAGCCGGGCCGCCAACGCCGCCGTTACCGGAGGAGGAACCGCCACCGCCGCGACGCCCGAACGTGCGGCCGATCATGTTGCCGGCGATACCGCCAGCGACACCCGTGGCGAATGCCCCGGCCTTGTTGATACCGCCCATAGCCCCGCCGCTCCGCCCGACTGGATCACCCACTCGGCAACGGTGGGGATCGTGAAATAGCCTATGATACCTATAATCAAAAAGATAATATAGACACCGCTGCCGCTGTCGGGAATGTAGTTGGGGTCTTGCAGGGCCAGGACGTCCGCCTGGAGCATCAACGTCTGGATCTTGGCCAGCACCGCGGAGAACAGGTCGGCGATGGGAAGCCAAAGGTACACGCTGATATAGCGGGAAATCCAGCTCGCGAGCGTCGAGTGAAAGCCGTCGTAAATGGAGAGGGCGAACGACAAGGGCCCCAGAATCGACAGCACGACTAAAAAGAATGTCCGCAGCGTGTCGATAGTAAGCCCCGCGGCGTTGAACAACAACTCGAAGAAGTCCCGGACAAGCTGCCGGAAACCGGCCTTGATGTCGTACCACGTGCGTTCGGCCCACATGCTGATAATCTCGCCCAAATCCGTGATACCCATATCCGCAAGCCGTTGTTCATACACCTCGTCGTCCACTAACCAAGCCTTGCCCTCGCGCCTGCGGGCCTCGGCTTCCAAATCGTCCTTCTGTTGCTGGTATGCCTGCAAATCCAATGTCTGCCCCTCCAGTATGGCGTGCGTGCCCTGCACCACGGGCGACATCACGGCGTTGATCGTCCCCAGAACCACGGTGGGAAAGAACATCACGCACAAGCCGATGGCGAAAGGCCGCAGGAGCGGGAACACGTCGATAGGCTCCGCATTGGCCAGTGCCTTCCATACCCGGTAAGCCACGTAAAAGAGCGCACCCAGGCCGGCGATACCTTTCGCCACCCCGATCATGTCGCCGCATAGCGGCATCATCTCCTGATACAGGTTCCGGAGAACCTGGTGTAAATTGTCGAAATCCATGACTGCCTCCGTTTTCAGGTTACCAATATCTGTCGTTCGGGTTCCCGTAAAGTGCCAGCACCCGGTGCGCGTCGCCCTTTTCGCGGCTGCGGATGAAGGACACGGAGATGGTCTTGCGCGTGTAATAGCGCGTGAGGTTGCGGTACTCCAGCATCTTCGTGTAAACCTGATCCACCACGTCCATCCGCTCCTTGTCCGAGAGCGAGAGGCCGTTGCCGCCGGTTATGACCGTCTTGAGTTCCGTCACCAGCGCGCCGCCCTCCTCCAGCAGCCGGGCGTAACCCGCCGAGATCGCCGCCAGCTCGTCCACCGTGAAGTTCGGGTCTGAAACCATACGGTTGAATCCCGAGGTGTAGATTTCCGTGATCTCGCTGACCATTTCGAGTGTCAGCTTCACCTTCCGGGCATCCTTGATGATGTTATGCACCGATTTGAGGGCGTCGTAGTAAGCCTTGCTCTGGTTATAAATCTTGATACTCTCTTGCAGCGACTTGACCATGTTGGTCGCCGTGGTCGAGCTTTGAACCGCGCTCTTGATGTTCTGAACGAGGTTCGACGGGTCGATGACCGTCCACTGCGCTTTTGCCTGGTACGTGAAGCAAAGAAGCCCCACGAACAGCGTTAAAATCAATCGTTTCATCCTTTTCATTATTTAATTCGTGAATACTTGGGCGGTCATTCCGACGCCCGGTAATAATCCCCGTAGCGGAGAGCTGGAGCACCTCGCGCCCCGCATCGTAGGCCAGGGCGACATACCCGTAGAGGTCGAAGTAACGGATACCTCCCCAATACTTCCTCACGGGACGGGAGAAGCGTGTCCCGTCCTTGTAGGACACCTCCACGTAAAAACCGCCGCCCCGGCGTCCCGGGTTGCGGTAGATGCGAACCCGGGGAGAACCCGAGCGGCTTTCCCACTCGCCCGCCACCTCGTACAGCGCGAAGTCCAAACGCGCCGCCGTGGGGTCTGATCCGATACACTTGCGATACATGGCCTGCCCTCCCTTTAACGTTTGCCCTCGGCGAGCTGCCTGATCGCCAGTTCCATATCACCGCCCAGCTCCCCGGCAAGCCGCTGTACCTCCACTTTCTCCGTTTCCTCGGTCGTGTAGGCAGGTACTCCGGGACGCTGACCTCCGTGGCATAGACCGCCGACTGAACGCCGCCCAGACCGATCCAGACCTCCTTGTATTTACGGGAAGGGTCGTTGGACTGGTTGATCGAGAGAATCTGCGCCTTCTCCTTGTCGGTCAGCCCCAACAAGGACTGAATCGCGTCGAAACGGTTCATGAACTTGCGCTGGTCGAGCAGGATCTTGCAGTCCGAGTTGTTGATGATCGCCTCCTTGACCACCGGGCTGGAAATGATGTCCTCGACCTCCTGCGTCACAACGATGGCCTCACCGTAGTATTTGCGGACGGTTTTATACATATAACGCAGATATTCAGCCATATTGGCCGTAGAGAGCGCCTTCCAGGCCTCCTCGACGATGAGCTGTTTGCGTACCCCCTTGAGCCGTCTCATCTTGTTTATGAAAGCCTCCATGATGATGATGGTGACCACGGGAAAAAGCTCCTTGTTTTCCTTGATGGAATCCACCTCGAAGACCACGAAGCGCTTCGAGAGCAGGTCGATGTTGGCCCGGGAGTTCAGAAGGAAGTCGTAGCGTCCGCCCTTATAATACTGCCGCAGGGTGATGAGCATGTTGTCGATGTTGAAATCCTCGCGGCTGACCCGGATCTCCCGCTCCTCCAGCTCGCGGCGGTAGTCGTCCCGCAGGTACTCGTAGAAACTGTCAAAACACGGCACGATATTCCGGTCGGCGCGGATACGCTCGATATAGGCGTTCACGGCACTGCCCAGCTCGCCGCTCTCGGTCTTCGTGATCTTGTCGTCCTCGGTTTTCCAGAGTGTCAGCAGCAGCGTCTTGATGCTGTCCTTCTTCTCCACGTCGAAATAGTAGTCGTCGGTGTAGAACGGGTTGAAACTGATGGGATGTTCCTCGGTATAGGTAAAATACACGCCGTCCTCACCTTTGGTCTTACGCCGGATCAGCTCGCAAAGACCCTGGTAGCTGTTACCGGTATCCACCAGCACGACATGCGTGCCCTGCTCCCAGTATTGGCGGACTAAATGATTCATAAAGAATGACTTGCCTGACCCCGAGCCGCCTAACACGAATTTATTCCTGTTGGTAATGATCCCTTTTTTCATCGGTTCGTCCGAGATGTCCAGGTGCAGGGGCCTGCCGCTTATGCGGTCGCACAGCTTGATGCCGAAAGGACTGGACGAGGATTTATAGTTGGTTTCCTCCGTGAAGAAACAGACCGCGGGCTCGATGAACGTGTAGAACGATTCCTCGGCGGGGAAATCCCCCGCATTACCCGGCATACCCGCCCAGTAGAGCGTGGCGGCATCCACGGTGTTGTGGCGCGGGCGGCACTCCATCAGAGCGAGCTGGCTGCCCACATCATTGCGGATATGCCGGAGCTCCTGCACGTCGTCCGACCAGGCCAGCACGTTGAAATGGGCCCGGACGGATTGAAGACCGAACGAGTGCGCCTCGTTGAGATACTGGTCGATCCACTCCTTGTTTATCTGGTTCCCGCGGGAGTAGCGGGAAAGGGACTGCATGTTACGCGCACGTTTCTCGAACATACGCAGGTTTTCGTCGCTGTCTTCCAGGAACACGTACTGGTTGTAAAGGTGGTCGCAGGAAAGCAGAAGCCCCACGGGGGCCGCGAACGAGAGCAGGCAGTCCGAACGGTCGGTGGAAAGACGCTCGTAACGGGTGTCCGTACCACGCGCCCCGGCAGGTCTTCCGTGTCCGAGAGCGTGTGCAGGCACACCCGTTTGTTGCCCACGCGCAGAACCTCGGCCCCCAGCTCGATGTCCTGAAGAGAAGTCGTCTCCGAGAGCGAGAGGGAAAAGTACCGCTCCAGCAGGCCCGGACAATCCGCCGTACCCGTGATCTCGTCCCCCGTGAGGCGGACAAGGGCCAAGAAACCCGAATCGTTCAGAATACGCTCGAACTGTTCCGCCGCCTCCAGGAATTTTGTCGCCGATTCCCGGTTTACCTCTTTGGGAATGATGTTGCCCCGGCAGAGGGTCGAGAAGTCTGAACGCATGTGCATACGCTCCCTCGTCGTTTTCGTCAGGTAGAGGAAGCAGGCGTGGGTCAGGAACGGACGCTCGTTGAAATGCCGCTCGTAACTGCGGGAGAGGAAACTCATGTCCCCCTCGCCCGTGGCCGGGCGGTAACGCTCGCGGATGAACCAGTCCTGCTTGTGTACCACGCTGTATTCGGGCAAGACCTTCAGGGCCTTGCACCAGGCGGCGTGGATCGCCTCGTACTCGGCGGACGTGACGGTGAACAGCTCCGGGAGTTCGACCCGATAGACGACCGTTATGTCCGCGTCCTTGCTGATGATACAACCGCCTTCCACGGCCAGGAGCGGGAACTTGCTTTCCAGCGTGGTGGCTTTCAAGAGGTTTCTCATACGCGGCCCCCCTTTCTTTTCAGCAACCGGCGCAGGGACTTGCGGTTGAGCAGGTAGCGGGGATGCCGGCGCGCGGCGAGCAGCTTCATCAGCCGTGTTCCCCGTAACGGGTGTTCAGGCGGAAGGTAAGCCAGACCAGCACCGAAGCCGCCGCAACGCCGAAAGCGATACATACCCACTGATCGACCCCTGCCATGTAGAGGATGACGAACACCACGAAGACGGCCAGCAGGCCGCCCGCGAAGATGAAGAGGTACTGCGCCTTCAGGCCCCGGAACTCCACGCTCTTGCCGATTCCCTTGTTGATTCCATATTCCATAATTATTTGCATGACAGGTTGGACTACAAGAAGAAAGAGCGTAGGATCGTCGCGGCGACAATCAGGAAAATACACGCGCCGAACCAGCTCGCGGCGGTCTTCGACGTGTCGGGGTCGCCGCTCGAAAACTTGTTATAGACCTTGATGCCCCCGATAAGGCCGACCACAGCCCCCACAGCGTACACGAGTTTCGTGCCGGGGTCGAAGTAGCTGGTTACCATGTTGGTAGCCTCCGTAATGCCGGCGATGCCGTTGCCCTGCGCGAAAGCGGAGGAGATGGCGGCAAAGAGAAATGCCGCCGGAAGAAGAATCTTGTTCTTTCTCATAACTCGATAATGTTTGAATTGTGGCGCGGGGATGGATAGGCCCCGCACCGGGTTAAACTTCTTGATTCGTTTTTTTTCAGTGGTTCGAGGATAGCCTCACGCGCTACCCGTAGTCTTTTTCTTTCATCGTGATGTCATTATGGGGTTAAACAAACTCACGGACGTCGAAACCCGTGGGAACCGAACCCTGCGGAGATGGGCTTTCCGCAGACCTCTCGGACATACGCCGGTGAAAAGCCGAGAGGTAGGTGTCGATCAGGGATTTTACCCTGTCGTTCCCGTCGGGGCAGCCCGAAACGATGACCTCGAACATGTCGGTCTGTTTCAGGCCCAGGAGGACACGTCCCGTTTCCTCCCTTTGCTCGTCTGTTGAAGGTGGATCGTGTACCACGTGGCGGTAGGCTTCGCCCATCTGTTCAAAACTAACCCCCTGGGCAAGCGAGCGGCCCAAAAGGGGCAGCTCTTCGGTGTCGTCTTCATCCTCGTCATAATCCGGCTCCTCCGCGTCCGCATCCGGGAAAGATTCATCGTACAGCGGAAAGTCGATTTCCAGAGGTTCGTTAGGCTCCCCCTCGGGAGCGACACCGAACACTTCATCCAGGTCTTCCGGCGGAATCTGCCGGGGGTGTTCGGGTACATTCGTGGGCACAAATATATCGGCTTTTTCCGTAACTTTTTCAGTTTCAGATTCTACGGCAGCTTGTGGCCGGGAGTGGCGCAAGTCGAGGACAAAGCGGCTCCTGCCGATGATCTCCTGCCGGCAGGGCGTGTCTTCGGCAACGATCCCGTCTGCCGGTTCGTTACGTTCCATCCGCCGCAGGCGGAAAAACGCCCACAAGGCATACCCCACGGCAAAGAGGGGCAGCAGCCACAACGCCCCGTTCATCGCTCCTCCGCTTTGGGTTGCCGGGAGGCCACGGCCTCACGCTCCTCGAAAAGCCGCTCGATGGTTTCCCGGTTATCGTCCAGGTGCGCCTTGAGAACCTTGTCCACGTAGGCCGTGATCGTCACGTCGCCACGACCGATGACACGGGTGATCTCGCGGATACGCTCGTGATACGACGGACGTATCTTCACGTGCTTGTTACCGGCGAAAGGCAGCCGCAGCAGGCAGATGTAACGGGCCAGGTACTCGGCCTCGGGGGTGGGGACAGTCCCCACGGCGACCTCCCCCGAAGGGCCGTCGGGGACGATAAGGGTTTTCATCCTGCGCCGGTAGCGGCACACGCGGAAGATGAAGGCACGGCGACGCAAAGGACGGCCGCCAGGATAACAGATAAAATAATTGCTTTGTCTGACATGATGGATTGTTTTTAATGGGTTGTAAATATTGGGTTCATAACTAAAAAATATCGGAGTTCCGTTTCTTGTAGAGTTCCGAAATTTCCTCCTGATAGGTCGCGAAATGCTGCTCCAGCACATTGTCCAGGTAGCTATACAGCGAGAGTTCGTTCTTACCGATAACCTGCACTATCCGGGTTATACGCTCGTGAAACTCCTTGCGGATATACACCGTTTTGCCGCTTCGGGTATTGGAGGGGGCGTTCCGGATAAAAAGACGCTCGTAATCCTGGCCTTTCCCTCTTCGGCGGCGTCCCTCCTCTTTCGTAGCCGACGAGGAGGCGGCCTCGCCGGACGGTTCCGATAGAGCCGATGCCTCCTCCTCTTTTTCCGGCGTGTAAGGATGTAATGGCCGGTTTCGGCTTTTGGCCTGGCTGATGATGAAGGAAGCGTCCAAACCGTCGTCATGTTCTTTTCCGCTCATGAGATCCTACTTTAACAGTTCGATCAATTCATCCACGAGTTTATCCAGGTTGCTGCCCCGGATCAAAGAACGGTCTGCCGGGAAGAGCGTGGAGCGGAAGACAGAGCGACGGCTGGCGTTCTGCTCACGACGAAAACGCTTGGTGTCAGGCAGGAAGGTCTTCAGAACAGGAAGATCCAGCTCTTTCATTACCGCCTCGTAAACCTGATATAACTCTGTTTTTTCACGTCCGTCCACCATGTTCCATAGCATATACAGCCCTTTCATCCGGGACTTCTCGCGGCCCATGATATGCTCTTTTACCACAACCGCGTAATTCAGGGTGCTTTCCATGACAACCCGGTCGGCACTGATCGGGGCGACGAGATAATCCATTCCGGCCAGGGAATGAATCAGATCCTCGTTATTGATCGTACCGGGAAGGTCGAAGAACACATAATCGAAATCACCTTGCGGCAGGAGGTAGTCGCATCGGCCAACGCCTCTTTCGTGTTGCTTTCCACGACGGGATAGGCTTTCTTTTGAAGCCGGGTGAATTGTTCGTAAGCTAACCTCTTGTAATGTTCGTCTTCGAGGGCAAGCTTCAGGTCACGTTCCCGCATCTCCACGATGGAGTGTTGGGATAATCGCAGTCGATGACCGCGACATTGAAACCCTTTACATAGTGCAGGTAAGAAGCTGCCAGCACCGTGAGGGTGGTTTTACCCGCTCCGCCTTTCTGGGTGGAGAAGGCCACGAATTTCGTTTTCTCTTTCATTGTTCCATGCGTTTTTAGTTATACAATCGGGTAATCGTTCATCTCTTCACGTATCCGGGCAAGTGACGGCATGAGATTTTATGCAGGTATGCCGGCACGCATATATGCTGGTGCGCTGGCAGGCTGTTACGCCGGTATGCCGGTGCATGGGCGCGTGTCCGATTTTATACTCATGCGCAACCGCATTTGCTTATCCGGACAAAGACCCGCTTTTTCCTCTGCACACGGTGTTTTCTGCATCCGTCCGCACGTGTGCGGACAGGAGGATGTGTCATTGCCCGTATCCGTTCTCACGTGCAAAGTAAACCCTTAAAAACACGGGTTGTATGCTCTTTTTCCGCTATGGCCGCGTGTGGCATCAAAGTGGACGCAAGTGGCGTAATCACTTGTAGTACAAGCGATTGAATAGGTCGGTATCTTTGCCTCGTGAACGATCCCGACGCTAATGAAGCCGTCCTTGCCCCGTTTTACGGCGGCTCTTTCAATGTTCTGTCCGCGAGCGGGCAGAAGGTATTTGCAAAGGGCAAATAGCAAGCTGTGTTTTCTGCTGCACGATTCTCGTTTTGCAGCAGAAAACAGCTTGCCCGCAAGGGGGAGAAAGCACCTCCGGAGTCGGTGCTTTTCAGAAGGGCGGCAAGCGCGAAGGGATCGGAATTTTCAGGAACCGGTGGGGCCCTGGCCTCTCCTTAAAATTTCGATGCGATGGAAAAGAACAGAAAGCCCCGAGGGGGCAAAGGGGGACGACCCGCGAAAAACGACCCGGCCGTTACCGCTTTTCGGTAAACTTTTCAGCCGTGGAACATGCCCGTTTCCTCGACCTTTACGAGCAGTCCGGGCTATTGTCCAAAGCCGCTTTTATCAAAGCGAGAGTGTTCAACGAGGCGTTCCGGGTGGTAAAGACCGACCGGGGAACGCTCGAATACGTGGCGAAGCTGACCGCTTTCCACGCCCAATTCCGTGCCGTGGGAACGAATTACAACCAGGTGGTGAAGGAGCTGCACGCGCATTTTTCCGAGAAGAAAACACTCGCGCTGCTCTATAAACTGGAGAGAGCGACACGTGAACTGGCGGCCGTCGGGCAGCAGGTCGTGTCGCTCTCCGAAGAGTTCAAACAGCGATGGTAGCCAATATCACCACCGGAAAAGACGTGTACGGCGCGCTGGCGTACAACCAGGAGAAAGTCGATCGGGGCGACGGGAAGGTACTGCTGACCCACATCGTGAGGGAGCCGGCGGATGGGCGCTTCAACGTGGCCGCGACGGCAGAAGACCTCCTGCGCTGGATGCCCTCGCACTACCGGACGGAAAAACCCGTCGTGCACGTGTCGCTCAACCCGGCTCCCGAAGACCGCCTCGACGACGGGCAACTCGCGGAGATAGCCGGGGCCTACATGGAGCGCATGGTTGGGGAGGACAACCTTATATCGTATTCAAGCATACCGACATCGGACGGGAGCATATCCATATCGTGTCGGTGCAGGTGGCCCAGGACGGGCGCAAGATAAACGACAGCAGGCGCAACGAACACAGCGTGGCCGTTACCGAGGAACTGGAACGGGAGTACGGACTGCATCCCGCCAAAGGGAGAAGGCGGGAGAAAGGGCAAGGGATCGTCCCCGCCGATTACACGCGGGGCGACCTGAAACGCCAGGTGGCAGCGGTAATAAAACCGGCCGTGGCGACATACCGCTTCCAAACCCTCGGCGAGTTCCGGGCATTGCTGTCCTTATATAATATAGGTATAGAGGAAGTCCGGGGAGAGCGGAACGGAACCCCCTACCGGGGATTGCTCTACACGCTGCTGGACGAGAACGGGGACAAGGCAGTGGCCGCGCCGCTCAAATCCTCACTGTTCGGTAAAGAGGTCGGGTATGACGGGCTGGAACGGCACATGGAGCGCAGCGCCGAACGGTTCGGGAAGGACGACACGAGGAGGCAAATCCGTGGCCGGGTCGATAAAGCGCTTCGGGGAGAACCCACGGAGGAAGAACTGCGCGAACGCCTGCGGGAAGCCCGAGTGGATCTCTACATACGACGCAACGAAAACGGCCGCATCGTGGGTGTGACCTTCATTGACCACGAAACACGGACGGTCGTGAACGGATCACGGCTGGGAAAGGCATACTCGGCCAACGCCTTCGAGCTGCGCTTCGGCGGGAAACGGAATCCCGGGGAAAACACGAGGGACTTGTCCCCGAAACAAGCGCCTGCCGGACGGGACGGGCAACGGAAGCGGAATACCTCACGACGGAGGAAAGTATAACATCTCAATTATCATTCATTTATTAAATTTTACGGTTATGCAACAGGAAGACGACCTTCGGGGTCTTGCAAAAACAATGGATTTCATGCGGGCATTGAGTATCTTGTTCGTGGTTATCAACATCTACTGGTTCTGTTACGGGCAGATACGGGAATGGGGAATCAATATCGGCGTGGTCGATAGGATTCTGCTGAACTTCGACCGCACCGCGGGGCTGTTCCGGAATATACTATGGACGAAACTTTTCGCCGTCGTGTTCCTCGCCCTTTCATGCCTCGGGACAAAAGGAGTAAAAGAGGAGAAAATTACCTGGCGGAAAATCACGGCATCGCTGGCCACGGGAGGCGTGCTGTTCTTCTTCAACTGGTGGCTGCTGGACTTGCCGCTGACGGCGATGGCGAACGCGGCTTTCTACATACTGACCCTATCGGCCGGGTATATCTGCCTCTTGATGGGCGGCGTGTGGATGTCCCGCCTGCTGAAGAACAATCTCATGGATGACCCTTTCAACAACGAGAACGAATCATTCCAGCAGGAAACACGCCTGATCGAGAACGAGTACTCCATAAATCTGCCGACGAAATTTTACTATAACAAACAGTGGAACAACGGGTTCGCCAATGTCGTAAACCCGCAAAGGGCTTGCATCTGCATGGGAAGCCCGGGCAGCGGAAAGAGTTATTGTGTTGTAAACCAGTTCATTAAACAGCAAATCGAAAAGGGCTATACCCAATACATCTATGACTACAAGTTTCCCGATCTTTCGGAAATCGCTTACAACCACCTGCTGAATCACCAGAAAGGTTACAAGAAAATCCCGACTTTCTACGTCATAAATTTCGACGACCCGCGCCGCTCGCACCGCTGTAACCCCATTCACCCGGACTTCATGACCGATATTTCGGACGCCTACGAGAGCGCCTATACCATCATGCTCAACCTGAACCGAAGCTGGGTGCAGAAGCAGGGCGATTTTTTTGTGGAAAGCCCCATTATCCTTTTCGCGGCCGTGATCTGGTTCCTGCGCATCTACGACAACGGGCGGTATTGTACCTTCCCGCACGCCATCGAGTTCCTGAACAAGCGGTACGAGGATATTTTCCCGATTCTGACATCCTACCCGGAACTCGAAAACTACCTCAGCCCCTTTATGGATGCCTGGCTCGGAGGCGCTCAAGACCAGCTCCAGGGCCAGATAGCATCGGCCAAAATTCCGCTTTCCCGCATGATTTCGCCCCAGCTATATTGGGTCATGTCGGGCGACGATTTCACGCTCGACATCAATAACCCGGACGATCCCAAGATACTCTGCGTGGGGAACAATCCCGACAGGCAAAACATTTACGGAGCGGCTTTGGGATTGTATAATTCCCGGATTGTCAAGCTCATAAATAAGAAAGGCCAGCTCAAATCGGGCATCATCATCGACGAGCTGCCGACAATCTACTTCAAGGGACTCGACAACCTGATCGCCACGGCCAGAAGCAACAAGGTCGCCGTGCTGCTGTGCTTCCAGGATTTTTCACAGTTGAAGAGGGACTACGGGGACAAGGAGGCCGCCGTCGTGATGAACACGGTGGGCAACATCTTCTCCGGGCAGGTCGTAGGTGAAACGGCCAAGACACTCTCGGAACGGTTCGGTAAGGTATTGCAGAAGCGGCAGAGCATGACGTTGAGCCGCAGCGACAAATCGACATCCATATCCACGCAGCTGGACAGCCTGATCCCGGCCTCGAAGATCTCGACGCTCACGCAGGGAATGTTCGTCGGGGCCGTGGCGGACAATTTCGACGAACGTATCGAGCAGAAGATTTTCCACTGCGAGATTGTCGTGGACAACGAAAAAGTGAAAGCGGAAACGGCCCGGCACAAGAAGATACCACAAATTACCGACTTCACGGACGAGAACGGGACGGATCACATGAAACAGGTCGTGCAGGAAAACTACGAACGTATCAAGGCAGAGGCCGGCCGCATCGTCGCCGAGGAACTGGAACGTATCAAGAACGACCCGGTGCTTTGCAAGCTCCTGCCGGAACAGAACTAAATGAACACAAACACCCCCGCAAACAACCTCCGTGACCTTAACGGGGGCTGTTTCCTGATTTTATAACCGCACAGCCGGTGTTTTGGAGCATAAAGTAGTGATTATGTGAACGGAAAACATTATTTTTGTGTTCGGAATCCTTTTAATTATAAGTATGACAGTTACCGATATATACGAAGCAATGAACAGCAAGGCGGAAGCGTTTTTCGAGTGGTTGCAGGCTCACCCGAAATACGGGTTGCTGTTTGGTGTCGGGTTGCTTGCCCTATGGCTTGCAGGGTTGCTGTTCCGTTGGAAATGGGCATGTCATTGGCAGTTTAACAGCAAACTGTGGTTATTTGACGATTGCAAGCCTGAAACACGCCGCAGGGTTCAGATTGTGTTGGTCAGCGTTCTGATTATACTTATATTGGTCGATTTCTTTGTATGGAGATAACGGTATGGAAAAGGACAATCGCAAATACCGGATCTGCTTCATCGACTATATGTGGTATGTAGCCGAGATATGGCACGAAAGGGAGCGTACCAATCTCAACGGACGTATGCTACTGTTTTGGTGCTGGCTCTTCGTCCTACTCATACCGCTTGGGTTTCCACCGATATTGCGCCTTTTCGGCTGGATGATTGGTTTGGCCATAGTGATTCCTCTATGCTTTCTTCCCGATTTATTCTGCAAGCTACGCTATACAGCCGGACGGCGTGAAGCGCTCCGTGAACATTACGGGAAGATGAAACATCCCGGCAGGAAGCTCGCCAAAATAGTTCTTATCGCTATCGCCTGATCGTGGCAAATGTAGCGCTGATGTTCCACCTCGGATTTATACATAAGCATGATGAAACCACAGGAACATAAACGGCGCTTTTATCTCTGGGACTACCTTTGGTGGATGGGGGAGAAATGGAAGCAGGCAAGACGAACAGGCAGGGTCGATGGCGAAATGATGCTCTCGATTTATAGCTTCGCTCTTTTGATATTCCCTATGATGACTGTTACTATCCGGCTTTTTCCAGGTGTGTCGGCATTGTTGCCATGTGTCGTTTTTAGCATTGTCACATTTGCCGTTATGTCGCTCGTCAGCAGGATTTACAAATGGCGAGGCAAAGCAGTGATGTCTCACTATGCCAAGTGCAGGTTTAACGAACTCCTTGCGGTTCTGTTATTTTTCCTTGCGATGGCCATTATCTGCTTTATGATGTATCTTCTTGACAAAAAGTGATACATACTTTGATACGGACTCCGGGCCGTTATATCGAATGGTCTAACTCGATGTACCAGTTTCCCTTGATGGGCTTGTAAAGCGTGGTGTCGTTGTACGTCCTGCGGTAGATCTCGTTCAGGTCGCCATGTTCGGTGATACGGATATTCCGACGGCTTCTCAATCCGGGATCGTAAACGAAACTCTTGGACGTTCCGGCATCCACGATGCCGTGGGAGTAGTACGGCATAACGAGGCTCACATATACCGAATCTGCCGTTCCCCATTCCCTGCGATCAACAAGGATAAAACCGCATCCAATCTCTGATAACAGGGAGTCGAGTAGGATTCGCTCCGGCTTCAACAGTCCATATACCGGGATGTCTTGTTCATCATTCGTTTCATGGGATGTATCGCTTTGCTCCATTGAATCAAGTATAATAACCTCTTCCGGAGAAAGCGGCGGGTAGTGAAAACTACCTTCTGAACTCTCTGCCATGATTTCGTACACCTTACGGAACGCCACCTCGTGCGTGGTGAAATGGCGTATCATTTCCTCGTCCGACGGCGGCATGGGAGGCTCTCCGCAGCTTACGGCAAGCAGGATTACAAATAACAGGATTATGACTGGTGTTCTCATTTTCTAATGTTTAATGTTCTGTGGCTAACCAATCTTGTTTAGGGAGTTGAGCCATTTGTTAATAGCATCCAATCTGTTATTCTGTTTAATGGTATCTTCATTTCTACATAATTTGATTTGCCGAATAACAGAGTTCTGCATAATTGAATCGGATTTGAAAAGCAGTTCTAAAACGGCTTCATAACATTTGGAATATCTGGACAATTCATCCAATATATTTGCGTCTTTTAGAATATACAGGTTGAAATTGTACACAAATGACTTGTAACTGAAAATCTCCGACTGTAATGCTGCTGCATCAAGACAAGTATAAAACAATTCCTTATCGTGCTGATATAGCCACATATAATCAGATGGGTTCAGGTTGTAGTGCAATAAAGTTTCCGAACGGACAAATGGAAGCCCCGTATTTGAGCCTACCAGATAACGGTATGTCTCATTGACTATTGACTCAACTATTTCAATGGATTCTGATTGTTTGTCCGATTCCCGTATTTCTGTAAATGTATCGGCAATAAGAACTTCCACATCCTGCGATTTGTAATATATACCGTTTTTTTGCCAGCGGAATCTACGGATATATTCTTCAGAAGTCGGACAACAGAACAGTAAAGTATTTAACAATCGGTTCAGATATATTCGCTTATCTGGAATATGACAACGGTGTAACCCTATTATGGAGCCATAAGCGTATAGCTTTCCAAACTCGTTTTCCTCCGAATTTGAATTTTTAGGCATGTAATACAACCGCACAATATTGGAAATGAAATAATATATATCAAGATATTTCAATGTATCAGCCGATTCTCCATATTTGTTAAGTAAATGCCGCTCCAGTTTCTCGCCATACCATAAGTAGCCATCGGGATTTATTTGAAACAACCGATGAAACTTAGGTCTTGATAATGAAAAGTTCTTGTTTCTACTTTTCATTCGTTCCAGTAAGGCGACAATAATTCTATTCGTTATATCCATAGCTGTAATGTTCAATAGCGTTCCGCTTTAAGCAGTAGTGCTATTTGTTACTAACGAATTCATTCATTAATTGATGCTTTCATTTTTTCTACAATTACATCAATATATTGTTGTGGAATGTTTTTATTTTTATAGTTCTCAATTAGCATCAAGAATACTTTGTTTCAATATCTCAACATCATTGAGAATCATTTTGCATGTTTTCAAATTTTATCTAAATGGAAGTT
>ENA-OQBJ01000172-OQBJ01000172.1-human-gut-metagenome-genome-assembly--contig:-NODE-172-length-34443-cov-9.131076_pt1 | contig 34443 bp, 39 predicted proteins | sample MGYA00242743_ERZ504545 | MGnify/ENA primary metagenome ERZ504545 (study PRJEB26092, sample SAMD00036252) | human gut metagenome | host: Homo sapiens | study: EMG produced TPA metagenomics assembly of... | reverse complement strand
TTATATATATTATATTTTTTTAATGTTAGTTTATTATCCTCTCAGGATGATGTTTTTCATCCATTACCCCTACATATACAGTAGGTATCCAAGGGTATACCCCTTGCTTTGTTTGGGTTTATCGATTTAAATAATTAGGTTTGCGGCACCAGCCACCAGGATATGAGAGAGCCAAAGGATAGCAAGTCCGATGACGCCACCCATCAAAGCTTTCCAGCCAATATTGCGGAAATACCATCATGTGCATACGTTCCATCTTCATCAGGCAAGACCGCTGATTGTACCGATACCAAGAACGTTACCACCAGCCATTACGCAATATGCAATCATCTGCCAGTAGATACCATTGGTATGATAATCAGTAAGCATGCTGAATGAAGGATCATTCACATTTGCCAGATCATGAAGGGAGAAAAAGTTCATGGCTGTAGCAAAGTTGTCAAGTACAGTACTGATGATACCAGCCAAGACGCCATGCAACAACACGCCAGGACGCTTATCATCCATACCGACAGAGTTGAGAAGAGTAGCAAAATCGTCAAAAGCGCCGGTCTCCTTCACCACTCCGATGGCAAGCATGATACCCATCACGAAGAGAATCATCTGAACGACTCCGTATTGGAACACTCTAGGAGTACGACGGTCAGCCATCGCATCCATATTCATGAGTTTACGGTTGAATATCTCGTTCACAATCCAAAGTACGCCCAATACGCAGAGCGCACCGAGGAAAGGACTTAATTTCGTAATATTATGGAAGGTAGGGATAAACCACAATCCACCGATGCCCACAAAGAGCATCAGCAAGCGCTGCCATACATTGAGACGGGTATCATCCCCGCGGTATGGCATAGCAATCCATTCTGTCTCTACTCTTTCAGGCAGCATGCGTTGCATCATCAACAACGGAATGAGCCAAGCTGCAAGACATGGCAGCAGAAGCGACAGGAAATAATGAGTAGCCGTTACAGCACCCATATTCCACATCACCAGTCCTTCCGGATTTCCGATAACGGTAAGAGCTCCGCCACAGTTGGCAGAAAGAAGAATGGCACCTCCATACACCATGCGCTGACGACGGTTTGGAATTACTCCATGCATCATCGTAAGCATCATCACTGTTGTAGTAAGATTATCGAGATTTGCCGAAATAACAAAGGTTACGGCAGCGAGAATCCATAGCATTTTTTTGGCGCTTCGGGTACGTAACAACTGGCGTATGAAATCGAAGCATCCGTTGTTATTGAGAATTTCAACTATCGTCATAGTAGCAAGCAGGAATAGTACGATTTCTGCTGCTCTACCCACATAAGGAAGGAAGATGTTACGGGCAATAAAATACTTCACCGTTGTACTGGTGGATTCTATCTCGTTCCACATTCCGAGATTCAGATAGCGTGAATAATCTGAAGAGTGTTCACTGGTCACGAAGTCCATACCGAAACAGATATAGAGAACCCATCCTACCGTTCCAGCAAAAATGGCTACGGCAGCACGGTTCACCTTGGTAATATTCTCGGTTGCAATGAGAATATATGCCAATATCAGTATGGCAAGGATGACTAGTGTCATATCATTAATTTTATTATATTCATTACATTTTGAGCGCAAAGGTAACAATTATTTTGTTATCGCCAACATTTCGGTATCTTTTTTTAATGAATTTAACTCATTTTCATTACAAATGAAAATTTCGTCCGTTTTTTTCTTTTCGCTATTATTTATCTTTCCTCTTCATTTCATCATAGAATCAGATGAAAACACGGATAACAGAGAAGAACATCACAGGAAGAAATATCGAGGAGGAAGTTATCAGAATATTAAAAGGTTATGTTTATATATATTATATGTATTTCCCCGAAGGAGCCCACCAAAAATAGTGATTTTAGTTAAATATTACTAACAAAAAGAAGAAAATCAAGAGTAAATGCCTGTAACTCAAAGAAAATGAGTAATTTTGCGCCCGATTTACACAATTCACATAAAGTCAAACTTTATTAATTTTAATTTTTTAATTATTTTTTATGTCAGATTTAAAGAACGTAAAGCCATTGGACGACTTCAATTGGGATGAGTTTGAGAATGGCACAAGCGCAAACGTCAGCAAAACAGACCTCGAGAAGGCCTATGACGAAACTCTTAACAAGGTAACAGAACACCAGGTTGTAGAGGGAACAGTAATCTCTGTAGACAAGAAAGAGGTTATCGTAAACATCGGTTACAAGAGCGATGGTATTATCCCAGCTTCTGAATTCCGTTACAACCCAGACCTCAAGGTAGGCGACAAGGTTGAGGTTTATGTAGAGAACCAGGAGGACGTAAAGGGCCAGTTGGTACTCTCTCACAAGAAGGCTCGCCTCAGCAAGTCTTGGGAGCGTGTGAATGCAGCTCTCGAGAACGAGGAAGTTATCCAGGGTTACATCAAGTGCCGCACTAAGGGCGGTATGATCGTTGACGTTTTCGGTATCGAAGCTTTCTTGCCAGGAAGCCAGATCGACGTTCACCCTATACGCGACTACGACGTATTCGTAGGCAAGACAATGGAGTTCAAGGTTGTAAAGATCAACCAGGAGTTCCGCAATGTCGTTGTATCTCACAAGGCTCTCATCGAGCAGGAGCTCGAGCAGCAGCGTAAGGAGATCATCGGCAAGCTCGAGAAGGGTCAGATCCTCGAGGGTACCGTTAAGAACATCACTACTTACGGTGTATTCGTTGACCTCGGCGGTGTTGACGGTTTGATCCACATCACAGACCTCTCTTGGGGCCGCGTAAGCGATCCACACGAGGTTGTATCTCTCGACCAGAAGATCAACGTTGTTATCCTCGACTTCGATGAGGAGAAGAAGCGTATCGCTCTCGGTTTGAAGCAGCTCACTCCACATCCATGGGATGCCCTCGACGAGAACCTCAAGGTAGGTGATCACGTGAAGGGTAAGGTAGTGGTTATGGCTGACTATGGTGCATTCGTTGAGATTGCTCCAGGTGTAGAGGGCTTGATCCACGTATCTGAGATGTCTTGGAGCCAGCACTTGCGTTCTGCTCAGGACTTCATGAAGGTAGGTGACGAGGTAGAGGCAGTTATCCTGACTCTCGACCGCGCTGAGCGCAAGATGAGCCTTGGTATCAAGCAGCTCAAGGAAGATCCATGGGAGGCTATCGAGACTAAGTATCCTGTTGGTAGCAAGCACACAGCTAAGGTTCGCAACTTCACTAACTTCGGTATCTTCGTAGAGCTTGAGGAAGGTGTTGATGGTTTGATCCACATCTCTGACCTCTCTTGGACTAAGAAGGTTAAGCACCCATCTGAGTTCACTTCTGTAGGCGCTTCTATCGACGTAGTAGTTCTCGAAATCGATAAGGAGAACCGTCGCTTGAGCCTCGGCCACAAGCAGTTGGAGAAGAACCCATGGGATGAGTATGAGGCAATCTACACTCCAGGTTCTGTTCACCAGGTACTATCACTGAGTTGATGGACAAGGGTGCTGTTGTAGCTCTCGCTGAGGGTGGTGAAGGTTTCGCTACTCCTAAGCACCTCACTAAGGAGGACGGCACAGTGGCTAAGAAGGGCGAAACTCTCGACTTCAAGGTTATCGAGTTCGTTAAGGAGACAAAACGCATCATCCTCTCTCACTCTCGTACATTCGAGGAGGGTAACGAGCCAGTTGCTAAACCAGCTCACAAGCGTGCAAACGGCGGTCGCAAGAGCAACAACGAGACAGCTATGATCAACAACGTTGCTGCTAGCACATCACTCGGTGATATCGATGCACTCGCTAAGTTGAAGGCTCAGATGGAGGGCAAGGCTTAATCTTAAACAGATTAGGCATTTGCTATTCATTAGCTAAATAACATTCAGGGGACTGAAATTTCAGTAATGAGATTTCAGTCCCCTTTTTATTATGTGTATTAAAAAAAATAAACTATCGGACACAATCTGCCATCTTCGGTAAACTCATCTCGACTAATTCATGTCCTAAAACCACTAATTCATGGTATTTTTCTATCAAAACATGTCGAAAATCATAAAAACCTTTGGCGGTTTCGAGTTTTCTGTTTATCTTTGCAACCGATAAAGCAATAATTTATATGAGCTAGAGAAATCATTCTCTCGAGAATTATCTGAAAAGAAAGAGAAGCGATTCTCCAGATTACAAAAGGAAAAGAAAGTTCAAGATATGAAACAGTCAAGATTTATAGTAGCTGCTCTATCAATGAGTTGTATCACTACCCTCTCCTCCTGCTTTAAGGAAGAACCACTCAATGCCGAATGCGACATCGAGCAGGCATACATACATGTAGACAACAAGATTTTATTGAACTTATTGTTTACTAATCCATCTGATACATTGGTCAATGTGCAGAGTGATCAGACAAAAATCGAGTTCACGATGAGACCATTTGCCGCCCTTACCAAACAGGCACCAATATTCCGCCTTACACCTGGAGCTACCATCTCACCTGAAAGCGGAAGCCTTCAGGATTTCTCCAAAGGTCCAGTTACATACGTGGTTACATCGGAAAACAAGCAATGGAGTCGCACCTATCAGGTAAGCATCAAGAAGGGACAGACTACTATACTAAACGAGAAAGAATTCGAATTTGAAGACGCATACCTCAGCAAGGGATACTACAACTGGCAGGAAAATTGGAATGGAGATATTCTCGGCATCTGGGCAACCGGAAACTCAGGATACAAAATTAGCAATTCTTCTGCTAAACCCGAGGAATATCCTACCGTGATGATAAAAGACGGCTATAAGGGCAAAGGCGTGAAGCTCACTACTAAGCGCACCAGCAAGCTCGCAGACATAGTACACAAGCCTATCGCTGCCGGCAACCTTTTCATCGGACAGTTTGATGCCACCGATGCACTGAACGATGCTATGAAGGCAACAAAGTTCGGTCGCCCATTCAGTTTTAGTGCCAAACCGGTAAAGTTGGAAGGCTGGTATAAGTATCAGGCTGGCGAAAAATTCACCGACAAGAATATGCAAGAACTTGACCGCCATGACTACGGAACCATTTATGCTGTACTCTATGAGAACATCGATGAAAAAGGAAATGCCGTATTGCTCTACGGAGATAATGTACAGACCAGCAAACAGATAGTAGCACTTGCCCTGGTAGGTGAAACCCATGATGACAACGGAAAAGTTGCTATTGGAAACACAAAGGAATGGCATCACTTCAGCGTAGATTTCAAGTATAAGAAAGCCATAGACCCAATCAAGTTGAAGAATGGTGGCTACAGTCTCACTATTGTCAGTTCATCCAGTTCAGATGGAGCTAACTTCCTGGGTGCCGTAGGTAGTACACTTTGGATAGACAGTTTCAAGTTGATTTGCGAATAAGCTAAGGAGGAAACTATATAATGAAGAAGATAACAATATTAGCTCTCCTGCTGACATGGGGCACTGCTACATGGGCAGAAGAAAATGAGAATCAGAGGACAGAGGAGCACAAGCAGGTAGAAGAAAGCAAGCGCACCTCGTGGAACAAATATCTCCACGGCTACCAGTATCAGGCTCGCGTGGCGTATAATATTGGAGGCACAGCCCTATCGGTCTTCCAGCCACCATCCGTACACTACACAGCTATACCCTGCAACCTAACTTCAGTCTGGGTATCGATGCTTATCACCCACTTTCAGGCAAATGGGGATTCGTCGGAGGACTTCACTTCGAAAACAAGGGCATGAAGATTGATGCAGGCGTAAAAAACTATTATATGAGAATAGTACGTGGCGGAGAAGAACTGAAAGGTATATTTACAGGCAACGTGGTTACGAAGGTAGACATGAGTCTTATCACAGTACCATTGCAGGCAACATACGACATTTGCGACAACCTCCGTTTCAAGTTGGGTCCGTATGTTAGCTATGTAACATCAAAGAAGTTTGAAGGCTGGGCATACGATGGTTACTTGCGCCGCCAGGAGGAAGGTCATCCTAAGGGCGATCCTACCGGACAAAAGGTAAAGTTGGGTCATGATGAAGGCGAGCGTGGTGATTACGATTTCAGCGATGACATGCGCAACTGGCAGGTGGGCGTAGATTTCGGAATAGACTGGCGCTTGAACAACCGTTGGGGCCTCTGCGCCGACCTGAGCTGGGGTCTGAACGGCATCTTCAAGAAAGATTTCGAGACCATCGAGCAGACGATGTATCCTATCTACGGCAGCGTAGGTATCACGTATCAGCTGAAGTAATATATAATATAATGTACGCGTACATTATTCTATAAATAAATAGAAACAATACAATAATTTTTTATTAATACACAAAAAAGAGAAGAAAAATGAAAAAGTTTATTTATTTAATGGCCATGGTTTGCACCCTTGGCTTCTTCACTGCTTGTAGCAGCGATGATGATGACAATGACAAAGACTACTTTGTACGCAACGAGAAGATTGAAGGAACCTGGAAGGTACAGGAAGCAGGTTCTGATGCAAATGGCAATTCTACAGGTTCAGTTGTATTAAACTGGGAAGGTTCTAATGATGCAACCATTACTATCCCAGGCTTGATGGATGAACCATATCCTATAAAGGATGCCATCAAAATGGCTCCAATGTTACTCAACACCCAACTCAGAAACGTTTTGCAGGATGTAACCTTCAATGAGAAGGGACAGATTTCTGCAACCTATAAGGAAGAGTCTGATGACAAGGACTGGAAGGTTGCTAACGATTACGCTTCATACCAGGTAGTTAACGAGAATATGATTACCTTATTCCTGAATACAACCAAGATTACAGAAGACATCGACGATGCTCAGGAGAAGGCAATGATTACTAACATGTTGGATCAGTTTAAGACCGGTATTCCAGTACACGTATCTTATCCAGCAGCCGACAAGGTATATTTCTATGTTGACAAGGATTTCGTAGCTCCTATCATCACCATGCTTTATGCTCAGGTTAACAAGATTCCTACTACAGGTATGGACAAGGATGATTTGGCACAATTCATGATTTTGAAGTCAGTTGTCAATCAGCTTCCTGCCATCATGGAAAAGACCACCAAGTTTGAGGCAGGTATTGAGTTGATCAAGTAAAGAGAAAGAACTATAAATCATCAAGCTGAGGGTGTGTCATAAGTCCATAATAATGGAACATGACACACCCTTATTTTATTAATCGGCTTATTGTCGTACAACTAAAGGATGTATAGTCGTACAACTAAAGAGTGTAAGGTCGTACAACTAAAGATGTTGTCACTAGGCTCGCAGACCTGCCGACTGCAGTCAGCAGAGCTGCTGACTAGGCTCAGCAGCTCTGCCGAGCCTAGTGGGGATCTTCTAGAAGCAGTCTTCTTATACCTTAGAACCTATCTCCTTTCACCTCATATTCTATATCTTTGAACCTGACTAAACGTCTCACTTCGCTTACTCAGTAATCTCGTTCTGCTTGTCCAGCAGTCTCATTTCGCTTGCTCAACCATATTACTTCGCCTACTCAAGTCTGATTAGGTAGCGCTTTAGACGTTCTTACAAGCGAGAACGCCTGGATTTCCAGGCACAAAAAAAGATTGCATCAGCGGAAATACTTCCAACCAATGCAATCTTCAGTTTTCTTTAATCTAGAGGCTAAACACTTTCTTACGAGAAAAATCACGGAAGAAAAGAGCCTAGCGTCGGATTTACTTCACCTTTGCAACGATAGCCTTGAAAGCCTCAGGGTTGTTTACAGCGAGGTCAGCGAGAACCTTACGGTTAATCTCGATACCAGCCTTGTGAAGAGCACCCATCAACTGGCTGTAGCTCATACCATCGAGGCGAGCTGCAGCGTTGATACGCTGGATCCACAATGCGCGGAATGTGCGCTTCTTGTTACGACGATCGCGATAAGCGTAGGTAAGACCCTTCTCCCAAGTGTTCTTAGCTACTGTCCATACATTCTTGCGAGCTCCATAGTAACCCTTAGTGAGCTTCAAGATTCTTGTTCTTTTTGCTTTTGATGCAACGTGATTTACTGATCTTGGCATAATTTTTTTTCTTTAAAAGTTCGACTAAAAAGTTAATAATTAACGGAGGCAGAGCAAGTCGCGAACCTGCTTCAAGTTTGAACGGTCTACGAGAGTCTCACCAAGGAGATTTCTCTTCTGCTTCTTTGTCTTCTTAGTCAAGATGTGACTGTGAAAAGCGTGATGACGCTTAATCTTACCTGTACCGGTGAAACGGAATCTCTTCTTTGCGCCGGAATTAGTCTTTACTTTTGGCATTTTTACTTTTAATTTTAAATTGTTATTTATTATAGCGATGGCAACGCATATACCAGGGCGTTACGCATCTTTTTTTCTTAATCCTCTGTTCCTTCTGCGAGTTTCTTCAGGGTATCGCCGCCTTTAGCATTGGCGAGCAAGCTATTCTTCTCAGCATTAGCAGCACGCTCTGCATCTGCAGCAGCCTTAGCTTCAGCCTCTCGCTTCTCACGGTCCATCTTCTGCTGGCTCTTCTTTGCAGTACCAGCCTTCTTAGGACTCATGTAGAGGAACATCTTCTTACCTTCAAGCTTTGGCATCTGCTCCACCTTTCCGTACTCTTCCAAATCATTGGCGAAACGGAGAAGAAGAACCTCACCCTGCTCCTTGAAGAGAATAGAGCGACCACGGAAGAATACGTATGCACGAACCTTGTTACCCTCGTTGAGGAACTCCATAGCGTGCTTGAGCTTGAACTGATAGTCGTGCTCATCGGTCTGAGGTCCGAAACGGATTTCCTTGGTCTCCACCTTTACCTGCTTCTGCTTCATTTCCTTTGCATGCTTCTTCTGCTGGTAAAGGAATTTAGAATAGTCAACTATACGGCAAACTGGTGGTTGCGCATTAGGAGATATCTCGACTAAGTCAAGCTCTTGCTGACGTGCCAACTCCAACGCCTTACGTGCTGGCATCACTTCTGCTCCACCATCACTCACTACTCTCACGTCGCGTGCACGAATCTGTTCGTTTACGCGGTACTGATTTTTCATTTTGTCATTTTTCATTAACTATTCGATATATTCTTTTTTGTCTTTTTGATTAAACGGCTGCAAAGTTACGATTATTTTGTGAAACCACCAAATTTTCAGTGGGTTATTTTCATTTTTGCCCGCAGATTCTTTGTTTTTCTAATGGATTTAATGTTTTAACCCCACAGATTGATATATTTAATCCCGCAAATTGATATATTTTAGTCCCACAGATTTCACAGATTAACACAGATCTTTATGATAAAGAACATAATCTAGTAAAATCTGTGAATCTGTGGGACTTAAGAAAACAATAAATCAGTGGGGACTAAGAAAAGCTTTCAATCCATGGGAGTATATCCATTGACTTTACGGAAGATTGATTTTCGTATATCTGTGGTGGAAAAATTGACCAATATTCCAAGATGCTTCTTCGCCACACGCAAATACGTAAGCAATTGCTTATGAAAGACATCTTTCATTTCTGTCACAGACTTCAGTTCGACTATGACTTTATCTTCTACAAGAATATCCAGACGGAAATCTACAGGCAAAACCTTACCATCATACATGACATCCAACTTTACCTGATTCTCTACCCTAAGTCCATCTTTGCGCAACTGATAGCACAGAGCTGCTTCATAAACCGACTCAAGTAAACCTGGTCCCAATTCATTATAAACCTTATAAATAGCTCCAATGATCTTATAAGATATCTCATTTTCTGTCATAACCAAACGATTTTAATCTCCTTAACAAAAAAAATCTCCCACAGACGTCACAGTTGTTACAGATATTCAACAGAACACACAAAAATCTGTGTAAATCTGTGAAATCTGTGGGACTAAACCCTCAACACAAAAAATCTGTGGGACAGAGCCTCAACAGAAAAAAACTGTGTTAATCTGTGAAATCTGCGGGAGATTAGAAAATATCAATCTGCGGGATTACTCCTCAGCTGCCTTCAGCTGCTCTGCAACCTCGGCATTGATGCGCTGAGCGAACTCTTCCATGCTCATGGTAGCCTGTTCGCCACCACCCTGCTTACGCATAGATACCAAGCCCTCGGCACTCTCCTTCTCACCAACGATGACCATGTAAGGAACACGCTTCAACTCGTTGTCGCGAATCTTGCGGCCAATCTTCTCGTTACGGTCATCAACCAAAGCACGTACACCCTGCTTGTCAAGATACTGACGTACCTTCTGAGCATAATCGTTAAACTTCTCAGAGATAGGAAGAATTGCAACCTGGTCTGGAGTCAACCACAATGGGAAGTGACCGGCGGTATGCTCGATGAGAACGGCTGTGAATCGCTCCAGTGAACCGAATGGTGCACGGTGAATCATCACAGGAGTCTTCTTAGAGTTATCCTCGGCTGTATACTCCAACTTGAAACGCTCTGGCAAGTTGTAATCCACCTGGATGGTACCCAACTGCCAACGACGACCGATGGCATCCTTTACCATGAAGTCGAGCTTAGGACCATAGAAGCAGCCTCGCCAACCTCCTCGCGTGTCTCAAGGCCCTTCTCCTTGCAAGCCTCGCGGATAGCGTTCTCGCTCTCTTCCCAAATCTCATCAGAACCGATATACTTCTCTGTATCCTTAGGATCGCGGAGAGATATCTGTGCCTCGTAGTTCTCAAAACCGAAGATCTTGAATACCTTCAGGATTACGTCGATTACATTCTCGAACTCAGCCTTTACCTGCTCTGGACGAACGAAAATGTGGGCATCATCCTGTGTAAATGTACGAACACGAGTCAAACCGTGGAGCTCACCGCTCTTCTCATAGCGGAATACGGTACCGAACTCAGCAATACGCAAAGGAAGATCCTTGTAAGAACGAGGCTTGCGAGCGTAGACCTCGCAGTGGTGAGGACAGTTCATTGGCTTGAGCATATACTCCTCATCCTCCTCAGGAGTCTGGATAGCTGGAATGCATCCTTGCCATAGTGAGCATAGTGACCAGATGTTACATAGAGACTCTTGCCACCGATACCTGGGCAGATAACCTCCTGGTAGTTGTAAGGCTTCAGGAGAGAACGAAGCAACTCCTGCAGACGCAGGCGGAGCTGTGTACCCTTTGGCAACCAGATAGGAAGACCCTTACCTACACGCTCTGAGAACATGAAGAGTTCCATCTCCTTACCGATCTTACGGTGGTCACGCTTCTTAGCCTCTTCGAGAATTACCAAGTACTCATCGAGCATCTTCTTCTTAGGGAAGCTGATACCGTAGATACGGGTCATCTGCTCGCGCTTGGCATCACCGCGCCAGAATGCACCAGCCACACTTGTAATCTTCACAGCCTTGATAAGGCCAGTGTTCATCAAGTGAGGACCACGACAGAGGTCGGTGAAATTGCCCTGGGTATATGTGGTGATGGTACCATCCTCCAAGTCCTGCTCAATATGCTCGCACTTGTAAGTCTGACCGTCAGCCTTGAACTCAGCGAGAGCATCAGCCTTAGCCACCTCCTTGCGAACCACAGGTTCGTTCTTTTTGGCAAGTTCCATCATCTTAGCCTCAATCTTGGCGAAATCATTCTCTGAGATCACCTGACCCTCGGCTGGCATCACGTCGTAGAAGAAACCACTCTCTACGGCTGGACCGAAACCGAACTGGATGCCTGGGTAAAGCTCCTGAAGAGCCTCAGCCAACAAGTGGGCAGATGTATGCCAGAATGTGTGCTTACCCTGCTCATCCTCAAACTTGTAGAGTTCTACATTTGCATCCTCATTGATAGGACGGTTCAACTCTACTGTCTCACCATTAACACCGCAAGATACAACGTTGCGAGCGAGAGCCGGTGAGATGCTCTCGGCGATTTGTAAGCCAGTTACGCCCTGTTCATACTCACGAACAGATCCGTCTGGGAATGTGATTTTTACCATAACAACTTAGTATTTTTATTAAATCGTCTGCAAAAGTACGATTTCTTTTTGTAACAAGCGAATAAAAATGCATTTATTTTGCTAAACTTTGCTAATACCTCTTTACATTAAGGGCTTTTAAGACCGAAAATGCTGAGATATTGAAGTTTTCATCTGATTTTCTACCAATATTTCGTAACACTTTGTAAAATTCAGATACATTTTTAGCCAATAAGTTTTGGAGAAACAAATATTTTCATTATCTTTGCATCCGATAACGTGACAAAATGTAAAGAAACATAGAAAATGGCAAAACCAAAGATTCTCATCATCTATACCGGTGGTACCATCGGTATGGGAAAGGACCCGATGACAGGTGTACTGGAACCTCTTGATTTCAATCACCTCGTTTCTTCCATGCCCGAATTCAAGCTCATTCAGGCAGAAATCGATGTGCGAAAATTCGACCCACCTATCGATTCCAGCGACATGGATCCAATGCGCTGGGCAGAAATCGTAAGCATGATATCCAACAACTACAACGACTATGACGGATTCGTAATCCTTCATGGCACTGATACTATGCTTACACTTCGTCTGCCCTATCTTTCATGCTTGAGAATCTGACCAAGCCTGTAATATTGACAGGTAGCCAGCTGCCTATCGGTGAATTGCGAACCGACGGCAAGGAGAATCTGATGACAGCTATAGAGATTGCTTCTGCCAAGAATGCTGAAGGACGCCCTATGGTGCCCGAGGTATGCATCTTTTTCAACGGCAAGCTGATTCGCGGTAACCGTGCCATCAAGATCAATGCCGAGGGATTTCATGCTTTCGAATCATTCAACTACCCTCACCTCTGCGATGTAGGAATCAATTTCCAATATCACGACCATCACATTCTTACGCCGGATTACAGAAAGCCAATGGTTCCACACCTGAAGCTCGATCCGAACGTCATCGTGTTCAGTCTCTTCCCGGGTATCCAGGATAACATTGTGCGCCACGTGATGGAATCACCAGACCTCCGCGGCATCGTGATGCGTACTTTCGGTTCAGGCAATGCTCCTCACACGCCATGGATCATGCGTCTTCTGGATCAGGCTGCCCATCGCGGAGTAAACATCGTGAATATCAGCCAATGTCTTACGGGCAGTGTAGAGATGGAACGCTACGGAGCCGGCTTCCAGTTGAAAGCAGCTCATGTGATAAGCGGATACGATTCTACGGTAGAGGCTATGGTCACCAAGATGATGTATCTGCAGGGAAGATATGCAGATAACAAAAAGGTAAGAGAAAAACTGACCGAATCCCTGGCGGGCGAAATCTCTATATAGTATAAGGTGAAATCTTCATCCATATAATGAAGCAATGAAGTAAATGACAGTCTCCCGATAGTGTATACGATTAAACTACAGATTGGCAAACTGTCATTTACTTGCTCATTATGAGTCATTTAGCGAAACAAAGAAAATTACCCTACAAAACCGAATAGTATTACAGGAAATATGCAGAAAACATTTAACGAAGGTTAAATATTGACAGTTTTTTTGCCAAAAAACTTTTTGCATATCATTTTTTGTGTAACTTTGCAGCGTAGAAAAAAAGTAAAAGATCAGTATCCTTATTAGATACCAATCCGTAATATAAATTAATAAATCAACAAAACCAACAAATTATGAACATTAACAAGGTAAAGGAGTATGGTGAGTTCGTAGAAATTGCGGCTCCTGTAGAAAGAGCAACAGCTGAAGAGTATCCAACAGTATTAGGCGGAGAAATTTGGTACAACTAAGAACTTCCTGCTAAGGATTCCTATCCTTTGTAACCGATAGTTTTTCCTTTAGCAGACTTGAAACAAGAGGCTATTTTTATTTGATTCAGAACATCTTATAATTTTTAGCAGACACATTATTAGCTCAATGATAAAGCTCAATCCTCGAATAAAATCGGGAGCTGAGCCTTTATTGTGTTTATATCTTACCATCGAGATATACGGAATCGGATATTAGTGCTTACCACAGCAGCCGCCCTCTCCGTGTTCGTGATGATGCTCGTGCTTGATACCACCCTCTACAGCCTGATGCTGGTCGCGGAGCAGATCGTTCACGGTCTTCACTGGGTTGAATGTACCGAGAGGAACCTCTACAAATACTGTATTCCAGTCACTCATCGCACCATTCCAGAGACCTGGCAACTCGAGTGCCTTCAAATCCTTACCATTCTTACTCTTGCTGGAGATGAAACCGGTAGATGGATCAACGAACTTAGGAAGATCGAAGGCATTGCCCTGGTAATCCTTGGTCGCGCAGACGAGATCTACCGGGTTGAAGTGAGTACCCTCGGTGAACATCTTCATATACTCCTCGTTATTCTTGTCAATCTGAGAGCTCTCCAAAATCTGAAGGCTTACCGTGCCATCCTGATTATAGGTAAGGAATGGACCACCACCAGGCTCGCCCACGTTCTTAACGACACCGCAGACACGCATAGGACGGTTCAACTTCTTACGCAGATAGATAACCAGTTCGGCATCCTCCAGCTCCTTGATATCAGCCTTACGACAGCAGAGGTCGCGCTGAACGAAGCGGATAATCTCCTCCAGCTTCTCATGGTTGTACTGACCAGAATCCAAAACCTTCAGATAATCGAAAGCCTGCTTCTGCAAAGTAACCAATACACCTGCAATCACCTGCTTCCAGGTAACAGTCTCAGCCTTCAGGCGATCAGGAACCACATTGTCAATATTCTTGATGAATACCACATCAGCATCTATCTCGTTGAGGTTCTCGATGAGTGCACCATGACCGCCCGGACGGAACAGCAAAGAGCCATCCTCGTTGCGGAAAGGAGTATTGTCTGGATTGGCAGCGATGGTATCGGTGCTAGGCTTCTGCTCTGAGAATGAGATGTTGTACTTGATGCCGTAGTGCTGTGCATACTTATCTGCCTTCTCGGCTACCATCTGCTTGAAGAGTTCCAGGTGGTCGTGAGAAACGGTAAAGTGAACATTTGCCTCGCCGTTGCTGCTAGCATAGAGCGCAGCCTCAACCAGGTGCTCCTCCATTGGGGTGCGAACCTCGTCCTCATACTCGTGGAACTGGAGCAATCCCTTAGGCAACTGTCCGTAGTTCAATCCCTCTGGCTTGAGGAGATTAGCCACGATAGCCTTGTAATCGCCCTTCTTGATAAGGCACATAATGCCCTTCTCGTTGTTTACATGGCACTTATCGCAGAGTGCCTTGCGGAAAGCAAACTTCTTGATATTCTCGAAGAATTGTTTTTCGAAGTCAGTAGTAGGAACATCGTATGGAGCATCCAGGAACGCGAACATGTTCTTGAACATACGGCTAGCCGCACCTGAAGCAGGTACGAACTTCACAATCTTGTGCCCCTCAGCCTTGTAGTCGTTCCACGCCTTCTCGTAGTCCTCTACTTCCTGAGCTGTAGGAGCCATGATACCCTTACCGATGGCAGCCGCACCCTCGAGTTTGAGGAATGGGAAACCATTCTTGATTTGTTCCAACTGGTGTTCAATCTGCTGCTCGGAGATACCGCGAGCAGAGATTTGGTTTAGATCTTGCTGATTCATAATACCATATTTATGTTAAATTTACACTATATGTGCTACAAAGATAATAGTTTTTTCTGATAATCAGAAATATTTCCGCTTTTTTTTGTACCTTTGCATTGAAAATTTAACGAAGTAGGCGTTTTTTAACGCCGAATCGCCATTGTTTGTCAAATTTAAAATAGAATATTGCAACATGGTTAGTAAATTATCAAAAGAGCACGACAGAAGGTCGGGGCTATCACATTACCTCTATGGGGTATCTACATTATTTTTAAGTGGTGTAGGAATTGGCGGTTTATCGCCATTAGTAACAAACCAAGAATTGAACATATACAATTTACTTTGTTTGTTCATTGGAACGCTATCTGCAATTATCATTGCATATTGCGCTAATAGAATTATGAAGTATAACGATAAATAATATTATTATGGATGGATTAATGTTTATTTTTTCGCTGGGGCTAATTATTAGCAGCAGCTTTGCCATCTGGCTCAACACCAAATCTGGTCAGAAATGGATAGATGAGCTATAATGACTCAATAAATATATCATCAGCAGGAGGGAACGACAATGAACGAAACACCTTTTAAATTCACATCCGAAGAAAAGGAACAGACACTCCAGATACTAGAGCGCCTGAGAACCGCCGTGGGCGACACATTCAAGCCGGGCGATGAGCAGCATCTGCGTGAAGACATCCAACATGCCTTCATCAACCATCAGATTAAGCGCAATGTCTTCGGAATGAATCCAATACTTGCTGCCCTGCAAACCGCAGAAATCGCAGTAAACGAAATCGGTCTGAAACGAGATGGCATCATCGCCATCCTGATGCAGACCAGCGTCATCGATGGCTATCAGACCATCGAAGAGATACAGAAGAAATACGGAGATAGCGTAGCCCACATTATCAGTGGTCTGCTTCGCATCCACGATTTATATAAGCGCAACCCTATCATAGAGAGCGAGAACTTCAGAAATCTGCTTATCTCATTCTCTGAGGATATGCGCGTCATCCTCATCATGATAGCCGACCGCGTGAACGTGATGCGACAGATTCGCGATACCGAACAGAAAGAGGCAAAGCATGAAGTAAGCGAAGAGGCAAGCTACCTCTATGCCCCACTCGCCCACAAACTGGGACTCTACAAACTGAAGAGCGAACTGGAAGACCTTAGTCTGAAGTATCTCGAGCACGACGCCTACTATATGATAAAGGACAAACTGAACGCCACCAAGGCTTCGCGCGATCCTATATCGCCCGCTTCATCCAGCCAATCCAGGAGAAGCTCGATGCTGCCGGTCTGAAATATCACATGAAGGGCCGCACCAAGAGTATCCACTCTATCTGGCAGAAGATGAAGAAGCAGAAGTGCGCCTTTGAGGGTGTATACGATCTCTTTGCCATCCGTATTATCCTCGATGCACCAAGAGAGAAAGAGTATATGCAGTGCTGGCAGGCCTTTGCCCTCATCACCGACATGTATCAGCCAAACCCAAAGCGTATGCGCGACTGGCTCAGCGTGCCTAAGAGCAACGGTTATGAAAGTCTGCATACCACTGTACTGGGTCCTGAAAACAAATGGGTAGAGGTACAGATCAGAACCGAGCGCATGGACGATATTGCAGAGCACGGACTCGCTGCCCACTGGCGCTACAAGGGTATTAAGCAGGGAGAAGGCGGTATCGACGAATGGCTTGCCAATATCCGTGCTGCCCTCGAAAACAACGATGATCTGCAGCTGATGGACCAGTTTACCACCGACCTGAAGGAAGACGAAGTATACGTGTTCACTCCAAAGGGCGACCTGCTGAACTTCCAGAAGGGAGCTACGGTACTCGACTTTGCCTACTATATCCACTCCCGCATCGGCAATACCTGTGTGGGCGGAAAGATTAACGGAAGAGCCGTCACCTTCCGACAGGAACTCCATTCGGGAGATCAGGTAGAAATCCTCACACAGAGCAACCAGAAGCCACGCCGCGAATGGCTCAACATCGTGCAGACATCCAAGCTAAAGCCAAGATTCGTCTAGCGCTGAAGGAAACCCAGAAGAAGGACGGTCTCTATGCCAAGGAACTTCTGGAGCGCCGATTCAAGAACAGGAAACTGGAAATTGATGAGAGCATCATGGCGCGCATCATCAAGAAAATGGGATATAAGGAGAACTCAGACTTCTATAAGGATGTAGCCGAGGAGAAAATCGACGTGAACAGCATCATCGAGAGATACATAGAGGAGCGCGACCACGACCTGAACCTCGCCAATACCAACAAGCCTGCAGAAAGTGCAGAGAATTTTGAGTTTGAGAATCCTACCGAGGAACTGATGAAACAGAGCGACGATGTGCTGGTTATCGATGAGCACCTCAAGGGCATCGATTTCGAACTGGCTCATTGCTGCCACCCTATCTACGGCGACCCAATCTTCGGATTCGTTACCATCAGCAAGGGTATCAAGGTACATCGCATGGATTGTCCTAACGCCAAGGAACTGCGCCGCCGTTTCGGTTACCGCATCGTGAAGGCGAAATGGAGCGGCAAGGGAACATCCAAGTATGCCATCACGCTCCGCATCATCGGAAACGACGATATCGGTATCGTGAGCAACATCACCAACATCATTTCCAAGGAAGACAAACTCATCATGCGAGGCATCAACATCTCTTCCAAGGATGGTCTCTTCTCTGGCAATGTTACCGTAATGATTGATGATGCTGGCAAGACCGATGCACTCATCAAGAAACTGAGCGCCGTGAAGGGCGTTAAGCAGGTAACGAGAATATAAAACCGGAATACATAAAAATCCGCAGAGAAAATCTGCGGGATTTTTTTATTTCGACTTTATTCAAGCGCTTGATCACAGAATAGGCATCATACAAACCAAGTTCTCCTGCCTTTGAAAGATCCTGGATGGCAGTCTGCTTATTGCCACTCTTGGCTCGTGCTATACCTCTATTATAATAAGCCTCTGCAAGGCGGTTATCAATTCTCAAGGCAATGGTATAATCATCTATTGCCTTTGAAAGTTCGTTTCTGCCTGCATGAAGATTACCTCTATTATAATAGATGTAAGCATTGTTACTGTTCTGGCGGATGGCATCACTGAAATCAGCCTCGGCAGAATGGATATTCAGAACACCCTTGCCCTCAGCCTTGTTAAATTCATCCATCTCAGCCTGGCAGACAGCACGCTGCCAGTAAGCCAAAGAGTTCTTGTCATCGAGCGAGATATAATAGGTGAAATCACTGATGGCAGCCTCAAAATCACGAAGTACACTATGAGCGATGGCCCTGCGCATCAGGAGACGTTTTCTGGTTTCATTATCGCTCGCCACACTCAACTCTGCCGAAAGTTTATCAATCATCGAGAATATCTTCATAGAACCATTCTCATCAAGCTGCTCCTTACTGCAAACGATATAAACCTTGTCTGCCTTGGTATGCTGATTGAGCGCATCAACCTCCTTGTCATAAGCCTGAACTCCATTTACATTCTGATTGTTTGGGAAATAAGAGAGCTGATACATCGGCAGGAAGGCGGTTTCTACCTGACGGTTCTGAACCTTACCACGATACTCGCTCTTATAGTTGTGTTCATACTTCGGTTCGTCATCTACTACCAGCGAAGCAAACTTATTCGGGTCAACCTCAGAGCGCTTACGCATCTCCTTCTTGGTCTTTGCGCTCCATCTCGGCTGGATTCCGATATGCTTGTTCATCTGCGCCTTGAAGATACGGAATTCATCCATCTCTGCCTTGGCTGTCATGCCCAGGCGCCGGTAACAGCTGGCACGGTTAGACAAACCGGTCCAGAAGTTAGGGAACTGGTTGATAACCATAGTATAATCCTTGATGGCAGCTCTCAGATTACCGGTCTTATCATGCAATAGAGCTCGGTTGAAGATAGCCATGAAGTTCTGGGGTTCCATCTTGATAATGAAGTCGAAATCGGTGATAGCACGGTTATCATCACCCAACTGTACACGCATCAGTCCTCTATTATAATGAGCCAGGAAATTGTTCGGATCCAGATCAAGGGCATTGTCATAATCGCTCATCGCCCCTCTGAGGTTATTCAGATTGATACGCGCCAAAGCACGGTTAATGTAACTGTTGACATTGTTAGGTTTGAAATGCAGACTCTTGGTCAGCGCCTCATCAGCCGTTTTCCATTCCTTTCTAGCCAGCGCCATATAGGCACGCATAGTCCAGGCATCCCCATCATACGGATTGAGCTGCAGACTCTTGTCTAGCCATTTCTCAGCCTGCACGGTATCTTTCTGATGCAGATACACTTCAGCCTTGAGCGAATAAGCATTCGACCAGTCTTTCCATTTTTCCACGATGGTATCCAGTTCCTGCTGCGCCGCCTCATACTTTTTGTTTTCCATCTGGCAGATAGCCCGGTTGAACCAGTAATTTCGGTTGCGCGGTTCAAGTCTGATAGCCTCATTATAGTCAGCTATCGCATCATCAAACCTGTTTTGTCTGATGCGACAGATGGCTCTCAAGTCATAAATATCATTGATATAGGGATTGAGATGCAACGCCTCGGTGGCATCACTTTCGGCACCCGTAAAGTCATCCAGATTAAATTTTGCCACACTGCGGTAATACCAAGGCTCATACAGATAAGGCTTGGCACCGATAGCCAGATTAAAATACTTGATTGAAAGGACGAAATCCTCATAATACAATGCACTCCGACCGGCCGTAACAAGTCGGTCTACACGATATTGGGCAGAAGTCGACATGGTGCCCATTACCATAAAAAGAACCAAGAGAATCTTCTTCATCTGTTCGTAACTCTCTGAAATAAAACCTATTGAATGTAGAATAAAAAAATATAGTAAGCCCAATCGTCACGATTACCATGAAGCTTACTATATTTTCGGAAGAACTATCGACGTATCTTAGTACGATAGGCAGCACGGAAATTGCCCTTGATGATACTCTTGAGCTTACCTGCTATCATGTTCTTGCGAAGAGGAGACACACGGTCAACAAACATTGTACCCTCCAAATGATCGAATTCATGCTGCATCACGCGAGCCAGATATCCCCCTATCCACTCATCATGTTCATTAAAATCCTCATCCATATACTTTACATGGATGCGTGTAGGACGAACCACCTTCTCATTGATACCAGGAATAGAAAGACATCCCTCTTCAGAAGAGTCGGTATTTTCCTCATCGAGCTCTAGGATATGGGCATTGATGAAAGCATGACGGAATCCTTTATACTCAGGGAAATCCTCGCTGAGCACATCCAGGTCGATAACAACGAGGCGGATAGGCAAGCCTATCTGGGGTGCAGCCAGTCCAATGCCGTTGCTGGAATCAAGGGTTTCATACATATTATTAATCAACACCTTGAGATCTGGATAATCAGGTGTAATATCTTCAGCCACTTTTCTCAGCACTGGCTGACCATAAATATAAATCGGTAAAATCATTATCTTCTTGATTGCAAATAATCCTGTAATATGATGGTAGCACTTATCTCGTCTACCAATCCTTTATTTTCTTTTCTCACCTTCTTCTTTACACCTCCATCTATCATGGCTCTATGTGCCAGAACTGATGTAAATCTCTCGTCATAATATTCAATTGGAATTTCAGGATGAGCCTTTCGCCAACGGTTGTAGAAGTTTTCTACTCTTGCCAGGTTTTCACTTGGCTGCCCGTTAGGTTGCATCGGTTTTCCGATAACAATGCGCTCCACCTGTTCTTTCTGAATATAAGTTTCGATATAAGTGAAAAGTTCATGTGTAGAAACTGTGGCCAACCCATTGGCAATAATCTGCAATGGGTCGGTCACAGCCAGTCCGGTACGTTTTTTACCGTAATCTATAGATAAAATTCGCATTAATCTACGGATATCTTATCCTTATATAATATCAGATTACTTCTTAAGGAGTAACCAAGCATCAGGATACTCACCAGCGCGAAGCTGATTGCGGCTCTTGACAGCAGCAGCCTTATCAGCAAATGTAGAAGCTACCACGCGATACATGTTACGCTCTGTGTTCAGGGCGATCTGAGCATCGTAGCCAGCGCTCTTCAATGTACTAGCCAATCCCTCAGCGTTAGCCTTGAGAGAGAAAGAACCAACTACTACGCTATAGCTTGACAAGCCAGAACCTGAGATGAGAGAAACATCCTCAGAACGAACAGTAGCATTATCAACCTCAGTCTGCTCATCAGAAGGAGCCTGAGTCTCGAGAGGAGCTACAACTGGTTCCTGAGCAACAGGAGCCTGAACTGCCTGCTGTTCCTGCTGCTGAGCCTTCTCATATGCCTTCTTGTATGCACTTTCCTTAGATGTACCACAACTTGCGAGCGCCAAAACTGCGCACATTCCCATGCTTAATACTGTAATTTTCTTCATAATTCTTATTCGTTTTATTGTTTATTATTGTTGTTCATTCAATATAAATTTCGCATTATGCGTTTTTTACTCTGCGAAAATACAAAAAAATGCCCGAAAAACGAAGAATATGCCGCCTAAAGTTTGTTAAATAAGGCTATAAAAACATTTTTAATGAAAAATTAAGGCTAAAAGACTTGTTTTTTAAAGAGAATTTAGTATATTTGCATTGTCAAATGAAAATGACAAGAATATAATCGTTTAACGTTTAAAATTTATAGCATATGAAACATTAGGTTACATTGGTGCTTTCCTCGGCGGTGCTATCGCTGGTACAGCACTCGGTTTGATTTTCGCTCCTGAGAAGGGTGAGGATACACGTAGTAAGATTGCAGGTGCAGTAGACGATTTCTGCAAGAAGCACGACATCAAGTTGAGCCGTAAGGACGTTGATGATCTGGTTGACGATATCAAGGACGCAGCTCCTGAGGTTTAATCATCACCTAGTCATGATGTTCTCTAACGATAAAAATGTAGAAACTATCGGGCAGCTCATTGAGGTGCTTAAACATTACATCGGGCTTCAGAGCGAATTTCTGAAGCTCGATATTGTGGATAAGGTGGTACGCCTGCTTACAGTCATCACCATGACGGTGGTACTCCTGGGCTTACTTACGCTTACCCTCATTTACCTATCCTTTGGCGCTGCTTTTGCATTGGCAGACTTAATAGGTAGTCTGACTTTCGGATTCTGCATTGTTGCTGCAGTATACCTATTTATATTAATATTATTTGTAATTTTCCGCCATAAGTGGATCGAGAGACCATTGGTCAGATTTCTGGCCAGCCTCTTAATGGAAAAATAACCTCCTTTTCGCAACATGACAAATCATTCAGAAATCACAAAATATAATTCCTTAAACGATATCCGACTCAAAAAAGAGGCGATACGCAAGGAAATTGATGCCGATGATGCCAAGATTCAGACTTTATGGAACTCGCTTTTCACAAAACCTGAAATCCTGTCACGCAATGCGAGTCCTAGCAAGCGACTGCAGAGTTTGCTGCAGGTGGGAGCAGGAGCATTCGACGGTGCACTGTTGGCTTGGAAACTTTACCGGAGATTCAAACCTCGGAAGAGATGAATCATATACCGTTTTGGGGAAAGGAAAGATGCCTTGGAAAAAGGTATTTTTCAGTCATCCAAAAGGGGATAAAAACAAAAAAGGGTCGCCGCTGCGACCCCAATACCTTGTTAACCTTAAATCTAATACTATGAAAAACACACATGCAAATATAGAAATAATCTATGATACTCGCAAATTTTTCTTAGCAAAAGACTTAGTAGTTCAGTTTATTTAACTTTTACCAACTTATTTTTAAACCTTTTTTAATAAAAATTCATCTATTTCCTACATATACCTCCATTCCATCGAAGCCAAATTCAAAGCCTTCGGACAGCCTTTTATTCGCCTCATCGTGAAAACCTATCTGATGAGTCACATGGATAAAATAAGTATGTTTTGCTCCTATCCTGCGCGACACCTCAATAGCATCAGATACAAGCTGATGACTGTGATGTGTTTTCTCAAATCTGAGTGCGTTAATTACGAGTGTTTCCACACCTTCCAAATAAGCATATTCTTCATCACCCATAGATTTCATATCAGTAATATAGGCAAACTTACCAAACCGATAGCCGAGAATAGGCATCTTATCGTGCATCACACGGATAGGAAGAAACTCAATGTCACCTATCTGATAATGCTCATGCGGATGAATGGTATGCAATTTGAGTTTAGGAGCTCCCGGATAGAGTTTTTCTGCATTCTTCGGAAAGCAGTAAGGCATCGTATGAGGCAGCCCCGCAGTAACGATTTCATCGCCATAGATATTAATATCACCAAAGATACAGAAAGGGCGCAAATCATCAATACCACCAACATGGTCGTAATGGATATGCGTAATCAGGACGCCATCTATCTTTCTGAAAGGCACACGCAACAACTGCTGTCGGATATCAGGTCCGGCATCTATCAGAATACGGGTATTCTCCGTTTCTATCATTGCTGCACTGCGCAATCTTTTATCATGCGGATCCGTACTTCGGCACACTTCACAGTTACATCCCAACGAAGGAACACCGCCCGATGTGCCTGTACCTAACAAAGTTACCTTCATTAATTATCAAATATTTTTCTGAAAACAACCGAATTCTTCACTTAACATTCACTTCCGGATGAATCTCTATGCCAAACTTCCGCTTCACATCCTCCTGGATGGTCTCACAGAGTTTTACGATTTCCTCGCCCGTAGCGCCGCCACGATTCACTAGCACCAGTGCCTGCTTATCATGCACACCGGCCCGTCCCAAACTCTTTCCCTTCCAGCCACACTGATCAATCATCCAACCAGCCGGAATCTTTTCATGAGAATCATCGATTGTATAATGAGGCATACCCGGATAAAGAGCAGCCAGTTCTTCGTACTTAGCCTTCTCTACAATAGGATTCATAAAGAAACTGCCTGCATTACCCAACACCTTAGGATCAGGCAATTTTGCCTCTCTAATTTCTATGATGACATCACGAAGTTGCTGGGCTGTAGGCTCAGCAATACGCTTAGCCTCGAGCGCAGAACGGATATTACCATAATCCAGATCCGGACGGAAGGTTTTCTGCAAACGGTAAATCACATGCGTCACCAGATACTTATCCTTCCACTCATGCTTAAATTTACTCTGACGGTAACTATACTCGCAGTCAGCATTATCAAACACCACTACCCTGCCCGTAGCTATCTCAACCGCTTCCACCTTATATATAATATCCTTGGCTTCCACACCATAGGCACCAATATTCTGAACCGCACTGGCACCTACTTCACCCGGAATAATACTCAGATTTTCAGCTCCATGATAGCCATGCTCTACGGCATAAGCTACCACATCATCAAACACCTCACCACTACCACAGGAAATGAATACCCAATCCAGATTGCACAAAGCATCATCCCCCTCTGCAGCTGCCAAAGTCTTGTTGTCAAGAACCTCAATACCCATAATAGCCGAATGGAGCACTGTACCAGCATAATCACCGGTCAGCAAGAGATTGCTACCACCGCCCAAAATGAGCAGTGGCTGATCTGCCTCTGTCAGCAAGCCCACTATCTGTCGGGCTTCCTCTACCGATTCATACTCCAGAAATCTGCTGCATTTAGCATCAATCCCGAATGTATTGTGAGCCAAAAGGCCATAGTTACGAATATCCTTCATATCTGGTTAAACTATTACTACTAACTAAAAAGCTACATATTCAGTTTGATCAGTTCCCATTTTCCTCCATTTTTTTTGAAAGTAAGAGAGGTTTCCATACCATTGGCGATACCACGAATCACGAAGATTTTCTGGTTGCTCTCGGTATATTTCTGACCATAGATTACATTGTAAATCATGCCGTGAGGCAGTTGAGGCGCAAAGGCAGGCCATGTTTCCGGTTCTATATCGCCTGTCATCGTACTGAAATCATCATCAGGATCAGGACCGGTAAACTTCACCGGATTATGGATGTGGCGAGCTGGAAAGCGGTATCAGTAGCAAAATGGCCGTAAAACTTCAGGAAACTGGCATTATTATTCTGACACATAGGCACGTAGCAGATGCTAGTCATCATCCACTGACCATTGATGCGATTAAACACAAACTGCTGAACAGTCTTTCTACTATAGAACACCTTTTCTATTACTACATGATCGATAGTAGTATCCTTCATCAGTTTCATCTGTTTCTGATTATCAAAGATCAGCGTGTAATAATCCTGACGCATGAAGAAATGCTCCATCTTCCAATGATTTTTTTCTATCTTCTTGGTCAGTTTCTTACCGTGATATACCGGCAGCGGGAAGACAATACGACTTTTCTGCAACTTTCTGTTAGCTGCAAAATTAAACACAAAATCATCAAAAAGCTCGTCAGCCGCCTTTGGCATCGGAGTCTCCTCTATCAGCTGTTCTGTAGAGTCCATCGCTTGGGTGTCGGCAATCACCGAGTCGGATGAAGCCGAATCAATGGCAGGCGCAGGCTTCTTGTCTGTACATCCCACAGACGTGAAACAAACGATGGTAAGCACCGCCATTAACACCGTTAATAAACAGAGTTTTTTCATAAACCTATTAAATTTCTCAAATTTTCCATGCAAAAGTACAACTTTCTTTTGAATTATTTCATCTTTTAACCAAAAAATGTTATCTTTGCAGTCAAAAAAGATAAAAATATAGATATGTTATTAGAAAAAATAGACGAACTCTTGAAAGAAGTGAGCACTTTGACTGCCCAAAACGCAGAAGAAGTAGAGCAGCTTCGAATCAAGTATCTGAGCAAAAAGGGCGAGATTAACGCCCTTATGGCCGACTTCCGCACAGTGCCAGCCGACCAGAAAAAAGAGGTTGGAGTAAAAATCAACGAACTGAAGAACGCAGCCCTTGAGAAGATCAACGGACTGAAGGAGCAGATGGAAGAAGCCGAGGCATCAAGCGATGATATCGACTTGACCGTACCGCCTACCCTGTAGCACTCGGTACCCGCCATCCACTCACCGTAGTGAAGAATCAGATTATCGACATTTTCGCTCGCATGGGCTTTACCCTTTTCCAGGGTCCTGAGGTAGATGACGACAAGCACGTATTTACTATGCTCAACTTTGCTGCCGACCACCCAGCCCGCGATATGCAGGACACCTTCTTTATAGAGAAGACCAACTCTGACGATGTTACCAAGAATGTGCTCCTCCGCAGCCATACTTCAGGCGACGAGGCTCACTATATGGAAACCCATGAGCCACCTATCCGTGTGCTCTGCCCAGGCCGCGTTTACCGTAACGAAGCTATCAGCGCCCGCGCTCACTGTTTCTTCCATCAGGTAGAAGGTCTCTATGTAGATAAGAACGTAAGTTTCACCGACCTCAAGCAGGTGCTCCTTACCTTTGCCCGTGAGATGTTTGGTGCAGATACCAAGATTCGTCTCCGTCCTAGCTACTTCCCATTCACAGAGCCTAGTGCCGAGATGGATATCTCCTGCAACATCTGTGGCGGTAAGGGTTGCAACTTCTGCAAGCATACCGGATGGGTTGAGATTTTAGGTTGCGGTATGGTTGACCCTCATGATCTTGAGGCTTGCGGTATCGACAGCAATGTCTATACGGGTTATGCCTTCGGTATGGGTGTTGAGCGTATCACCAACTTGAAATATCGCGTGAGCGACCTTCGTCTCTTCTCTGAGAACGATACTCGTTTCTTGCGCGAGTTTGAGTCTGCGAAGTAAAAGATACTCAACATATAAATTAATTTATGACTATGAAGAAAAATTTAACTAAACCTGTCATCGCAGTCCTGTTGGGCGCCTTGACATTCAGTTCTTGCATCGGCTCATTTGGTCTGACAAATTCCGTACTTAACTGGAACAAGAGAGCAACAGACACCAAGTTTGTAAACGAGATTATCTTCGTGCTTATCTCTCCAGCTTACGCAGTATGTGCATTTGCAGACCTTCTCGTTCTCAACTCTATCGAGTTCTGGACAGGCAACAAGGTGATTGGCCAGGTAGGAACTACTAAGGACGTAATGGGTAAGGATGGTCGCATGTATGCCATCAAGACATTGAAGAATGGTTACGAGATTACCGACCCAGATGGTGAGAAATCATACTTTGTGTTCGACAAGAAGCACAAGAGTTGGTCATACAGCAAGGATGGCGATATCCGTGAGCTTTTCAGCTTCAACGAGGATGGCAGCATCCAGGCTTGCTTGCCAAGTGGCGAGAAGATCAACGTCCCAGCAGATGCCAATGGTTTATACCAGGTCCGCATGGCTATGAATGATGGTTTGTTCTATGCATTTAACAAGTAAATAATCATAACAATTCCAGCCCGATAAAAGTGACTTTTATCGGGCTTTTTTATAATCTCCTTTCTCTTTTCCTAAGCAAGTTCATATTTCTCCTTTCCCAACCAAACTCTCCTTAGAATGCCCAAATGCAAAAAAGTGTTTAAAGAAAGCAAAGAAGTACCTTCACCACCCTTCACCCGTAACTCTCTGATCATCAAAAGAATCGCCAAAAAGGTGAAGGGTGAAGGTTTGAAAACTCTTTTTTATATATACGCGTGAAGGATTAGGGTAAAAACCGAAAAAGACCCTAGGGTCAAAAATCGGAAAAACCCTAAAAAAAAGAATATAATATAAAGATTAAAAATACACCCTTCACCTTCACCTCCCAAAAATCACATCCAAAATTCTGTTCTGCATGCAACAGAAAATCATCTGCAGCAATCTGTGCCGGGATATATAATCAGGAGACAATTCTCTTTCGGAGATATCATTTTATCCTTCGGAGATAATTTTCCATTCTTCGGAAATATTTCTTCGAATTTCAAGATAAGGCATAAAAATATAATTTTTGCCAACTTTATTTCCCGAATCCACACAATTGTCACAAATCGCATAGCTATGAAACAGAAAAGAATGTATCTTTGCTGCATCAATCATAAAGGTTGATGTAGTTATGGTCTCGTCATGACTGCCAAATCTGGCTGACGCAAATGCATTACAACCAGTGACATTCATCAAAACTTGCAACCATCTACAATATTTTTCAGTCTTTCTCGTTAATAAAAGTATGAAAAATAGATTATTGATACTCACAATATGCCTCATCGCAACCATAAAGATGATGGCGCAGGAGTTTACCCTTCACGGCAAAGTGGTAGACGAGAACAACCAGCCACTGGAGTTTGCCATCGTTTCGGTGGCTAGCCAGGGAAAGACTGCCGTTACTTCGCTCAAGGGAGACTATAGCCTCAAACTGCATTCTGCAGACAGCGTGGTAGTCAAATTCTCATATATCGGTTTCAAGACAAAAACAAAAGTGCTGAGAAGACCGCGAGGAAAACAAACCCTACAGGTGGTACTTCGCGAAGCATCCACCACCCTCGATGAGGTGAATATCAAGGGAGAGAAAATACAGTCGGACCAGATCCAGGAGCTGAAGACTAAGGACATGAAGATGACGCCATCAGCCAACGGAAATGGGGTGGAAAGTCTGGTTCAGCAACAGGCTGGCGTGAGTACCCACAACGAACTCTCTTCGCAATACAATGTGCGTGGCGGAGCTTCGATGAGAACTCAGTATACATCAACAACGTAGAAGTATTCCGCCCATTCCTGGTTCGCAGCGGACAGCAGGAAGGCCTCTCCGTCATCAACCCTTATATGGTAGATAAAATCGGTTTCTCAACCGGAGGATATGCTGCCAAATACGGAGACAAGATGAGTTCGGCTCTCGACATCACCTACAAAACCCTGAAAGCAAAAAGCAAGAAGCCGGTGATTGAAGGCAGTCTGGCTGCCAGTCTGCTGGGTGCTGACGCATACATCGGTCTGGGAACCCAGAAACTTTCATGGCTCAACAGCGTGCGCTACAAAACTACCTCTTACCTGCTCGGTTCGATGGAAACCAAAGGCGAATACAAGCCAAACTATCTGGACTATCAGACCTATCTGAGTTACCAGCCCAACAAACGCTGGAAGCTTGACTTCATAGGCTACATCTCTGATAATCACTACAACTTCGAACCAGAAGACCGAGAAACGAAGTTCGGAACAATGGAAAACGTAAAGAGCTTCAGAGTTTATTTTGACGGTCAGGAAAAAGACCGCTTCCTCACCTACTTCGGTACACTCGGCATTACCCGCCAGTTTACAGCCAACACCAGTCTCTCGCTTCTGGGCAGTGCTTTCTATACCAAGGAACAGGAGAAATATGACATTCAGGGACAATACTGGCTCGACGAAACCGAGACTTCAGAAAACCTGGGTGTAGGTACCTATTTCGAACATGCCCGAAACTATCTCACAGCCCGCGTGATGAGTGCCAAACTGATGCTCAAACACAAGGTGAAGAAACATCAGATGGAGGCCGCAGTAAGTCTGAAGCGTGAACATATCGAGGAGAATTCTGTAGAATATGAGATGCGCGATTCCGCAGGATACAGTATTCCTCACAATGGCAAAGACCTCTATATGGTTTATTCTCTGAAGGCTCGCAACGAACTGAATGCCAACCGAATGGAAGCTTACATCCAGGACACCTACCGTTTTTCGGGAGGAACAGCCGACAGTACCGGGAACAGACAGACACATTACACCCTGAACTATGGTATCAGAATGAGTCATTGGAATTTCAACAGAGAAACCATCGTGAGTCCTCGTCTGTCGCTCGCCATCATACCAGCCAACCATGAGAATACAACGCTCCGTTTTGCGGCAGGTCTGTATTATCAGGCTCCATTCTTCAAGGAATTGAGAGATACATCTACGGTGAACGGCATAACCATCGCATCGCTGAACAAGAAAATCAAGAGCCAGCGAAGCATCCACTTCATCGCCGGCTACGACTATAGGTTCAAGCTAGGAGACCAACGCTATAAATTCTCCGCCGAAGCCTATTACAAGGCTTTGGGCAATCTGGTTCCTTATTCGGTTAGTAACGTGAAGGTAGTTTATTACGGACAGAACGAATGCAGCGGTCATGCGGCAGGACTCGACTTCAAGCTCTACGGAGAATTTGTTCCGGGTACCGATTCCTGGCTCAGTCTTTCGCTCATGGATACAAAGATGAAACTGGGTGGCAAGAGCATCCCTTTGCCTACCGACCAGCGCTATGCCGTAAACCTCTTCTTCACCGATTATTTCCCGGGCAGCAAGAAGTGGCGCATGTCTTTGAAACTCGCCTTTGCCGATGGTCTTCCTTTTGCAGCACCCCACAGAGAGCTGGAGACCAACAGTTTCCGTGCCACTGCCTATCGCCGTGCAGATATCGGTATGAGCTATCAGCTGCTCGACAACAGCCGCCGGGAGAAGAAGACCTTCCTGAAGAATGTGATGCTGGGGGTAGATTGCCTCAACCTCTTCGGCATAGACAACGTAAACAGCTATTACTGGGTGACAGATGTAACCGGTCAGCAATACGCCGTACCTAATTATCTTACCGGCAGACAGCTCAATGCCCGCATTCTTTTGGAATTTTAGGACCAAATAATTGTGATTTTTCACATTATTCTAAATATTTAACCGTAGATAGTGCGCTATCTGCGGTTTTTTTCGTATCTTTGCGCCCGAATTATACGATGTCGGTTCGTCCGCTCATCCCATGGATTCAGGAAACCATTCTATAAAGAATAAAGAAATAATACATAATAATCAATTATGAGCAAACAAGTAGAAAAGATTAAGGAGCTGATCGCTAAGCGCGAACAGGCTCGTCTTGGCGGTGGCGAGAAGGCCATCGAGAAGCAGCATGCACGTGGCAAATATACCGCTCGTGAGCGTATCGAAATGTTGGTAGATGCCGGCAGTTTCGAGGAGTATGATATGTTCAAGTTGCATCGTTGCACTAACTTTGGCATGGAGAAGAAGCAGTACCTCGGTGATGGTGTTGTAGCTGGTAGCGCTACTATAGCCGGCCGTCTGGTTTACGTATATGCTCAGGACTTCACCGTAAATGGTGGTTCACTCTCTGAGACTATGGCACAGAAAATCTGCAAGGTAATGGATATGGCTATGACTATGGGTGCACCTGTTATCTGCATGAACGATTCTGGTGGTGCTCGTATTCAGGAAGGTATCTGCGCCCTCGCTGGTTACGGTGAGATTTTCGAGCGCAACATCCTCGCTTCTGGTGTCATCCCACAGATTTCTGCTATCATGGGCCCTTGCGCCGGTGGTGCCGTTTACTCTCCAGGTTTGACCGACTTCATCATCATGAAGGAGCAGACTTCTTATATGTTCCTGACTGGTCCTAAGGTTGTCAAGACCGTAACTGGTGAGGACATCGATGCAGAGCACCTCGGTGGTGCATCTGTTCACGCAACCAAGAGTGGTGTAACCCACTTCGCTGCTAAGACTGAGGAAGAGGCTATCGAGATGATCAAAAGCCTGCTCTCTTACATCCCTAGCAACAATACAGAAGAAGCTCCACGCGTAGAGTGCACAGACCCTATCGACCGCATGGACGATACTCTGAACGAGATTATCCCAGACGATCCTAACCAGGCATACGATATGTACAAGGTGATTGGTGCTGTAACCGATAACGGAGAGTTCTTCGAAATTCAGCCTAAGTTCGCCAAGAACATCATTACAGGTTTCGCCCGCTTCAATGGTCAGAGCGTTGGTATCGTAGCCAACCAGCCAGCAGCTTACGCAGGTGTACTCGATGTAAACGCTAGCCGCAAGGCAGCCCGCTTCGTTCGTTTCTGCGATGCCTTCAATATTCCTATCGTTTCTCTCGTTGACGTACCAGGATTCTTGCCAGGTACAGGTCAGGAGTACAACGCTGTCATCCTTCACGGTGCACAGTTGCTCTACGCTTACGGCGAGGCTACCGTGCCAAAGATTACTATCACATTGCGTAAGAGCTATGGTGGTAGCCACATCGTGATGGGTTGCAAGCAGTTGCGTGCTGACTTGAACTTCGCTTGGCCATCTTCAGAGATTGCTGTAATGGGTGCCAGCGGTGCCGTTGCCGTTCTCTGTGGTAAGGAAGCTAAGGCTAAGAAGGAAGCTGGCGAGGATGTTAAGGCATTCCTGGCTGAGAAGGAGCAGGAGTATACTGACAAGTTTGCTAATCCATATCAGGCAGCTCAGTATGGTTACATCGATGATGTCATCGAGCCACGTAACACCCGTTTCCGCATCTGCCGTGGTTTGGCTCAGCTCGCTACCAAGCGTCAGAGCTTGCCAGCTAAGAAGCATGGCTGTATGCCTATGTAATGATATAATTAAACATTAGAATAAATGGATAAGAATATTTATGCTGCAATTGCCATGGCACTCTATGAGTATCAGGGCAATAACGTACACGACAAGGAGCCTGGCATCATCACTATCAAGCCACGTCAGACGATGTGGAACGCCAAGTTCTTGAGTTTAACAGCTAAACCATAATGTAATAGAAATGAAAGAGTTTAAATATACAATTGACGGAAAAGAATACAAGGTTCAGATTGACGCTGTTGAGGGTAACATCGCAAGCGTGAACGTGAATGGCGAAGCTTACAAGGTTGAGATGGAACAGGAGCTGAGCCAGAGAAGAAGAAGGTTGTGCTTGGTCAGCCAGCTGCAGCATCTGATGATGCTGAGGCTACTCCAGCTGCCAACGTAAATACAGCCAATGCTGTAAAGGCTCCTCTCCCTGGTACTATCACCAGCATCGAGGTAGCTGTTGGTCAGGAGGTAAAGGCAGGTGATACTGTTGTCGTTCTCGAAGCTATGAAGATGCAGAACAACATCGAGGCTGAGAAGGATGGTAAGGTTACTGCTATCTGCGTTAAGCCTGGTCAGGCTGTGCTCGAAGAGGATGCACTCGTGGTTATCGAATAAATCAAGAATTTGAGAATTAGAGAATTATACTTCCAGATTCGGGATTATAATTCGGGTTCTTATAAAGAATATCAAAGGTCGCAAGCTGTTAATTGTTTGCGACCTTTTTCTATACTGCTGTATGAGCATAAACTGCTATACAAAGTAATTTTTTACTAAAGAAAAAAGACATAAAGTACTATAAAATGATAGATTTAACAGAAGAACAGATAGAAAGATACAGCCGCCACATCCTCCTTCAGGATGTAGCCTCGAGGGGCAGGAAAAGCTCCTCAATGCCAAGGTGCTCATCATTGGTGCCGGAGGATTGGGTTCCCCAGTTGCCCTCTACCTCGCTGCGGCTGGCGTGGGACATATCGGTATCGTGGATGCCGATGTGGTTGACCTCAGCAACCTGCAACGACAGGTCATCCACCAGACCAAGGACTTGAACACCCCTAAGGTGGAAAGCGCCAAGGAGAAGATGATTGCCATCAATCCTGATGTGGAGGTAACAACCTACCATACCTTCCTCGCCTCAGACAATGCCGAGGAAATCATCAAGCCATGGGATTTCGTCATTGATTGCACCGACAACTTCCCGGTGAAGTTCCTCATCAATGATGCCTGTGTGCGACTGGGCAAGGCATTCTCGCATGGCGGCATCCTGAGATTCCAGGGGCAGACCTTCACCCATCTTCCAGGCACGGCTTGTTACCGTTGTTTCTTCAAGGAGCCACCTCCAGCAGGCACTATTCCTACCAGTAGCCAGGCAGGAGTCCTTGGTGCCATCGCTGGTATGCTCGGAACCATCCAGGCTGCCGAGGCGTTGAAGTACTTCCTCGGTGTGGGCGAACTGCTCACCGACCGATTGCTCACCTTCGATGCCAAGACGATGAACTTCCGCACCATCAAGGTAAAGAAGCGTGCATCCTGCGAAATCTGCGGCGACCACCCTACCATCGATCATCTCATCGACTATGAGCAGGCTGCGTGTGATTTGAAACACCACTAAGATTTAGTGATTATTTTCGAATAAACACATATAACAAAAAGCAAGAGGGTGTGTCATAAGTCTATGGCGCACCCTTTTCGTTTTTTCTCCTTTTTCCAGATACGGAACTGAAAAAATTGTTTTTATTTACAACAAAGCCCAAACTTTCACAAGCTCGGGCTTTGCCTTTCCGCAAAAGATTTGTATCTTTGCAGAAAACTTCTTTAAGTATGGCAAAGATACAAATAAAATCTGAAACTCGGC
>ENA-OQBJ01000171-OQBJ01000171.1-human-gut-metagenome-genome-assembly--contig:-NODE-171-length-34459-cov-2.921968_pt1 | contig 34459 bp, 55 predicted proteins | sample MGYA00242743_ERZ504545 | MGnify/ENA primary metagenome ERZ504545 (study PRJEB26092, sample SAMD00036252) | human gut metagenome | host: Homo sapiens | study: EMG produced TPA metagenomics assembly of... | reverse complement strand
CATAACACAAATAACACAGAGTCGTAAATATATATACAAATTCCCCTAAAAAAAGACCTTCCAAGGTTGACTTTTTAGGTCTGCCCTCAGGAGGTCAGGGATTATAAAATCGATTTACTCAGACGGTTATCCTAAACAGGCCGTCGCGATTGCAGTAGGCATAGATAAAGCCATGGCCCCGGCTCAGGAAGCGGCACTGGGCCTCCTGTTCGGGATACAGTTTGACCAGGGTATAGCGATCGGCCGTCACATAAGCTATAAAGGAAATATAGTGTTCCTTAGTCATGGGATGATCGATGTGAACGAAAAATTCATGCTCGATCATGTCATAGTTAATTTGATGTTCGAAAGAGGCCTCTTCCACGGTAAGTACCGGCAGTTTGACACCGCAGCAGTTATAATCGCCTTCACCAAAGGTGGTGATGATATTGCCGCAAATGGGACAGACGTAAAATTTAAGCTTCTTCACATTTCCCGCGCGGTTGTCATTAATGGCATATTCGCCGGCAAAGAGTTCTGCCACGGAAATGCCGAGAGCCTCGGCTAAGGGTGTGACCAGGGTAATATCCGGCAAGCCCTTGCCGGTCTCCCATTTCGAAATCGTCTTGTCACTGATTCGTAATTTCTCCGCCAAGTCTTTTTGCGTCAGTTTTCTTTTTTCACGCAGTTCCTTTACCATCGTGCCTGATATATAGTTCATAGTCATAGTACTCCTTTCTGTTGCTACGACTATCTTAAGCTAAATCCAGAAAGAATACTACCTACGCAGCGTAGAGTACGTCCCTCGCCAAAAGAGGATTCGATGCAAACAGCAAAAAACCAGCCCCGAAGGCACTGGCTTTTTCTATAAAATCGGAAATGGACCTGTCTTTTTTCAATCAATAGCTGTGGGCCACAGCTTCTAAAATGATCCACTGGCCATTTCGTTTTTCCATGTCAAAGTTGAGTTCTAAGTTCCAAACGCGGCGATTGCCGTAAATGCGGGCGTCGACTTTATTGCGCGACTGCAGGGTTGCCTTATCACCATCGACCTTCACGATGACCCGTTCTTCCGTATCGCCAAAGTAACGCATCTGACCGTCGGTGACCTGGCTCAGCCATTCGTCCTTGGACTGATTATAGCCGGTCATATGGACTAAGTGGAAGTCGGGATCGAGGATGGTATTCAAGCCCTGAATATTCTGATTGATTTTATAGGTATAAAACTTGCGGTACGTGTCATATACGGCCATTTCTTCGGCAGTATACTCAGACGGTTTGCTCATGGCGTTGGTCATGTCTACTTGGCGAGACTGGCCGTCTTTAGCTGCCGTCGCATTCGCATTCTGGCTGGCAGCGGCCGTAGCTTCGGTTTTTACGGCGGAAGGCTGTGGTGTCGGTTCCTTGGCTAAGAAAAATCCCGTCGCCCCTAAGGCGATTAAAACGATAACTAAGATACTTTTTTTCATCATCTCGTTTCTCCTTGTCTATTTACAAAAGCTATAAGGTAACTCTCTATTATTCTACGATATCGGTTGAAGCAGCTGTTTCGGTCTGTCTCTTATAGGCCGCCAACCGTTCTTCGAGGCGCTCAATCGTCGCCTGCAGTGCCTGTGACCCCAGCACCATATGAAGCGGCGTGTCTTTCTTATCGACGCTTTCAATAATGCGGGCAGCCATCTTGGCCGGATCGCCGACGGCCAGCCCCTTTTTCGGTCGAGCATATTGAGGAACCCGTGTACGTGATCGTATTCAGGCATTAAATCTGCGACCTGCGCACTGCCGTAGCGGAATTCCGTACGGGCTCCGCCAGGTTCTACAATGGTGACATGGACGTTGAATTCAGCCACTTCCTGGGCTACGGATTCACAAAAGCCTTCAATCCCGAATTTAGTGGCATGATACATGGAATTAGCGGCATAGGCCACTTGACCTCCATAGGAAGAAATCTGAATGATATGGCCGCCCTGTTGTTTACGAAGGTATGACAGGGATGCGCGAATCAAAGAAATAGAGCCCCGCAAGTTGGTTGCCAGAATGCTGTCCACCTGTTCGTCACTCAGTTCCTCGGCGGCACCGAACAAGCCGTAACCGGCATTGGAAACGATGACGTCGATGCGGCCGTGTTTGGCAAAGGCTTCATCGACGACGCGGCGTACCGCATCCGTATCTCGTACATCGAGGAGTCGACAGTCAAAGGTATCGGGATAGGCCTTGACTAAATCGGCGACGGCTTCCGGTTTGCGAACTGTGCCGATAACTGTATCCCCCTTGGCTAACAACTGCTTCGTCATTTCGAGTCCAAATCCGCTGGATACACCGGTAATCAACCAACTGCGCTTCATATACGTCACTCCTTATCTACTAAAATCCTCACGATTGATATTAAATTTTCTGTCCTACAGGGTGTCTTGCAACTTACATCCCTATCATACAAGAAAAAGACGCGCAATAACAATTCGTCTTACGCGTCCATTCCATAAGTTTTACTTATGTGTTTTATGTTAAGCACAAGCAGGTCTTCTTCTTTCGATTTTACATTCACAATTAACCCCTGTCTATGCTACAATAAAGATAATGTTACAATTTTAATTATTATTTTTAGTTCAAAATCTAGGAGATGTTCACGATGCCCCGAAAACTGATGCTAACCCTCGTTCTGTCTTTATTTTTTGCCTTACCTTGCTTTGCCCACTCCTATCCCCTGTCCGAAGCGTATATCGGAGGCGTCGGCCCTAACTGCACCTTAGGATATGTCAAAAGTATTTATGGAGAACCCAGTCTAAACGATGGTTCAATACCGATGGAGTCCGCGGCGTCGCCTATTACTACAGCCCCTCGTATCAAGTCACGGCAGAACCTGGACGAAGAATGCCATACCGGAAGATGAATTCCCTGTCGTCGGATATACGGTAAAAGCAATAATCTCTCTACCCCTTCGGCATTACCGTCGGCGTTCCTTACAGCACTGTTGAGAAAATGTATGGGCCCGGTCAACGATACGTCGAAAAAGGGAAGGTTAAATACCTTTACGACCTTCCCGGTCAACGTGCCATTGTTTTTACCATAAATAAAAAGGGCATCATTACCGATATTTACCTGGGAACTGATTTTTAAAGACCTTTTACCGAGAATCGTAATTTAGCTGAATGATCAACAAAAAAACTTGCACAGTATTTTGTGCAAGTTTTTTATAATTACCTCAAGGTGTCCAATTAATGGAAATTTCAGAAATCTTCTTTTTGCTATTATATTTGAACCTCATGTTTTGTTCCCAGCTTCCATTACAAAAGTAGGCATGGTCTCCTTTACGCAGTTCAGAGGGGCTAAAGTAATCGGCGACCATGGAGATATCCTGACCAACGGAAAAGCCGGCCGGCGTCTTTAAACCATTATTGCTGTCGTCCGAACTTCCAGGACACCGCCCTTACGATTATAGGTAATAAAAAAACTATTCCCATAATTGGCAATATGAACCGTATCAACCGTAACCGGATCGTACTCATAAGAAACCTTATCGGGCTCACCGTAAATAGACTGGACGTAAGCTTCTGTCGAAGTCAAGCTGACACCGCCAATAGCAATGTGACCGTTCCCAATATATGAGATTGGCGAATAAGCAAAGGCCGACAGAGTCATGGCAAAACAAAAGATCAGGCCCAGTAACATAGATAATTTCGTTTTCATTGAACTTCCCCCTTAACGGTAATGGACATCTTCATCGACGACTTCGCCATCTTCATTGATGGTGACGCTGCTCGGTCCAATCCGCTGGGAATGAAAGAGTACCTGGTAGCCGTCTTCTACCACTTCGAGGCCATAAATCATGACACCGGGGTACATATCGGATACGATATCCTGCGCTTCATCGGCATCAATGGCAAAAACAGCGGTCGTCGGTACGATACCACCCAAACTGAAGGCGAGACTCATGCCTAATCCCCCAATGACGAGGGCTTTCTTAAAAAGATTCACAACGCAACCTCCTATAAAAAAACACAATAACAGTTATATATTACAGTTTCGACATAAAATTATATATTCCTGCTAGAAGTTTCCATGTCAATCCTATAGGGGCTTCGTTGTGACTCCGTAACTTGGCGTGATGTTAATTTTGATAGGCCAGTTTTTGCGAGGTTCCACCAAAGCGGTGGGCCGGTCGATACCACAAGAGCAGTACAAAGATGCAAACCGCGGTGACGGCCAGGCTGACCGGATAGGCCATCATGATCCAGTAAAAGTCGTGGTACTGGGGAAAGACGGCAAAAATCCAAAAGAGACGGCTGCCGCAGATACTGACGGTCGTAACGGCTGCCGGCAGTAAAGAAATGCCGAAGCCGCGCATATAGCCGGACATATTTTCATACAAAACGGTGAACACATAGGCAAAGAAGATCATCTTCAAACGAAGCATGCCGAGTTCAATGACGGCGGATCCGGAGAAAGAGGGATAACAGGAAGGGGCCGAAAGAGAAAACCAGGAAAACGGCGGCAACGGAGGCGATGATGTCTTCGACGAGAGCAATCTTGAAAATGCGGCGGCAGCGATCGAGCTGGCCGGCGCCGTAATTTTGGCCGACAAAGGTCGTGCAGGCCTGGCTAAAGGAATTGAGGACGTCGTAGGTTATCATTTCGAGGTTAAAGGCAGCAGCCGAAGCGGCAATGGCATTCGTCCCCAAGCTGTTGATGGCTGCCTGGATAACGATGTTGGCCAAGGTAAAGACGCCGCTTTGCACACCGGCCGGAAGGCCGATGGCGACAACGGAGCGGACGCAGTCCCAGTGAATGCCGATGGCTTTAACCTGAAGCTGAATATAGCGTTGAGGCCGCATCAACAGGCGAAACAGGATGACGGCACTGACGGCGTTAGCCAGCACCGTAGCCAGGGCAGCCCCGGCAACGTGCAGGTCGAGGACAGCGACGAAGAACAGGCAGAGAATGACATTCACTAGTTCCGACACAATGAGTACCTTTAAGGGCATGCGCGTATCGCCGACGCTGCGGAAGATGGCCGATTCAAAGTCATAAAGCATGATGACCGGCAGTCCTAAGAGATAAATTCGTAAAAAGAGTACTGCTGACGGCAAGACGTCATCCGGTACGTTGAGAGAATCGAGAAGCGGTGCAGCTATGCCCTCTCCCAAGAGGCTACGGCGACGCCGACGATCAGGGCCATAACGACGGCTGTATGTACCGTATGAGTTACCGTCAGTCGGTCCTTACGACCGATGGCATTAGCAATGACGACGTTGACGCCGAGGGCCATTCCGATAAAAAGGTTGAGTATCAATCCGATAATCGGAATATTAGCTCCGATGCCGGCGACAGCAATGGTATTGTCGGCCCCGCTGAAATGACCGACGATGGCCAAATCAGAAGCCAGGAACAGTTGTTCCAAAATAACAGTTGCTGCTACCGGCAGGGCAAACAGAGGGATCTTATCCCAAAGCGAACCGTGCAGCATATCTATTTTAAACATTTTTTTGATGGACGCCATGCGTCGTATTTGTTTCTTCCATGGTGGGTCTCCTCCTAACGACACTCATTATAGTGCCGCTAAGGATACATAGCAAAGACCTATAATCTATCATTACCATAGTTTACAAGAATGATTCATCATGCTACAATGAGCCTTAAACAGAAAGGAGACTTCATTCATGGATATCCGCGTCTTACGCTACTTTCTGGCTACGGCCAGGGAACAGAATATCACTCGCGCCGCCGAAACCCTGCACATTGCCCAGCCTTCTCTTTCGAAACAGCTGATGGAACTGGAAGCGGAACTGGGAAAACAATTGTTGATTCGGGGCAAACGACGCATCACCCTTACGGCCGATGGGATACTCCTGCGAAAACGAGCTGAAGAAATCGTTGCCCTCCTCGAAAAAACGGAACAGGAAATCGCCTCGACAGACCAGGATATCAGCGGCACCGTCGCCATCGGCGGCACGCCGCGCCAATGCGTCCTCGAAGCCGCGTCGGCCCTTCATCAGCAGTATTCGAAAATCCGCTTTTCCTTCCACGTCGTGACGCTCCCGACATCACCGAACGACTCGATCACGGCAGTTTGGATTCATCGTCCTCCTCGACCGACCGAACAGGGCCACTTACGACGCCCATCCCCTGCCCGACGCCTCGTATTGGGGCCTGCTCATGAAAAACGACGATCCCTTGATCCAAAAGACGGCCATCACGCCAAAAGACCTCTGCAGCCGCCCCCTGGTCATCGCCCAACGAGAAGGGATCCGGCAAATGCTCTTCGATTGGGCCCAATCCTATGCGGACCAATTGGACATCATCGCCACCTACAACGTTCTGAACGGCACGCCGGTCCCTTTCACCCTCTACACGCCGGGCCTGGTCCTCACGATCCGCGATCTCCTGTCGCCGACCATCGATCCGGCCGTCGCCTTCCGTCCCCTCGATCCGCCCATTAACACCAGCCACTACCTGGTCTGGAAACGCTACCCCGCCTTTTCGCCGGCCAGCCAAAAATACCTGGAAACGGTCTATCGCCTCTATCCGAAAAAATAGCCGCAGAAAACGGACCTTTCAGGCCAAAAGAAAACTCCCTTTTAGGCAGACAGGCAATACGCATGCAGCCTGTCCGCTAAAAGGGAGCCCTATAATGTCTTTATAGGTGTAGAGCAGTATCTCTATCAGAGGATTGATTTATAGAGAGCTACAATTTGGGATTTTTCAACGTCTCTCGGATTTCCGGGAGTGCAGGCATCGGCCATGGCCGAATCAGCCAGGAAATCAATGTCTTTTTCCTGAACGCCGAGTTCAGAGAGTTTTCGAGGAATACCGACATCGTCAGCTAATTTCTGGCAGGCATCAATGGCAGCTTGGCGGTATTCGTCCTGACTCATGGTATCAACATCAGCCACGCCCATAGCCCGAGCGACTTCACGATACCGTTCCCCCGTTGCCGACGCATTGAAGGTCAGAACGGGTGCCAAGAGGATGGCACAAGCAACACCATGGGGAATATCATAAAAAGCGCTTAACGGATGAGCCATGGAATGGTCGATCCCCAAGCCGACGTTCGAAAAGCCCATGCCGGCAATGTATTGGCCAAGCGCCATTTTTTCTCGGGCTTCCATGTCCCCTTCAACCGACTTACGCAGCCATTTGCTAATAATTTCAATGGCTTTCAGATGCATCATATCCGTCATTTCCCAAGCGTTCTTGGTAATATAGCCTTCAATCGCATGAACTAACGCATCCATACCGGTCGCAGCACAGAGTTTTTTAGGCATAGATGCAACCATATCCGGATCAATGACCGCCACGATAGGAATATCATGAGGATCGCAGCAGACAAATTTACGATGCTTTTCAGGATCGGTAATGACATAGTTAATCGTAACTTCAGCAGCAGTCCCACTCGTCGTGGACACCGCGATAATCGGCAGGCACTTGTTCTTCGTAGGCGAAGCCCCTTCCAGCTGCGGACATCGGCAAATTCCGGGTTCGTCAAAATGATGGCAATGGCTTTGGCCGTATCCATCGCAGCGCCGCCGCCGACAGCACGATGATATCTGCCTTGGCATCCTTACAAAAGGCTACGCCGTCCTGAACATTTTTAATCGTCGGATTGGGCTTAATCTGATCATAAACCGTATACGCGATGCCTGCCGTATCGAAAAGATCGGTAATCTTTGTAGCTACTTTAAATTCATTAAATCCTTGTCGGTAATGACGACGACATGCTGACAGCCACGGGCTTTCACTTCCGTGACGATTTCATTGATAGCGCCTTTACCAAAGTACGAAGTTTCATTTAAAGTGATCTTATTTGCCATAGAGCATTCCTCCTACAACGAGTATAAATTATTTTCATTTATTTATATGAAATTATCATGCCAAATAAGAGAAAGAAAAAAGGATGAAGGCCTTCTATTGGCACTGTTACGCCGTATATATTTTTTTGTCTCGTTTTTTTCAGGAAAAATGAAAACAGAAAAAGCAAAAAAAGTCTCAAATATCTTGAGACGTTTGAGACTTTTTGAGAATTTTGAGATTTATGAGACAGTTCAAGGGCAGGCTAAGGGTGGCGGCGCCGGATTTCTTTAGGCCGAATCCCATAGTGCTGACACAGGCGGTAAAAAGTCGCGCGGCTTACGCCATAGGAAGCAGCCGCGACCGATACCTTCCCAAAGGATTTTTCCAGGCACTGCAGAAGTGCCGTTTTTTCTGCGTCATCCCTGGAATGATGCTTCAATACGGGAGACGTAACGGGTTGCTGCCTGTCCCGAAGCGATAAGTCATGAGGCATGATAACGGCCGATGAGCTGGTATAAAAAGCTCGTTCAATGCAATTTTGCAGCTCTCTTACGTTGCCGGGCCAAGCATATTCCTGCAGGGATTTCAAGGCCGCCGGCGATAGTTGGCGGGTTCGATCGTGATAGCGACTGTTAAAACGCTTCAGAAACAGGTTAGCACAGTAACGGATATCTTTCGGTCGGCTGCGGAGGGGTGGGATGGATAGTTTAAGAATATTCAATCGATAGTATAAGTCGCTGCGAAACGTTCCTTTCGCGACTTCCGATTCCAAACAGCGATTGGTCGCCGAAATGACGCGGACATCGAGTTTCTTTTCTTCTTTACCGCCAATACGGCGAATACAAAGGGTTTCGACAGCCCGCAGCAGCTTGGCTTGGAATTCCAGGGGCATTTCCCCAATTTCGTCGAGAAAGAGCGTTCCGTGGTCGGCTAGTTCGAATTTGCGGGATTCCCTTCGCGAAGTGCTCCCGTAAAGGAACCTTTTTCATAGCCGAATAATTCACTTTCAATCAAATCGCGAGGTAACGATGCACAATTTACGGCAACAAAAGGTCCTTTGCAGCGAGGACTTGCGGCATGGATGGCCTGAGCAAAGAGTTCTTTACCAGTTCCGCTTTCCCCTTCAATGAGGAGGCTGCTGTCATAGTGAGCATACTGACGGGCTTCGGCAATGACTTCCTGCATGGAGGAATCGTCCGTATAAATCGTTTGAAAGGTATACGTCGCCTGATTGCCGGCCACGCGGTTAACGGAGCGAAATAAGTGTTCCTGCCGCCGCAAAACCAGCGTATAGGTTTGCCCCGTAGCATCACAAGTTGGCGATAGTGCGGCACTGAATGGTATGTTTTCTTCGGTAAAACGACACAAAGATCATCCATATAGACCGGACTATCACTCTTTGCCTGGGAATTCATGGCCGACCAGTCGATTTGCGGCAGGACACGGCGGAAATCGAGGGCCGACAACTCGCCATGCGATAAGCCCAATTCACGATAGGCCGTCGCATTGGCCCAGCGCAGGGTTAATTTATCGTTTAAAAGGAGAATCGATTCTTGCAAACCGTCGGCAGCCGCTTCATGAAATGGCTCTGGTGATAAGAACGCAGTGTCTGTTCGATACTAAAGGCGCAGGCTACCACCAAGGCTAAGGTATGAGGATGAGCTGCATCGGCACTGCCGGAAAGGTCCAGCACGCCGATCACTTGTCCGCCATTGCCATGGATAGCGCAGCTGAACAGCTCCAGTTATGCTGGTCAGCGCAATAATGCTCGGCACCGACAAGCTGTATGGGCCTATCATATTCCAGGGCAAGCCCCGGTCCATTCGTACCAACACAGTCATTTCGCCAAACAGAACCGGGATGGAAAAAATATTTTCTGAATGCTGTAAAATCGTGTCGTCCCCAATCGTACGCAGCACGCAGCCAGTACTATCCATTAAGGCTAAGAGCGAGTGCGATTCCCGGACAATTTCATGAACACTTTGCATGATCGGTTCCGCCACTTGCAGCAATAATCTGTTTTTTTGGCGGATTCTATTTAGATGCGCTAAATCAACGGGGAGATTTTTCCGGTGCCATGGGTCGATTCCTTTCTGGCGGCACTCTTTCCACGAATGGGCAATGAGTGGCGGTAATCCCTTGCTCAAGACGCCCTCTTCGATAAAGCGACGCCAGATTTTTTTCCGTTCTTGTAAATCCATAACTACAATAACTCCTTTGCCTATAAAAAATCCAGTGTATCCTTATATCCATTTTACCACCCTTCCCTCCTTTTAAACACCTGGTACCTTTCAAGCATGAGCAAATTCAGCATCGATTGACCAACCATAATGGCGGAACCACTGGGCAACTCCCTGTTAATACAGGTTAGACGACGATATTATCCCATCCTATAGTAAAAAAAACGACCTCACAGCGTTAGATGTTTAAGTCTAACGTTAGGAGGTCGTTTCACTCTAGGAGGCTTCTTTCAACTTATCGGTTTCGGAGTATCTTTATCTTCTAATCAAAAGCAGACGCCGGCCTGCAAAATGACATTGGGATAGTAGGAAAATTCACCGGTCCGTACGGCAAATTTAACATGAGCTGATTCTTTTTTCAAATCTACATGAGGAATGAAATCTTCTTCAGCCCCCTTCAAGGTATCCCGCAGGTGGCCCAAGATTTCCGGATTGGTCTTTTTGATTTCTTCAGCCAGCGTATACTGTTCGACGACGATTTCATCCATGATCGCGTCGAAGACTTGGCGAAAGGTCGGTACGCCGCCTACGACAGCCAAATCGATAATGGGAACGCCACTGGGAATCGGCATTCCGGCATCACAGAGGAGAAACCGATCTTTATGGCCCAGGGCGGCTAAGGCGCCGGCCAGCTGGCCGTGGATAATCCCTTTTTTCTTCATAACAACACGTCCTTTCGAAACGTAGGCAGTCAGGCTCCTTGGTGAGTCACTGCTAAGGTTTGCGAGATGGCTTGCTGCCACCCCTGTATCAATTCACGACGTCGTGCCCCTGCCATAGAGGTTCATAAGAAAGGCCCTTCATGTCTTTAAACAAGGCATCCTGATCGTAGAGTCCGACGGCAAGGCCAGCGGCATAGGCTACTCCAATGGCCGAGAGTTCAGCCGCTTCCGGTACATCGACGGGACAATCGAGAAGATCCGTTTGAAACTGCATGAGGTAGGCATTTTTCGTAGGACCGCCGTCGACGCGAAGGGACGGCAGTCTATAGCCTGATTCTTGCTGCATCAAGGTCGTGACGTCATTGATCTGATAGGCAATGGCATCGAGGACGGCGCGGACCATTTCTTTTTTACCGGTCACGCGGGTGACACCGGTATAAAGGCCCGTCGCCTGACTTCCCAGTACGGAGCGCCGAGACCCGTAAAGGCCGGCACAAAATAGCTGCGGTCTTTCGGATTGGCCGCCTTAGCTAAATTCATCGTTTCTTCCGGCGATTGGATAAGCTGTAAATCGTCTTTGAGCCAGGTAATGGCCGCTCCCGTGTAGTTGATATTGCCTTCAAGGACATAGGTCGCCTTGCCGGAGAGACTCCAAGCTAGGGAGGTCACCAAACCGTGCTGACTATAAACGGCTTATCGCCGATATTCATCATGACCGAAGAACCGGTACCGTAGGTAGCTTTAGCCATTCCCGGTCGATGGCAGGCTTGGCCGAATAAGGCCGCATGGGAATCCCCGAAAACGGCGTGGATGGGAATGGCTTCCGGCAGGATACCGTCAAAATCCGTCTTTCCATACAGACCGTTTGAATCGGTCACTTCTGGTAAGGCCGACGGTTCAATGCCAAAGGCACGGCAGACATCCTGAGACCAGGTCAAACGCCCAATGTCAAAGAGCTGAGTCCGCGAGGCATTGGAAAAATCGGTACGGAAAACCTGACCTTTGGTCATGCAGTAGACGAGCCAGCTGTCCATGGTCCCCATACAGAGATTGCCTTCAGCCATGAGGGCCTTGGTACCTTCAACATGGCGCAGGATCCAGGCTAGTTTGGCCGCTGAAAAATAAGGCGATAAAGGCAATCCCGTCGTATTTTTAATTAAAGAATCAAACCCCTTACGACGAAGTTCTTCACAAATTGCCGCGCCCCGGGCACACTGCCAGACGATGGCCCGATGGACGGGCCGTCCGGTCTGACGATTCCAGCCATGGCCGTTTCACGCTGATTACTGATGCCGACGGCCTTGATATCCCGGCCGTCTATGTCGGCCGCTTCCAGCATGTCCCGGATTAAATCCTTCAAATTACACCAGATTTCATCCGGATCGTGTTCGACCCAGCCTTTTTCGTCAATATACTGTCGGTGCGACTTAGTTGCCTTATGGCAGATGGTCCCGGCATCGTCAAAGAGCAGTACTTTGGTGCCCTGCGTGCTCTGATCAATGCCGAGGATATACGATTTCATATTAAAGCAGTTCCTTGGCGGCTTTGACGATGCCTTCGGCGTCGAGTCCGTAGTGGTGGAAAATATCTGCCGAATTACCGGTAACGACCGGTGCATCGGGCAGGGTCAAGTTGACGACCTTCGTCGGATGTTCAGCAGCCGTAAGCTGGGCGACCATGGCACCGAGGCCGCCGTAGGGGGAATGTTCTTCGACCGTCAAGATAGCCTTCGTTTCTTTAGCTGCCTTGAGAATGGCTTCCGTATCAAGGGGTTTCAAGCAGTACATGTCGAGGACGCGGACGGATTTTCCCTGTGCAGCCAGGGTTTCGGCTGCCTTTTTCGCTTCATAGACCAATTCACCGCAGGCGATGATGGTAAGTTCCGTCCCGTCTTGGACGGTAACGGCCTTATCCATGGTAAAGTCGAGTTTTCCGTCTTCATAGACTCTTCGACGGCATTGCGGCCGATGCGGATATACGCTGGTTCACTGTCGGTGACGAATTCTTTCATCAAGGCCGTCGCCAAATACTGGTCGCTCGGGAAGTAGACGCGAAGGCCGGGGATGGATCCCATGGTAGCAATATCCGTTGCCGAATGATGGGTCATGCCGAGAGCCCCGTAGCTGACGCCGCCGCTGATACCGACCAGTTTGACATTGGTATGGGAATACGCGACGTCGACTTTAGCCTGTTCCATGCTGCGCGTCGAGAGGAAACTTGCCGGCGATACGGCAAAGGGACGTTTACCGGCAGCAGCCAGACCAGCACTGATGCCGACCAAGTTCTGTTCAGCAATGCCGACTTCTACGAATTGGTCACTGTGTTCTTCGGCATAAGGGCCGAGAGCACCGGAACCGCGGGAGTCACTGCAAAGGACAACGATATCTTTATTTACCTTGGCTTCCTCACTGAGGAATTCTGCGATTACTTTCTTAATGGCTTTGCTCATAATGCTGCCTTCCTTTCGTCGAGTTCTTTCATAGCTGTTGCAACCTGATCGGCTGTGGGGACTTTGTGATGCCAGCCGCTTGATTTTCCATGAAGGATACGCCGCAGCCCTTGGTCGTGTTAGCGATGATGACCGTCGGTTTCCCTTTCGTACGTTTAGCCAGGTCGACGGCAGCGTCGATGGCATCCATGTCGTTGCCCGGGATGGACAAGACGTTCCAGCCAAAGGAAGCCCATCGTTCTTCGGCGCTGTCCTGGCCCATGACTTCTTCCGTCGTACCGGAAATCTGAAGGCGATTGCGGTCGACAAAGACCGTGAGGTTATCAAGGCCATACTGCGGACCTGCCATAGCCCCTTCCCAAACAGAACCTTCATCACATTCACCGTCACCTAAGACGACGTAGGTCCGATAAGCGCGCTGATCCATTTTTGCGGCCAAGGCCATGCCGACGCCAACCGCCAGGCCGTGACCCAGGGAACCGCTGTTGACTTCGACGCCGGCAATCTTGTTATTGGGATGGCCGATAAATTTCGATAAGTACTGGGAATAGGTCTGAAGTTCTTCTTTCGGGAAGAATCCTTTGTCGGCCAGGATGGTGTAAAGTGCTTCTACACAATGGCCTTTACTGAGAACGAAGCGGTCGCGTTCCGGATCCTGTACCTTGTCGGGTCCGACATTCATCTGTTTATAATATAAGTCGACCAAAATGTCGGTAACGCTGAGGTCGCCGCCGATGTGCCTGTTCCGGCGTGGTAAATCAGATTGACGATATCTTTTCGGATATCAATAGCTTTTGCACGAAGATCCATTTTTATTCTCCTCTCAAATATGCCTTAACGTCTTCTTCAATGGGATCATAGAGATCCGGAGCGACGCCGATATACTTACAAGCTTCATATAATACAGGGACTACATCCTTATGGATGCCGACACAGTGGTGAATATAAGGGCCTTCTACGATTTTAGCTTCCAACCGTTTGATGTTGTCTACTTCGACCCAGAGGTAGGTGCCCATGCCGGCCGGTCCATCGACGCCCTTGCGTTGCCGAGAAGCAGGGAATATTCGCCGTTGTCGCCGTCGAAGCGCACCAGGCTGATATCGCCGTGTTTGGCTTCGGCCGTCAGGCTACCCGGATAGTCAAAGGCTAAGGGGTAGGTCAGTTTCGGCGTTTCCTTGGCAACCGAAATCGGCCAGGGACCGCAGTGCTGCAGGAGTTCCCCATTTTCAATATCCGGATGACGGATGGTCCAATCGGCAAAGAAGGAACGCGTGCCGTCGAGGGCTGCCGCTTCTACTAGGAGAGCCGTAATAGCACCGTGGATATCCGTTTCACAGACCATGGGAATCCCGATTTCATTGAGCATGGCGTTAGCGGCACAAGGCATGACACCGAGTTCACCCTGGAGAGCATTCCAGCACTGGATGGCACCGGCGTTACAGCCGTATTTTTCCATCAGTCCTTTCATGGCGACGTACAGGCCGGCTACGTTTTCGACTTCGTCGTCTTTAATGCGGACATCCATGTGGGAGCGGATGTAAGCAACGGCCTTGTCGACTTCCGTCTTTTCGGCTTTGGCCTTGGCGACGGCTTCCGTCAGTTCCGGCATCGGGATCGGTGCCAGTTGAATGTTGAACTTTTCTAAGAGTTCCCCTTCATTGCACATGGTCGACCAGAAATCATAAGGACGGGGACCGATCTGCAGGATGCGGATATTGCGGAAGGTCTTGACGACGTTACAGACAGCTAGGAAATCTTTAAGGCCCCGTTCAAAGACGGGATCGTCGAGACGACAGTTGGTCATGTACGTAAAAGGGACTCTAAACCTACGAAGTACTTTACCGGTAGCAAAGAGGCCACACTGGGTATCGCGCAGGCGAATGCCCTTTTCATCCGGCCGTTCATCGAGGGGCCACAAGAGGACGGGAACGTTCAAGTCTTTGGCCAAGCGGGCACATTCATACTCGGTCCCGAAATTACAGTGCGGCAGGAACAGGCCGTCGATCTTTTCTGCTTTAAACTTTTCGACAATCTTCAACCGGTCCTTTTCATCATAGAGCAGGCCTTCTTCATTGATATCGTCGATATCGACGAAGGAGATACCTAACTCTTCCAACTTCTGTTTCGTCAATCCTCGATACTTGACGGCATCGGGGGCGCTAAAAATGCTGCGTCGTGTCGGCGCAAAACCGATTTTAATAGTAGTCATGATAAAGCCTCCTTTAAGCTTAGGCATACGTATTTGTGTTCTTAAACTTCTTGAACCCATTATAAATTATTTAATTAAAAATTTCAATAGTTTAAATAAAAATTTTCCCGGTTATTTTTAGGTATTTACGCGTTAATATATAATAAAATTCATTATATAGCGCCATTTATGCCAACAATACATCGAAATTTAAATGATTTCATGGTATATCACTCTTGATTTTAATTAAATTTAATGGTAATATTTAGCATATAGTTTAACTAACGGTTTTAATTATTTAAAAAGGAGTGCGATATATATGCAACCTGCAGCTGATCACATCAGTATCCGCGAAAAAATCTGTTACGGCCTTGGAGATTCTTCGGCCAACATCTTCTTCGGTATGACCATGATGTTTCTTCCCTACTTCTACACCGACGTCGTCGGCCTTACAGCCAGTGCCATGGGGGCCTTATTCCTCATCGCCCGGCTGGTCGATGCCTTTTCGGATCCGATCATCGGCAACTTTGCCGACCGTCACGAAACGAAACACGGTCATTACCGTCCCTTCTTGCTGTACTTAGCCATCCCCTACGGCTTATCTTGCTTTTTAGTCTTTCTTGCTCCCGACTTATCCTACACAGGGAAATTGATTTACGCCTTTGTAACCTATATTTTCTTGATCCTGATGTATGCCAGCACCGTCGTTCCTTACGTCGGCCTGCTCTCGGTCCTGACCGATAATCCGGCAGAACGCCTGGCCATCAATTCCTACCGTTTCCCCTTGGCCAAGTCGGCCTTCCTGCTCTGCTCGGCCGTCGTCCCAATGTTCGTTGCCACCTACGACAAAGCCCATGAAGCCCAGGCTTACAGCCACGCCATGATCATCATCGGTATCCTCGCCGCCTGCTGTACCTTGGCCTGCTTCTTCGGCACTAAAGAACGCAGCCATCCGCTGATCGTCAAAGACGAAAATGACACCCTCTTTTCTAAAATTAAAATCATTGCTAAGACCCGAACGCTTCGCAGTTTCTACATCTTCTTTGCCTTGACGCAGGCCGCCTTCACCTTTAAAGGCAGCTCCGCCATCTATTACGCCAAGTACTATTTGGCCCAGAACGACGCCTACCTGACGGGCCTCTTATCGGCTTTCTCCATTGCCGGCATCGTCGCTCCCATCGTATCCATGTGGCTCATCCGCAAAAAGTCTTCAACAAGTTGGCCATGCTCCGCGTCGCTACCTTAGGCGCTGCTGTAACGGCCGCTCCGATTCTCATCATTCCGCCAGAACACTATCTCTTGTCGTCCCTGTTCCTCATCTTATCGACCTTCTTCGGCGAACTCGGCATCGTCGTCTACTGGGCCCTTCCGGCAGACTGCGCCGATTTGTGCAGCTTAAGTTCAATAAGAAGATGGCCGGTGTCCTCGGCGCCGTCGCCTCTTCTCTCAGAAATTTGCCATGAGTCTCGTCGGCGCCGGCATCGGTCTGATTTTGACCTTCGTCAGCTATCAGCCGGGCGCCGCCATTACGCCGGCCGTTGCCAGCGGCATCTTAGCCATTACCGCTGCGCTTCCCATCGCTTGCCATGTCATCAGCTACTACTTCCTCAACCAATACGACCTCGACGAAGCCGCAGTCCGCAAGATCCATTTGGAATTGGCCGGCTTGTATGCCCAGGCCGAACAGGCTCACTAATATCCATCACACCACGAAAGGAAGGATAATTACTCATGGATAAAAGAACGATCATCAGCATCAGTCGTCAATACGGCAGCGGCGGCCGTGAAGTCGCCCAGCTCCTCACTAAAAAAACAGGCTTTCACTTGTACGACCGTCAAATCATCGATTCGGCTGCCAAAGAACTCGGGATCAGCAACTGGACGGAAGAACAATTAAAGGCCCTGGAAACGAGCGAGCCGGCCCCCTCGGGTTCATCCCCTTCTATTCTTTTGGGGCTGCTGAAGGCCCGTCAGACACGAGCATGTTCGTCGCTGAATCGAAAATCATCCGCCAACTGGCAAAATCGGTTCCTGCATCATCCTCGGCCGCTGCGGCGACTTCGTCCTGCGCGACTTTTCCAAACACTATTCCTTCTTTATCTGCGCCGACGACGATTTCCGTACCGAACGCGGCCGGACAGAATATGACGGCAAGACCCTTCAGGAAATCAAGACTGAAGACCAGAAACGGGCCGATTATTACGAATACTATACGGGAGAACGTTGGGGACAGCCTGAAAAATATTCTTTATCCATCAACGCTTCAAAAATCCCCCTCGACAAGGCAGCTGACTTGATTATCCGCTACGTCGAACTCCTTCAGGCATAACGAAAAAAGAGCCTCTCCTCCACCGGGTTCCTCATGAACAGCTGCCATAGGCAGACTGCTGAGGTCCCATACTGAAGGAAGGCTCTTTTTATGCCTTAGATCCGATTTCTGACTTTACTATCATTTTATGACGTGCTACACTTTTAATTGAATCGATTTATAATTTCAACAGATATGCATAAATTTTTATAAAAGCAGGAGGTATGAAATGGCAACAGTGACCATCAAAGACATTGCAGAACAACTGGGAGTTTCTCCGGCCACGGTCTCTCTTGCTTTAAACGGACGCCCCGGCGTCAATGAAGAAACGCGGCTCGCCGTATTGAATCTGGCCAACCGCCTTGGATACCGCGGCACGACGAGCAAAAAGGCCGTAGCTCCACAAGGGTCATCAATTTTTTAATCTACCGTAAATCGGGCAGTATCATCACCAGTACCCAATTTTTCACCCGCCTCGTCGTAGCCGTCGAAAAAGCGGCCCGGGCGCATCACTACACCTTGACCATCACCTACTGCGACGGCCAGGATCAACTGGCATCGTGCATTGCCGAAGCCGCTGCTGCCCAAGCGTCGGGAATCTTGATGCTAGGCACGGAAATGGAACATGACGATCTGCCCCTCGTTGCAAGCGCCCCCCTTCCCATCGTCGTCCTCGACAACGAGCTGACGGCCTCGCCCCTCGATATGGTATCCATCCATAATTTAGACGGCGTATGGCAGGCCGTTCACTACCTTCACGATCAAGGGCTGAGCGATATCGGCTACCTGCGAAGCTCGGTCCCGATCACGAATTTGAAATGCGCTACCTGGCTATACGTACGCCTAGTCGAATCAAGCTCCACAAAAAAATAGATGACACTAAGGTCTACGAGTTGTCCCCATCCATCGAAGCCGCTCAGCAGGATATGAATGCCCTCTTAGAACGAGGCTGCACCCTTCCTGAAGCTTTCATCGCTGATAACGACCTCATCGCCCTCGGCGCCATCCGGGCCCTGCAGCAGCGTGGCCTGCGCATTCCCGAAGACATTGCCGTCATCGGCTTTGACAATATCCCCTTAGCTGAATATGCCCAGCCGCCTTTAAGTTCCGTCGAAGTTCCCTGTGAAAACTTAGGGAAATCAGCCGTCGAAACCCTCCGTTGGCGCATCCGCAATCCCAAGGCAACCCCGCGAAATGTGGCCACGGGGACAGAACTGATCGTCCGCGAAAGCGTCCCCCAACAGGCGGACCCTTTAACCGAAAATTCCTAAAAATACATCATAGAACGAGGTTCGCAACGCTACTGCGCTGCCGGGCCTCTTTTTATCGAAAGGAAGTCTCCTCCGTTGACGGCTGTCCATCACGAAGATTCTTTCGCCAAAATCATCGGTCCCCCATTTTTATCTGCCAAGGAGAGCCGCGCCAGGCGTTCAATAAAGAAGAAATGGCGGTTAAAGAAGTTGACCAGTCTGCCAACAGCTATGGCCGATACGATGGTGCCAACACCGATAGCGGCAAAAGTCTGGTCACCGCCATAGAAAAGGGATACGCACAAGGCCATGACAACCAAGGTCGAATCGAAGGCCACTTTAGCCGTACCCATGCGAATCTTCGCCGTTTGAGCAATGGCTTTTACAATGCCGTCACCGGGAACCATGAGGACCTGCGAGGCCACTTCCAGCAGATGCCGAAGGCCAGGACGCACAGCCCATGAGAAGGATGAGAAAAGCCACCGGCCAGGAATGTCCCTGCAGCCCCGATAAAAATGGCATATACAGATCGAGGGAGGCACTGAAAATAATGCTAATCCCCAACTGAAGGCCTTCTATGGGACGGAATTGCCGCCGCAGCAAAGCGATTTGAGCGGCAATAAACAAGATATTTGCTAAAAAAGTTATCTCACCGAAGGTCCAATTCGAATACAGGCTGATAACGATAGGTACACTCGATATAGGAGATGACCCGAATCCGGCAACGATAATCAGGTCGATGCCCAAGGCATTGATTAAAATACTTAGGATAAACACAGGAATCCGAATCCCTTTATAATGCATGTGACGCAACATCAATCCCCCCACTTCTTCTGATTTTTAATGATTTTCTGGAACGTTTCTATAAACTGCTGTTTTTCTTCCGGTTCAATGCCCTGCCACATGAAGTCATCTAGTCCGTAAATGACTTCACGGATGCGTTTGGCTTTTTCCCAGCCTTTTTTGGTCAAGAAAATAGACACGCCGCGCTGGTCATCGGGACGAGTTTCTTTTCGAATGAGTTCCAGTTTTTCCATTCGCTTGAGGAGGCTGGTCACCGTCGATTTATCGATGATACATTTTTGACCGATGTCTTTCTGGCTAGCTCCGTCGTGGAACCATAAGTATTCTAAAATCTTCGGCTGACCGGGCATGAGACCCTCTTTTTTTATATATCGGGCAATTTCCCGGCTCGAGCGATGAAATCCGATCAATAATAAAATATGCAAGGCTTCTAAGTCCACGTGGTCCACTCCTCCATTGGTTTTAATTCAAACTATATAGTTTCAATTCAAACTACTTTATTATTATAATCCATGATTCAAAAAAGTCAAGACACTTCGTCTATCAATTACCCTCTATCGGCAAAAAATAAGCACGACGGTGAACATAAGCGCCATCGTGCTTTCTATCAATCATGGGAATTGGGTGGATAGGGATAGAGGATGACCTCGCCGTCGAGGTATTCAGCTAAAAAGATATCCCGCGGCTCATAGCCCTGACGAGTCAATTCATGCATGAGCCAGTCCGAGTCTTTTTCGATCAGCAGCAGGACATCGGTGTTGATCTGACCGTCGGCAATGATGGGAAAGCGGATATTGTCTTCCCCCATTTGGACGACCGTCAACTGCCCGTTTTGCTCGAGGACGGCCCGCTTGACGTCCTGAATGCGCTGGACGCCCATGGCCCGCAGCTTCATCTGCAGTTCAAAGGCCTGGATGCCCGAACGCAGGCAGGTTTCGGTCTGAAGTTCCCCCTGCTCGATGAGGATGACCGGCTTGCCGTCGACGAGGATGCGAATGTGACGGCTGACGGATTTCAAGTACTTCAAGGTCATGACCAAAATCGTCCAGACGACCATGATCATGAGAAACTGAAAGATGCTGATCGTATCGTTATAAATGACGCCGCCGATAATACCACCGAGGACGTAGTTCTGTATCTGGTCCAGGGCCGACGTCGGCGCCAGATTGCGTTTGCCTAAGAGATTAATCTGTAAAATGAGGCCAACAGTCCCAGGCCCAGTTTAGCGAAAATCATGGAATACGGAAACATGGCCCCTCCTAATGTGACACGTCGACGAGTTTGACGTCTTTTTGAATCAAGTATACACGATTGATGCGGTACGCCGTATAACTGCTGTTGAAATCGATACGGTAGTAATCATCGCGAATCTTAACCAGCATCCCATCCTGGAGGCGCAGGGAATTGACGGCAATATCCGACTTCGAAAGGGTCATATTATCGCTGAAAGTATCGAGAAACTGGGTCATCCGCGACGTATTTTCCGTAGTTTCCCGCTGCCGGCTGTAACTGTCCCAATTAGACCCGATCAAGAATAAGCCGATCAACAGCAGAATAATGCTCAAATCACGATACTTCGATTTCAAACGGTTGCTCATATATTTGGCCGTAATGACGATCAAGGCCACCAAAATAAAGAAAATCAGACCGTATTGAAATAAATAGTTCACATGGGCCTGGCTTTCGAGATAGGCATACGTATAAAACTGCAAGAAGGGTCCCCCTTTCCTTTCGTTTTTCTATTGTAGCAAATCTTAAGCAAAAAAATCAACTGAAAAGGAAGCCGCTATCCATCATCAATGAACCATAAAAACAGCCTGCCGTCTCAGACAGCAGGCTGTTATCGTGATCTTTAAAACAAGATATCGGGGTACATCAGTTATTGGCAGCCGGCAATTCGCTGGTGCAGTGCGGGCAGCGCGTAGCATCGTCAGCCACCGGTTGACGGCAGAACGGGCAAAGGCGCGACTCCGGAACCGGTGCCGGTTTCGGCATCAGGCGGTTGAGCTGCTTGATGACGATAAAAATAGCGAAGGCGATAATTAAAAATTCAAGAATCGTATTGAGGAAAGAGCCGTAAGCAATGACCGGAATACCGGCTGCTTGCGTCGGCCAAGGTTTCTACCTTTTGGCCGTTCAGGCTCAAAGGAATGAAGAAGTCTGAAAATCGATTCCGCCGAGGAGTACACCGATTGGCGGCATGATGATATTGTTGACAAGAGACGTGACGATTTTGCCAAACGCACCGCCGACAACGACACCGACTGCCATATCAAGGACATTCCCCCGCATGGCGAATTCTTTAAACTCTTTAATAAAACCCATGCTATCCACTCCTATTCAAAATATAATGATGAGATATTGGTACATCTATTCTATCACTACATCTCAAAAAGTGCAAAGGTTTTGGAGAAATTTAGTACAAATTATTTCTTAATCCATAAAAAATGGAAAAAAGATGTCAACGGATACCCGCCAGTTTTGCCGGGTCCGATGGCCTTATCGAATTGTTCCGCCGTAACCCAGCCGGATTGAATGGCTGATTCTTTCAGTGTCAGCCCTTCTTTGCCGCCGTCTTGGCATGGTGCAGGCTTATCGTAGCCGACTAAGGGAACGAGTCCCGTGACCAGGATCAAGGAGTTATAGAGGTTGGTCTCGATTCGTTCTTCATTCGGTTCGATTCCGACGATGCAGTGCTTGCGCAGGGATTCCATGCTGTCCGATAAGAGGCGGATCGATTGGATGAGGTTGTAAGCGATGACCGGCATGAAGACGTTCAGTTCAAAGTTGCCCTGGCTGGCAGCAAAGCCCAATGTCGCATCGTTGCCCATGACCTGGACGGCGACCATGGTTACGGCTTCGCACTGCGTCGGGTTGACTTTACTGGGCATGATGGAACTGCCCGGTTCATTTTCGGGAATGCGGATTTCACCGATGCCGCAGCGCGGTCCTGACGACAGCCAGCGGATGTCGTTGGCCATTTTCATGAGGTCACAGGCTAGGCTCTTCAGCATGCCGTGAACGACGACTAATTCATCCTTACTGGTCAGGGACTGGAACTTGTTCGGCGCCGTATGGAAGGTCGTCCCCGTCAGGTCGCTGACGATTTCGGCAAAGCGGCGGTCATAGCCTTTCGGACAGTTGATACCCGTACCGACGGCCGTCCCACCCATGGCCAGATCGCGAAGAAAATCGACGCCGCAGCGGAGCATTTCTTTATTGCGTTCGATCATGCGGGCCCAGCCGCTGAATTCCTGTCCCAGGGTCAAAGGCGTCGCATCCTGCAAGTGGGTGCGGCCGATTTTTACGATATCCTTAAAGGCTTCCTGTTTGTCATGGAGCGCCTTATAGATGGCATCCATGGCCGGGAACAGCTGCTGTTCAATGAGCAGGACACCGGCCATGTGAAGGCCTGTCGGGAAGGTATCGTTCGAACTTTGGGAATGGTTGACGTCGTCATTGGGATGGATGCGCTGCTCTTTCCCTTTTTCTTTGAGAATAGCTGCCGCCCGGTGGGCTACGACTTCATTGACGTTCATATTGAACTGAGTCCCGCTGCCGGTCATCCAAACGGCCAGTGGGAAATTGCCGTCCAGTTTCCCTGCCAAAATATCGTCACAGGCCGCGGCGATGGCATCGGCCTTATCGGCATCGACGACGCCCAGTTCTTTATTGGTCAAGGCTGCCGCTTTTTTCAGATAGCAAAGACGGTGACCATTTCGGCGGGAATCTTTTCCGTACCGATCTTAAAATTTTCAAAGCTGCGCTGGGTCTGAGCGCCCCAGAGTTTATCTGCCGGGACTTTAATCTCTCCCATTGAGTCTTTTTCAATACGATATTCCATAGTCTCTCTCCTTTACATTCCCATAGCTTCCGGATAGAAAATACGAGGATCCATCGTTTTTATATCGGCTGCCATGAGGGGTCTGAATTCCATTTGGGCTAGGATATCCCGCTCTATATCGATGCCCGGTGCCACTTCGGTCAGCATCAGCCATTTGGCGTCAAGCGGAACACGGCCCGCTCGGTAATGACCAAGACGTCCTGATGCCGGGCCGCCGCATAGGTTCCGGAAAAAGTAATCTGTTCGACAGTCTTCTTGAATTTTTTATAACGCCCTTCGTGGTCGATGATTAATTTTCCGTTCTCACAGTGTTCCCGCAGGTGACCGGCCGTAAAGGTCCCCATGAAGATCAGCTTCTTCGTCGCCTGGGTCAGGTCCATGAAGCCGCCGGGCCCGGTAACGCGGCCGTTGAATTTCGATACATTGACATTCCCCTTGGCATCGATTTCGGCCAAGCCTAAGGCACAGATGTCGAGGCGCCGCCGTGGCAGATGTCGATCATATCGGCCAGCTTCAATTCCGCTTCGGCATTGATGGCCGCCCCCATATCGAGGCCTGATAAGGGGATGCCGCCGATGATGCCCGAATCAGCAGCCAGGGTAAGGCGGGTGCCAAAACCTTCTTCAGCAGCCACAGAGCCGATGATTTCGGGAATGCCGATACCGAGATTCATGACGTCGTCATCCTTTAGTTCAAGAGCAGCCCTGCGGGCGCAGATCTTGCGGTTATCCAAAGGATGAGGCGGCAGCGAACGGAGGACGATCTTTTTCTCCCCGCTCAGTTCCGGGCGGTAGCCCCTTGCGGCAAAACTTTGGACGTGATATTTCGGGCGAGGCACGACGATGTAGTCGACGAGAAAATGGGGAATCTTCACCAACCGCGAATCGAGGCGTCCCCGGGGCACGACGTCTTCGACTTGAACGACGACCAGGCCTTTTGACTGGTGCGTGGCTGCGGCGACTTCGAACTGTTCACCGATCATGGCTTCCCGCTCGAGGGAAATATTGCCGTCTTCATCGGCTAACGAGCCTCGGATAAAACAAACATCGATAGGAAAAGTCGGATAGTAAAGATAATCGTCGCCGTCGATGGAAACGCGGCGGACGATGTCCTTGCCTTCAGCTATGGTCTTGTCATTTGCCTTGCTGCCGTCGAGGCGCGGATCCGCCAAGGTGTGCAGGCCAATGTCAGTCCAGACACCCTTTCTCCCGGAAGCCATGGCCCGATACAAGGCCAATAAGGTTCCGGCCGGTACGGTATAGGCCAGGCAGTCATTGTCGGCCACCTTATCAGCTAGTTTCTTTTCGGCACCGAAATGGCTGGTAATGATCGTCTGTAAGAGACCATCTGCCGCCAGTCGGTCGCCGCCCCGTCCCCCGCCGTCACTGGTGCCGGCTATTTTCACTAATGTCAGGCTACGCGGACGGCCTTCCTCAGCATATCGATCGTGCAGGGCCTTGAACAAACCGTCCGGCGTACCAAATCCGGCTTGACCGCTGACAGCCAGGGTCATCTCATCGCCAACCAGTCGAGCCGCCTCATACGGCGTGATAAATTGTACCACCTATCTCCCTCCTGTCTCCGCAATGCAGGTTTTGCCTGATAGAAAGAAAGCCCCTTTGACGAAAAGGGGCTTCATAAACCGTAAGCAATTACGGCAAGTGTTTCAATCCTTTGGCACCGATGTCACGGCGGACTTGCTGGCCGTCAAAGTGGATCTGATCCACCTTGTCATAAGCCTTTTCAATGGCACTTTTAAGATCCGGTGCCACAGCCGTTACGCCGAGAACACGGCCGCCATGGGTCACATAGGCCCCATCCTGTTTGGCCGTTCCCGAATGGAATACCATCGTATCATCGCTGTCGATGCCGTCGAGGCCGCTGATGACGTCTCCCTTATGAGACGAAGCCGGGTAGCCGGCCGAGGCCATGATGACGCAGCAGGCAGAGGCATCCTTCCAGTGAACCATATCCGGGGACAAGGTCCCCTTGGTGCAGGCGTACATGATCTGCGCCAAATCGCCGTCAAGAAGGGGCAGGACGGCCTGCGTTTCCGGGTCGCCGAAACGGCAGTTGAATTCGACGACTTTCGGGCCGTCTTCAGTAATCATGAGGCCGGCATAGAGGCAGCCTGATAGGTAATGCCTTCGGCTTTGAGGCCGTCTACGACGGGTCGTAAAATCGTGTCTTCGACGACTTTTTGGATGGCCGGCGTAAAGACCGGAGCCGGGGCATAGGCACCCATACCGCCCGTATTGGGACCTTCATCGTTATCGAAGATGCGCTTATGGTCCTGAGCCGAAATCATGGGCACGATGGTCTTGCCATCGACGAAGGCCAGAAGCTTGCTTCTTCCCCGACCATGCATTCTTCAATGACGATGCGGCCGCCGGAAGCGCCGAAAATATGGTCTTCCATCATGGCATTGACGGCGTCGATGGCTTCTTCTTCGGTCTGAGCTACGACGACGCCTTTGCCGGCAGCCAGGCCGTCGGCTTTAACGACGATAGGAGCGCCTTGTTCGCGGATGTAGGCTTTCGCCGCGTCTCCGTCGGTAAAGGAGGCATAGGCTGCGTCGGAATCTGGTATTTCTTCATGATATTCTTGGCAAAGACCTTGGAGCCTTCCATTTGAGCCGCCGCTTTGTTGGGGCCGAAAACAGCTAAGCCCTTGGCCTGAGCCACGTCGGCTAAGCCTTCCGTCAAGGGAACTTCCGGACCGACGACGAGCATGTCGATGCCTTCCGAAACGGCATAATCGGCGATGCCTTCGAGGTCCGATAAGGAAATATCGACGCACTTGGCAACGTCAGCCATGGCTGCACTGCCGGGAATGGCGTACAGGGCATCGACACTCGGGCTCTGCGCTAATTTCCAGGCCAGGGTATGTTCGCGGCCGCCGCCGCCGATGACTGCTACCTTCATCACTTTGCAGCCCCCTTCTCAACCTGTTCAGCCAGATATGCCGCAATGGCCGTATCGTAGACGGCCGTATGATGAAAGGTTCCTGAGCTAATTCCAAGCGGTATTCATCGGAAAAAGCGCCGTCTTTTTGGAGGATGGAAATGATTTCGCTGTACTTATCGGGATTGGTAACGATGGCGACGTACTTATTGTTCTTGGCCGAAGCGCGGACCATGCAGGGACCGCCGATGTCGATGTTTTCAATGGCTTCAGCCAGGGTGACATTCGGTTTGGCAATGGTCTGCTGGAAGGGATAGAGGTTGACGACGACCAAGTCAATGGGCGTAATATCGTGATCCTTCATGGCTTTCACGTGTTCCGGATTGTCGCGGACCGCCAAAATGGCGCCGTGAATCTTGGGGTTCAAGGTCTTGACGCGGCCGTCCATCATTTCCGGAAAGCCCGTTACGTCCTGAACGGCGATGACCGGTACGCCCGCTTCCTTTAAGGTGCGCATGGTGCCGCCCGTCGAAATGATTTCAATGCCGAGAGCCGCCAGGGCTTTGCCCAATTCGACGACGCCCGTTTTATCAGATACACTAATGAGTGCGCGTTTTACCTTCATGCTAACCTACCTCCTATTCCTGTGTTCCCATGACGACATTGCCGCGGACCGTCAGTTTGTCGTCACAAAAGAGTGCCGCTGCCTTGATGTAGGTCGGATGTTCCTTCGTCAGGATCCGAGCTGCCAGCGTATCTTCCGTATCATCTTCATAGACCGGCACGGCCGACTGCAGGATAATCGGCCCGGCATCCATATCGGGCACGACGAAGTGAACCGTGCAGCCGGCAATCTTGACGCCGGCTTCAATAGCCTGACGCTGAGCGTGGAGGCCGCGGAAGGACGGCAAGAGGGCCGGATGGATATTGAGCATCTTGTGCTCATAATGGGAGATGAAATCGCCGCTCAAGAGGCGCATGAAGCCGGCCAGGCAGATGACGTCGGCTTCATAAGGGGCAATGGCGTCGAGGATATATGCTTCAAAAGCTTCTTTCGAATCAAAGGCCTTGCGGTCGGCTAAGATGACCGGTATGCCCCATTCCCGGGCCCGATCCATGACCGCGCGCCGGGGATATCGCAGACCAGGGCCTTGATGTCGGCCTTGATGGTACCGGCTTCGACGGCATCGTGGAGGGCAATGGCATTGGAGCCGCGGCCCGAGGCAAAAATGACCATCTTTTTCTTAGTCATGGAACACGCCTCCCCGCAACGTAACGGGTACGTCCGAGTCTACGACTTTGCCGATGACGTAAGCTTTTTCGTCGCGGTCTGCCAAATTCTTGAGAATGCTGTCGGCATCCTTTTCATCGACGATCATGATCATGCCGATGCCCATGTTGAAGGTGCGGTACATTTCTTTCGCATCGACGCCGCCCCATTTTTGCAGGAGCGAGAAAATCGGCAGCTGCGGCCACGACGTGACATCGATATCGACGCCGACGCCCTTAGGAAGGACGCGGGGAATATTTTCATAGAAACCGCCGCCGGTAATGTGGACCATGCCTTTTACGGTAAAGTTTTTAATGATCGGCAGGCACGGACGCGGATAGAGCGGGTCGGTGTCAGCAGGCATTCACCGATGGTCATGCCCAATTCATCGACGTACTGGTCGAGCTTCATCTGCTGGCGTTCAAAGACGATCTTGCGGACCAAGGAGAAGCCGTTGGAGTGGACGCCTGTCGACGGCAGGCCGATGAGGACGTCGCCGGCCTTGATCGTTTCGCCGGTGATGATTTTGTCGCGGTCGACGATGCCGACACCAAAGCCAGCCAGATCATAGTCGTCTTTGGCATAGAAGCCGGCCATTTCAGCCGTTTCACCACCGAGGAGGGCGCAGCCCGATTCCTGGCAGGCATTGGCTACCCCTTTTACAATGGAGGCGACCTGAACCGGGTCGAGCTTGCCGACGGCGATATAGTCGAGGAAGAATAAGGTTCTGCACCCTGAACGAGGACGTCATTGATCGACATGGCGACGCAGTCCTGACCGACCGTATCGTGTTTGTCCATCAAGATAGCCAGACGCAGTTTGGTGCCGACACCATCGGTGCCGCTGACCAGGACCGGCTTTTTAATATCGCTGTTCATGAGCGAAAAGAGGCCGCCAAAACCGCCGAGGTCCCCGAGGACTTCCGGACGGTACGTAGCTTTTACAGAGTCTTTCATCAATTCGACGGCTTTATTGCCTGCGTCGATATCGACACCGGCATCGGCATAGGTCAATCCTTTATTTGTGTTCGAGAGCATATTTTTCTCCTTCCTCGTTCATCTGCGGCGTATCCGTAGGATAATCATCATTGAAGCAAGCTAAGCACATATCTTCCAAGGGAATGTGTTCAATGGCCCGATTGAGGCCGTCGATGGAAATGAAGTGCAGCTTGTCGACACCGATGTATTTTTGAATCTGTTCCTGCTGAACGTCGAGGCGATGAGTTCCTTGCGGACCGACGTGTCGATGCCGTAGAAGCAGGGATATTTAATCGGCGGTGCCGAAACGCACATATAGACTTCCTTGGCGCCGGCTTCCCGCAGGAGCTTACAGATGATGCCGCTCGTCGTGCCGCGGACGATGGAATCGTCGACCATGACGATGCGCTTGCCCTGTACGACGGATTTTACGACGTTGAGTTTCATGCGGACAGCGAGTTCTCGCTGTTTCTGATTCGGCTTGATGAAGGTACGGCCCATGTAGCGGTTCTTGATCAGACCGTGTTTAAAGGGAATACCCGAAGCCTGGGAATAACCGATGGCAGCCGTATTGCCGCTGTCGGGAACGGAAATGACGATATCGGCATCGTACTGGGTTTCATTCCACATTTCACGACCCATGTTCAAGCGAGCCTGATAGACGTCCTGGCCGTCGATGACACTGTCGGGACGAGCAAAGTAGATGTATTCGAAGGAACAGATCTGCTTGCGCGGTGCCTTGGCGAAGATCGTCGATTTGACTCCGTTTTCGTTAATCTGGACCATTTCGCCGGGATGAACGTCGCGGACGAATTTCGCTCCGATGGCATCGAGGGCACACGTTTCCGAAGCCAGGACCCAGCCGCCTTCTTCGGTCCGGCCGATGCACAGCGGACGGAAGCCGTAGGGATCGCGGACGCCATAGAGGGTATCCTTGGTCATGAGGACCAGGGAATATGCCCCTTGGATGCGGTTCATGCTTTCCATGATGCGTTCTTCGATCGTGTCTTTCTGGCTGCGGCTGATGAGGTTGACGATGATTTCACTATCCATGGTCGTCTGGAAGGCAGCGCCGCTGCGGTCGAGTTCTTCGCGAAGGGTGCGGGTATTGGTCAAGTTGCCGTTATGAGCCAAAGCCAACTGTCCCATGGGCGTATAGACAGCCAAAGGTGGATATTGCGCGGGTTGTTGGAACCGGTCGTCGAATAGCGGACGTGACCGATACCGACGGGGCCCCCTTCTTCTTCCGGTACGCCGTTGGCAAAGACCGTGCTGATGAGTCCCATGCCGCGGTAGGTATGGATATCCTGGCCGTCAGTTAAAGCAATACCGCCGCTTTCCTGGCCGCGGTGCTGCAGGGCAAAGAGCCCCCAATACACGTAACGGGGAATATCAAGGTGTTTATCGTAAATCCCTAAGACGCCACATTCTTCATGCTGCTTATCCCAAATCGGATCGTAAAACATGAATTAAACCTCCTGTTATTGAGAAAAATAGGACGCGAACCACCCTTAGAGCTTTTACGTCTTCTTGTAATTTCTTGTTTTTAGCCATGACTTCATTGGCCATGTTTTCGCGATAAGCCTTGTATTTCTTGGCTAATTCGGCATCGCTGACAGCGCCGATCTGAACGGCCAAGAGAGCCGCATTTTTAGCGCCGTTAATGGCAACCGTAGCCACGGGAATCCCCGACGGCATCTGAACGATGGCCAAGAGGGCATCCATGCCCTGCAAGCTGCCGCTTTCCAAAGGAACGCCGATGACCGGAAGCGTCGTGTAGCTGGCAACGACACCCGGCAGATGAGCTGCCATGCCGGCGCCGACGACAAAAGCCCCGATACCGCGTTCTTCAGCCGTCGTGACGAATTCACGAACGCAGCCGGTGTCCGATGGGCTGATGCCAATAAGACTTCATAGTCTACCCCAAATTCTTTAAAAATAGCTACTGCTTTTTTCATAACGGGAAAATCAGAATCGCTCCCCATAATTAAAGCTACCTTCATCAGAGACCCCTCCTTAGGAATAACAAAACCCAAAAGTGACACAAATCACCTTTGGGCTTTCAGTTAGATACACGGAGACTGTTTACAAACGGCATACAAACCTGTCCATAAACATTTTGTCATAGTGCGTCTCCTTATTGATTAAAATATTTATCAAACACACTTTGATTCTATCAAAAAGACAGGTGGCTGTCAATCAAAATCCGCCTTTCTATGGTAAGACAGTATCCCCCGTCAAGGGACTGTGTTACAATGAAAAAAGACGCGACGGAACGGAGGAATAACATGAATTTAAACGAACAGCAGCAGCAAGTCGTCAATGAGCTGTCCCAATCGATTTTACTCAACGCCCCGGCCGGAACCGGCAAGACCCGTGTCCTGGCAGCCAGGGTAGCCCATATCATAGCCCAAAAGAAGGCCAAGGGGTCGGAAATCCTGTGCCTGACCTTTACCAACCGGGCCTGTAAGGAACTGAAGAATCGCATCATCGAAACGGTCCCGGAAGAAGGTTTCGCCGTCACCGTAAAGACTATCCACAGTTTCTGCTACAGTCTCATCAAAGAAGAGACCAAGCGGCAGAGCGACCGCTACAACGACTTTCTGATCTATGATGACGAAGACTGTAAACAGATTCTGGCTGCCATTGACCTTACGAAAATGACACCGCGTCCGGCCTTACCGGAACTCCAGACCTTCATCGAATTTGAAAAAAAGAAACGCGTCATCCCCGGCCTGCGCGATTTTACCAATATACAAGATGACCTCAAAGGTTGGCTCTCCGAGTACGGGGAAGACCTTGTCTGGGAGTACGATATTGCCCTTGCCGACAACCATGCCATCGATTTTACCGACCTCATTACCGGGGCCTATGAATTTCTCCAAGACGACGCCATCTGCCGCCGCTGGCGGGAAAAGTTCCGCTTCATCTCCGTCGACGAAATGCAGGATACGAGTGAAGTCGAATACACCGTCATCAGCCGCCTCTTCCCGGACCGCAACATCCTCCTCTGCGGCGACTACTTCCAAACCATTTACGAATGGCGTGGCTCCTATCCCGAATACATTTGGAAAGAATTTCGAGACGGCTATCAGCCCTTGAAATTACCTTCACCACCAATTACAGGTCCACCCAACTCCTGTTGGAAGCCGGTCAGACCTTCTTATTTCGCCTCTTAGGAAAAGTGACCGTCCAGAGCATCTATACCGAACGGGGCATCTCGGCCTCAAAAGATCCCGGCGAACCCATCGTCCTTCATAAAGCCGGCACCTGGATGGAAGAATCCCGCTGGATTTTCCGGGAAATCAAGGCCCTGCCTCCAGAAGAGCGCCTAAAGACCTGCATCCTCGTCCGCGACAACCGCCAGGCTAAGTTCATCTGGATGGGCATTACCTCGCACAACCAAAAGTACCCGCAAGACCAGCAGCTGCCGGTTACCTGCATCGACCAGTTTCACCTGTTTAAACGGCAGGAATGCAAGGACGTCCTGGCTTATCTTCGATTGCTGATGAATAAACACGACAACCTCAGTCTGAAGCGAATCGTCCAGCGCTTCGTCCCCCGCATCGGCCGGCGTACGGTAGAAACGATTGAAAGCGATTCCTATCGCAAAGTGGGCTCATGCTCAGTGATTTTATCGATCCCCTATCCCATCAAACGGGCGATCCTTACGGGCTCTTATTGACAGCCTTATCCCAAGAACGGCTGGTCGTCTTCGACGTCGAAAGTACAGGCACGGACACGACCCAGGATGAAATCATCCAAATCGCCGCCATCCGCCTCGATGCCAAGGGGCAGGTAAAAGATAAGTTTAATACCTATGTAAAGGCCCTGCGCCCCGTCGGCACGTCGTACTACGTCCACCACATCAGTGACGAAAAACTGGCCGCTGAAGGCGTGCTCCCCAAAAAGCCTTAACGCAATTTTTAGACTTTGCCAAAGACGCTGTCATCGTCGGCCACAACGTAACCTATGACCTGTCCATCCTCCAGAGCGAATTGCAGCGACTGGGCATGTCTGAAAGGGCCGACTTTCCTTATTACGATACCCTCGATATCTACCGCCGCTTTTATCCCACCTTGCGTAATCATAAATTAGAAACCTTGAGCCACCACTTTCCTATCGACCATAAACCGACGCACGACGCCTTCGACGACATCTTAGCCACAGCCGGACTCCTGATGTATGCCATCGACGAGAAGATTCGCCCGATAGAACCGATCCGCCGAGCCGCGATGGCCATCTATCTCCCGCTCTTTGCGCCCTTCAGCCGGGGAATGGAAGAGTTACGGCGCTTATCCTACCAGGTTCGGCCCATCAAAGTCATTACGTCCGTCATGAATGACTGCGGCGTTAAAGTTTGGTATCAAACACATCTCGACAGCTCTGATGAGTCCAACCATATCGACCGGCTGGAAAATATACGCAAGCTCTACCGCATCGCGAAGGAAACAGACGACGCCGGACAGAATCCTCGCGACGCCCTGACCGAATTTCTCAAGATGGCGGCCCTCTCCAACAGCGAGCTCGACAGCATGCTGGCCAAAGACCCGAAAATACCCATCATTACCATTCACCAGGCCAAGGGCCTTGAATTCGACTACGTCTTTATGGCCAGTTTAGAAGACCATATCTTCCCTACCTATTGGGCCCGCCAAAAAGGGATATAGAAGAAGAAAAACGCCTCTTTTATGTCGCCATGACGCGAGCAAAAAAGAGGCTGTATCTAAGCTGGCACCAAGGATTGGGTCGTCAGAGCTATCTGCCGAGCCGATTCTTGAAAGGTATTAACCTGGAGTATTGTGAAATCAGATAAGGCCGGCCATCCCCAGTACCAGGCCTAAGACACCGGAACCGAGGAGAACCTTGATGACGCCGATTTTCTTGCGAGTGGCGATAATGGCCCCGATGAGGATGAGAAGACCGCCGCGGCTGAAGCCCAGCCAATCGGAAGGCAGTGCTTCCGTATTCCACAAAGCCAGGAGAATAAAGCTCAGGCTGGCGACGCAGATGAGGGCTACGACGGCCGGACGCAGACCGTTTAAGATGCCGCGAATCGGTCCGATGTCGCCGTACTTCAAAAAGATACGGGCCAGGATGATGCCCAAGAAAAAGGACGGCGTGACAAAGCCCATGGTGGCCACAATGGCCCCGGGAAGACCTGCGATACGGGTGCCGACGAAAGTCGCTGCATTGATGCCGATCGGCCCCGGCGTCATCTGCGAAATCGTAAAGATATCGACGAATTCACTCATGGTCAGCCAATGGAAGGTGTCGACGACGCTGGCCTGAATGAGCGGCATAGAGCATAGCCGCCGCCGACACAGAAGATGCCGACTTTAAAAAATTCCCAAAAGAGCAATCCATAGATCATGACGGCACCCCCTAATTATACTGCGCAGCGCGCATGAACAATAAACCGATGATGCCGTCGATGAGGATGAGCACCATGATATTGGTATCGAAGAACAGGTTGGCAATGAAGGTACCGATGATGATGAGCATTGGCAGGATCAGCTTCTTCTTCCCCTGCTTGACCAACAAATCGATGCCGACATTGACGATGAGCGCCGTCGCCCCGCACTGCATACCGCGGAGGACCATCTTGATATAGGCATTTTGAATAAAATAATCATAGCTGTAAGAAATAATGGTCAAGGTAATCAAACAGGGTAAGACCGTGGCAATAAGGGCGACGATCGTCCCCAGGATGCCGGCCATGCGATAGCCTAAGATGACGGCGCTGTTGACGGCGACGACGCCCGGCATGGACTGGGCAATGGCCACCATATCGAGG
>ENA-OQBJ01000169-OQBJ01000169.1-human-gut-metagenome-genome-assembly--contig:-NODE-169-length-34632-cov-2.825562_pt1 | contig 34632 bp, 37 predicted proteins | sample MGYA00242743_ERZ504545 | MGnify/ENA primary metagenome ERZ504545 (study PRJEB26092, sample SAMD00036252) | human gut metagenome | host: Homo sapiens | study: EMG produced TPA metagenomics assembly of... | reverse complement strand
GCATTATATTCTGGTTAGGATTGTGGGCTCCTTGTTTAAGCACAATTTGGCATTGCTACTGTTATGGCTATTCCTTGTATTGCTGTCTGTACATTCATTTCGAGCCTTATTGCAACGAAGATCATATCGACTTATTCCTGGAAGTAAATGGGTTATAGGATAAAACCATTGGATAATGATTTGTCATGAGATAAGATTGTAAGTTTTATCTTAGGTTGTTTATCATTTGTTGGGCAGTAATGTTAGTAGCAATAGTTGGTCTACTGACGTTACTGCCTTAAAACATAGAAACATATCTGTTACAGATAAGGTAAAACTTCAATTATAGAAAACCGTTAGGACAATTAAAGTATATACGTATATTTAAAGAACTACTTATATTTAATATGAAGACAAACACTGTAATTTGTACATTATTTATTTTACTTCCTTTTATATCGTATGTTTCGATAAAGAAGACGAAAAGTAGTGATGTGCTTCAGCCCGTTTCTTTTAATGAAGTAATTCTCGAAGATAATTTTTGGTTGCCACGTTTACAGATTTAAAAAGAAGTACTTGCTCCCTTTGCTTTGGAAAAAGTACGCCCTGCCATGGACAATTTGCGTAAAACCGGAAATTATTTAAATGGAGTGAAAGATGAGCTTCCATTCCCGCATCGTTTTGTAGCTTCAGACCTTTATAAAGTGATGGAGGGAGCTGCATATCTGTTGACTTTGGAAAAGATTTAGCATTAGAGCATACGATGGATAGCATTATAGATCTCATCGGAAATGCACAAGAAGAGGATGGATATTTATATGAGGCTCATACAACTGGAGTTTCGGCTTCACATGAACATTGGGGAGGAGCTGGAATGGGAGATAAGCCGTACTCATGGGTAGTCCATAGCCATGAATTATACAATATGGGACATATGTACGAAGGGGCAGTTGCTTATTATCTGGCAACGGGTAAAGATAAATGGCTGAAAATTGCTGAAAAAAATGCACGTCATATAAACCATGTCTTTTTTGAAGGAGATCCTAAACATAATAATGGTAATCCTGTAAATCAGGCTCCTGGTCATCAGGAAATAGAACTTGCATTGGTTAAGCTATATCGTACAACAGGAGATTCACTTTATCTGAAGATGGCTCAAAAGTTTTATTGATATTCGTGGTGTCACTTACCAGGAGGAGAGGATGATAGGTACGCACCTAGTTATGCACAGCAGCATTTTGCCTGTTCGTGAGCAGACTAAAGCGGTTTGGACATGCTGTTCGTGCCACTTATCTTTATGCTGGTATGGCTGATGTATTGGCACAAACAGGTGATAAGAGCTTGCAGCCTGCTCTTGATAGCATTTGGAATAATATTGTAGATATGCGGATGCATATTACAGGGGGATTGGGAGCTATTCATGGTATTGAAGGCTTTGGTCCAGAGTATGTACTACCTAATAAAGATGCTTATAATGAAACTTGTGCCGCCGTAGGAAATGTAATGTTTAACTATCGGATGTTCTTGACAAAAAAAGACGCCAGGTATGTCGATGTGGCTGAGGTAGCATTATATAACAATGTGTTAGCTGGGGTGAATTTGGATGGGAATAAGTTCTTTTATGTAAATCCGTTGGAAGCTGATGCACGTAATGCATTTAATCAAGGCCTGAAAGGACGCTCTCCTTGGTTTGGTACGGCTTGTTGTCCTTCCAATATCGCCCGGTTGATACCTCAGATACCGGGAATGATGTATGCTCATACCGATAATGATATTTATTGTACTTTTTATGCCGGTACTTCTACAGTAGTTCCTTTGTCTGATGGGAAAGTAACGATTAAACAGACAACAAACTATCCTTTTGATGAATCTGTACGTTTTGAAATAAAACCAGAGCAGTCAAAGCAAAAGTTTGCCATGCATTTCCGGATTCCAACGTGGGCAGGCAAACAATTTGTTCCTGGAAAGTTATATCATTATTTAAATGATAAACCGGCTGAGTGGAAAGTTTTATTGAACGGGAAAGAGGTATCTGTGAAACCGCATAAAGGATTTGTTACCATAGAACGTGCCTGGAAAAGTGGAGATCTGGTAGAACTACAGCTTCCTATGCTAGTCCGTTACAATAAGGCTATTTCTCAGGTAGAAGCGGATATAGATCGTGTATGTATTACTCGTGGGTCGTTAGTATATTGTGCAGAGTCTGTAGATAATGTTGCCATGCCGGCAAGTTATGTTGTGAATCCATCTGAGGATATAAGTATTACTAAGGGAGCAGGTGCATTGAAATATATAGATTTTATAACAGTGCCTGCGCACTCTGTTCAAGACAAGGATGTACATTCTCTTACTTTACTTCCTTATTATGCTTGGGATAATCGAGGCGATGACGCTATGATTGTATGGTTGTCAGAAAATGATTCTTTGGCAAATGCATCTATACCTAAAATTTCTGAGTATATTTCGGATATAAAAGCTACACATACATTTGATAGGGATGATGTATATGCAATGTTGACCAATGGGTATCCAGCCAATTCTTTTGACACCTCTATTCCACGTTGGACAAGTTGGCCGCAAAAAGGTGAGGAGCAAATTGTTGAATTTATCCTGAAGCGTCCGATTGCACTGCAAAGTTTTTCTGTATACTGGTATGATGATGGTGGAGGTGTACAGGTTCCGAAATCATGGTCATTGGAGTATAAACAGAATGGAGAATGGAAACTTTTCCAATTTATGTGACAGATGAATATCGGATGCTGAAAGACCAATACAATATGGTTCATCCGGGTAAAGATATCACCACTGAAGGGCTGCGTCTGAGAATTGTACCTTTGCCTCATGCAGCAGTTGGTATTTTGAGTGTACAAATTGAAGAAGTAAAATAAAAAAACTTCCATTTACAGTTCAAGAGAGTAAAGAATCAGCCTTTCGCTTGTTCTGGCTAATTGGAAATTTTATTGCTGTCTGATAAAAACTGCGTAAAAGCAAAAGATTTTTATCAGACAGCAATTATTTTAATTGGAGATATAGTCTTTGGGAAGTACTCCAAATTTGGCTTTAAAGCATTTGGCAAAGTAAGAAGACGATCCGAATCCTGTACGTTCGAATACTTCTGTAACTCTGTAGCCTTCTTTTAGTAACTGTGCAGCTTTATTGAGACGGCAGTTTTTTAAATAGTCGTTAGGTGGCATTCCAGAAAGAGCTTTTAGCTTCCGGTAGAAATTAGAACGGCTCATGTTCATTTCTGAGGCAAGTGTGTCGATTGAGAAACCTTCATCTGCCAGTTGCTGTCTCTATATTTCTGCGTCTTTTTGATGAACTCCTGATCTTGAGGAGTTAACTGAATACCTGTTTCCTCTTCTTCCTTTTCTTCTGGTTTGGCATCAGGAAGGAACGAAGTCATATGTTGCTGGAATGTTGTGCGCAGTTTCAGCAAATTGCGTATTTGCATATGTAGTTGCAAAATCGTAAACGGTTTTTCTACAATAGCGTCTGCACCATACGAAAAGCCTTCAACCTTTGCTTCTGGCAAAACCTTCGCTGTTAGCAAGATGACAGGTATGTGTGAGTATTCGATATTGTTCTTGATTTTGGCACACAGTTCGAGACCGTTCATGAGTGGCATCATGACATCGCTGACTACAATATCTATATCATTGTCTTCGATGACTTGTAAAGCCTCAATACCATTTTTAGCTTTCAGTACATGGTAATATTTTTCCAGACCGGAGTACTCCATTTCCAAAAGATCAGTGTTGTCTTCCACCAGCAGTACACTATATTGAGGAGCATCAGGCGAATCATTGCTGTTATCGTTTGCGGCTGTATATTGTGAGTCTGGTATGATGCCTACTTCTTCTTTTTGTTCATTTTTGCTGTAGATAGGAAGAGTCAGAACGAATGCTGCCCCGCCCAGATGACTGTCTTTTACGCAGAGTGTTCCGTGATGGGTTTCGGCCAGTGCAAGTGAATAAGCAAGTCCGATACCGCTTCCCAGAACAGATTTTTCGTCAGCTATCTGGTAAAAGGTCTGGAATATTTTTTCTTTCTCGTTGTCTGATATGCCAGGGCCGTCATCTTCTACCCAGATAGAAAAATCTGTGTCATTCTTTTCGATACCCATTGAAATTGCCTTATTGGCATATTTCATTGCATTACTTAATAGGTTGACCAGTATTCTGTTGATCTTTTTCACCGTCTATCAGTGCTTCAAGCTGAAAATTCTCAGGTATATGGATTGACAGGCTGATATTTCTTAAATCGGTAGATCCGATAAACTGTTGATAAATATCATTAATCAAGTGGCATATATCATGCTGCTGAAGGTGAAGTTTGATTTCTCCTGATTCTATTTTCTGAAAATCAAGCAGTTCATTGGTTATTCCTAGCAGGTAATCCACATTCTTGTTGATAAGATTTAAGTACCGTTCCTCCATTTTTCTGTCTATGTTCACATGCATGATGCTTTCCAGAGGAAGTTTAATTAATGTAAGAGGTGTTCTGATTTCGTGAATCAGGTTTATGAAGAAGTTTACTTTACTTTTGTATACTTCTCTGTCTTTTTCAATCTGATATTCTTCTACTCTTTTCCGATATTTTCTTTTTAAATGTTGTTCTCTTTTATGTAATGTATAGACTATACTGCCGATTATGCATAGTGTATAGACAATATATGCCCAGATAGAACGGTACCAGGAGGAGTGATGATAATCCATAACCGGGCTGTCTCCTCATTCCATTGCTGGTCGTTGTTCGAGCCTTTTACCAGTAAGCAGTATTTTCCTGGCGGAAGGTTGTTGTAAGACGCAAAATTACCCTCTACATTATTGTACCATTCTGTATCGAATCCTTCCAGTTTGAATGAAAAATGATTCTTTTTAGGATTCTGATAGCTTAAAGATGAGAAATAGACTGTAAAGCTATTGTAATGGAAAGGTATTTTTATCTCTTGGGTTAAATAAATGGGTTGCTCAATGTTCAGTAATTTCCGTATATCCAAAGTTGTATCTGTGTGTGTCAGCACAAAACCGGTAATATATACAGGAGGTAATGAACGTATTCTTCTGAACCAGCGACGGCTTGAATGAACTGAATCCGTTGACTCCTCCAAATAACAGAATTCCTTCTGATGTCTTGTAAGAAGCACGTTCGCAGAACAGGTTTTCCTGTAGTCCGTCAGATGTAGTGAAGTGCTGGTACTCTTCTTCTTTTTGAGGATTTATTTTGGTCAGACCGATGTTACTGGTAATCCATAGATAACCTGAAAAATCCTGCTCTATAGAGTATACTACAAGTGTAGACAACTGTTTATTGTTGCTGTTGAAAGTAGTGAATGTTTCTGTTTGCGGATTAAATTGGCAAAGACCGTTTCCATTGGTTCCCAGCCATATCTTCTGTTTGGAGTCTTCAAATAAGTTACGATGGAGTTACTGCTTAGAGATGTGTTTACTCCTTGTTTATGTTCATAGTGTTTCCAGTAATTGTCTTTTCTGTTATTGTAAAATATTCCGTTGTTGGCAGTTGCTATCCAGAGATTGTTGTGCGAGTCTTCGTAAATGTCTGTAATGGAAATCATGGCTCCGACCGATGTTTCTACTCTGAAGTTATCTTCTTCCGAATTATAATAACACAGTCCCCAGTTGGTTCCTATATAAATGGTTCCGTTGTTGCACTTATATATTTTTTGGATGTTGTCACTACATACTGTATTGGGGGTATTATACGAGTGGTGATAACTTTTTATTTTTCCGTCGCTCAGGTTAAGCACTTTCAGACCGTTCGAGAACGTTCCGATCCAGAGTTCGTTTCCGTTCAGGCAAAGAGTTCGTATATCGAAGATTTGTTTTTCTTTTTCTGCCAGGTATATTCCTGAATTTCTTTACTGTCTATATTGTATTTGAAGAGTCCTTTTTGGGTACCTATCCAGATAATACGGTGAAGATTATCCTCGTAAAACGTGTTTACGATTGGATTATTAGATATAATATGCTGGTTGAATATCTTATTTTTGGGTATGATATGAACTGCTCCGGCCTGATTGGTTAAAGCCATATTCCACCTTCCTTATCTTTCATGAAGGAATTAATATTCTGATTTACAACGGCATTGTTGATATTGTAGGTTTCTGTTAACTCCGATAATACCTGTGTCTTATAGTTGTATAGAAAAACACCGTTGTCTGTACCGATCAGGAATGTTTCCGGATTGAAACTGATCAGACATTGTATAATCTGAAATTTGCTGGATTCTAGTCTGTGATATGTTGTCTGGCCTGACGAAGGGTCAATCTCGAATAAATATTTGCTGTCAGTACCTATCCATAGCCGGTTATTTGCCGCTAATATAGAATTAGCTTTCAATGAAGTTGTGTTTGTCTTTTCTGCTTTTGTATGCAGGGGATATGAGTGAAGCAGTTCTTGATTCTTGTTAAAACATAATATCCCCTCTTGCAAAGACGAAACATACAACTTTTCGTTTTTGGCATCCACATACATATCCCATATAAATGATTGACACTGGTTGTTTTGTTCCAGAACCTTGGTCTTCAGGTTATAGAAAAATACTCCCTGTCCTAAAGTGGCTATTGCGATTTGATCATCAGAAAACTGGACTATCTTTCTTACTTCACTGCTGATCGATACTCCGAATTTAGTTGTCTGTGTAAATGCCTTAAAACTGTTTTTTCTGTCGTAAATGTATATACCGCAGTCGGTTCCTATCCATATTTGACGCTGCTTGTCTTCAAATAGGGAAAAGATAAAATTACTGCCCAGCGATTGTGCCTTTCTTGTGAAGAAGTTCGGTATATTGTATTTTTTTGTCCGTCAAAACAATTTAAACCATTATTGGTTCCTAGCCAGATAAAACCGTAACTGTCTTGCAGAGCACACCATATTGTATTGTGTGACAATCCGTCTTTTACTGTATAAGAGTCGATTACGAATAACGAAGAGGCTTTTATCTGATGATTGAATAAAAGAGCGAATAGTATTAAGAAGTATTTAATTAAGTGGCTTTTCGATAGCATACGTCAGTCTTATATAATGGTTTTTCATGTTTAGGTACAAAGTTATAATATTTATCTGTTTGAAGGGAATAAATCAGATTTATTTGCGCATGAATAGTCGGATTAGATTGAGCCTTGCTTGCATTGATATGTATCTTTATATAATTAGAAAAACAGAATTCTGATTTTCACAGAATTCTGTTTTGGAGTATTTGAACGTATAGTCTTAATTTTTTTGCCAGTGAATGGATTGCAGGAACCAGCGGATATCATTTTCGTTTAGTTTCTGCTTTTTCAGCAATTCGGGGAGGCTGTCGTAATTTTTACGGAAATCATTGATGCGGTCGGCAAACGAACTGTTATCATAAGTTACGGCTCGTCCGGTTGTTTCCATATCACCTAGTTCCTCGATATAATCGATGCTGGCGTTTCGGTATCTCATTTCAACAAAACTCTTTTTCATTTCGTTTGAATTTGCCATACAATCCGTCGTTTATTTCCGGTTGGTTGCTGTCATAGGTTACCTTAACCGTATATGCACGTTTGCAGTTACTGTCGGGCAGTGAAATGCTGAGCTTCAATTCAGTACCATCGTAGCTGTATGCCGCTTCCTTACCGTTGACGGTAACCCGGACTGCTGGAGCAGAACCTAAAATATCGATACTGTAATTGCGCTTTTTAGGCATGCTTGATAATTACCTTTGCGTTCACCAATATTTACGGTCAGCGTATTTTCGTCTCGAACAGATGAAACTTGAGTACGTGCATACTGCTTCTGGTAAGTCTGGTCATTACCGTTGTCTTCATAGAACGAGAAAGAACCGTTTCCTCCGGGGAATAATGTAAATCTGACAGTCTCGTCATTTCCGTGCAGATTCTTTACGTCACCGTAGAAAGGAAGTATGGCACCGGCTTTTACATACACAGGATATTCGTCGAGGGTAAAGACACGTTCTACAGTCTGTCCGCCCTTTAGCAGTGTACCGGTATGCCATTCGTACCAGTCGTTTCCGGCAGGCAGCCACACCTTTGTTGTAGCGAAGCCATTGACCATAGGCGATGTAACGGGGGCTATGATCATTTCATCTCCAAACATATACTGGTTTTTAAACTGATAAGCTTCTTTGTCTTCCGGATAGTCGTAATACATCGGACGGCAGAGTGAGATACCTTCGTCATATGTCTTGCGTGCCATGGTATAAGTATAAGGAGCTATCTGATAGCGCTGGCGTATCGTGTTGCGCAGTACACCGAGATATTCCTGATTGAATACCCAGGGCTCTTTGTTCATAGCCGAGCTTTTCATGGAGTGTGTACGCATAATCGGACTGAATGCTCCGAACTGCATCCAGCGCACAAATAGTTCTTTGTCCAGCTCCGATACGCCTTTGGCAAACTGGTGACCTCCCAGATCGTGACTCCAATAACCGTAAAGCACATTAGATGCGGTAGAGTTGAAGTAGGGGAGAAACTCCAGCGTTTTCCATGTATGTAGGAATCACCGGAGAAACTATCTGATAACGGTGATTTCCCAGGCCTCCCCAGCGGTGATACAGCAACGGACGGGTTGTACGGTTGCGCTCCATGTCGCTGAACAGTACATAATTAAGCCACCATGTATTGTTCAGTGTCTTTATATGTCTGTCGAACATATCCTGCTGCCAGTCCAGCCACCAGAAATCTACTCCTTCTTTTTCCATCGGGCGCAGAATGGTATTCAGCCATCCACTCATGAACCGTTTGTCTGAACCGCAATAATCTATCCGCTGCTTGCTGCTGGGATCCATTCCCATCCAGTTAGCCATATCTTTGTATCTCTCTTCGTATGGCTCAATGCCGCCGGCAGGGTGCAGGTTGAGTGTAACCTGCAGTTTTTTACCTTTCAGATACTGAAGGAATTGTGCCGGATTTGGGAAAAGAGATCTGTTCCATGTATAACCGGTCCATCCGCCTCTTCCCGGGTTTACGTAATGCCAGTCCATGTCGATGACTAACACATCCAGCGGTATGTCGTATGCATCAAATTTGGCAGTCAGATCCCGAAGTTCGTCATCAGAATAACTCCAGTATCTGGACCACCAGTATCCGAAAGCATATCGTGGAGGTAAAGGTACTTTTCCGGCAAAAGTGGTAAAGTCTTTGAGAGCCTTCTTGTAATTATGTCCGTAGGCCATAAAGTACCAGTCCTGTCCCTCACCGGAAGGGCGTTCGGTTACCCATACCCATTCCGAATCATCGAACAGCAGTCCTTTAGAGTCGTCTATCAAGGTCCATCCGTCGGTCGACAATATTCCGTCTTCTATCGGCATAGGCTTATGGTCACCATTGTCATTCCCGTTTCCAACGAAAATGTCGCCGTCGTATCCGTCTAACGTGCGGAATGTACCTTTCAGATTTCCGGCATTGGTATCACCCGGTTTCCAGTGGAAGGATGGAGTGATATTTTTTGAATCAATAGCCAGGTTGCTTGCAGTAAACTTTCCGCTGTCTTTCTTGTATTTCAGAGTGAGTTTGCTGGTTGTAATTTCAATCCACCCATCCGAGTCGTGTACTTGAAATTCTGCCGGTGCATAACTCCTTTCGACGGCTACGAAAGACGGAGAGTTGACAAATTTCCCGTCTTTCTGCCATTCCATACGAATCGTTCCGTCACTGATTATCGTAAAGCGAGTATGTTCGTCCTGATATGCGACATTAGAGGTATTATTGTCTTGTGCCAGCATTTTTATGCCGGAGCAGATGCATAGCAGTAAAATCCAGATTGTTCTCATTGTTTCTACTAAATGAAATTAATTAGCCGGGAAAAGCAGCATTAGTGCCGGTATTCCCGATGCGGAATAACTGTCGATAACTTCATTTTCCGATAACTTCTTTGTGTATTCTCCTCCACAGATGTTGCGGGTTTTGTCACGGTTGCTCCATCCGGTAGCGATTGTTTTTTTCAGGAAGGGGACATATTGCTGCTGTCCGCAGTCATATACCAGCATTGCAATATACTGTGAGAAAATTGCTGTATAAATCCCTTGCTCTATACCGCTTTCGAATGGTAACACTCCATGTTCTGCCGACATGTCTTTCACCGTATAGTCTGTTGCCAGAATAGCATTGTCCAGGTATTTTTTATCTCCGGTAGCTTTGTACAAGAGTACAGAAGCACCGATGAAAGTTGCCTGATTGTACACATGGGTTTTCCAGGCCGGTTCGTGTTGTCCGTGTCTGCTGTCGGCTATTCTTCCTGTTTGCTTGTCGAACAGATTCTCTACACCCCAGTCGTAAATTTCTTTTGCTTTGGCCAGATACTGTTCGCGTGTCTGATACAGAGGAATTTTGTCTGCTGATGGCTTTCTGTTTTTAGGTACACTGTTGTAAAGTGTCATCGCAGCTACGACTGTCGGGAAATTGATACATGCCATTTTTCCGTCACGGTCACTGTCGTTTGGCTTTGGATGCTGTATCGGCTGCCATTGCCAGAACATCCCGCCTTTCTTCGGGTCGTATGAACCGGTATCTCCGACTTTTTCTGAGCCATACCATACACGGCTGAAGCTGGCTTCCGAGAGTTTCAGATATTCATCGTCGCCGAACAACTGGTAAGCACGTGCCAGTGTGATGGTCCACCACTGGATATCGTCGTAAATAAACCAGCCGGTATTTTCATTGTTGTCATGAAAGTTGAATCCGGCATATTGTGCTTTATTTCCTTCAAATATTTTACGGCTTAATTCCTTGAATTCCTTTTTACGCTTTTTATCTCCCTGTTTGCAAGCCAGGCGATAAGCGTTCATCGACATGTCCCAGTACATCGGCTGGCACCAGATTGCAGCAGCTCCTTTCCAGCGGTCTACTGCTTCTGGAAAGGAAGTATCGGTCTTGTAAATGTATTTTTTACTGTCAAGAAAAGTCTTGTTGAAGCCCTCATAAGCACTCCATACGTCCTGATTGGTATATCCGTCATTTACGGCAGATGCGGACAATACCGCACAGCAACCTATTACTGAAATATATTTTCTAAGATTCATGATGGCTTATTATTCTACAACAAATTTAAAGATTGTATGGCTTGTATATTTTTCTCCCGGACGTAATACGCATGAAGGCCATTCAGGCTTGTTGGGCGTATCCGGATATTTCTGAGTCTCCAGACATACAGAAGCGCGGAAGTTGTATTTGGTATTTTTCTTTCCGGTTTGTGTGCCATCCAGGAAGTTTCCGGTGTAAATCTGGATTCCCGGTTCGTCTGTATAAACTTCCAGTTTGATACCGCTCTGTTCCGATTTCAGAGAAGCACATACTTCGTTGATGTTCCCTTTGGTATCGAGTACCCAGTTGTGGTCAATACCGTGACCGTTTTTCAGTTGTTCTGTTTCTTCATTCAGACGTTCTCCAAGTACGGCGGGCTGGCGGAAATCCATCGGAGTTCCTTCTACCGGAAGAATTTCACCAGTTGTCATGAATGTACTGTCTACCGGTGTGAAGTGGCTGGCATTTACCATTAATAAATAATCAGCATTTCCTTTGGCTGGATCTCCGTCCAGATTGAAATAAGAATGGTTGGTCATGTTGATGATAGTCGGTTTGTCTGTTTCCGCTTCGTACTTCAGATCGATGGCATTGTCGTCTGTCAGTCGCATGGTAACCGTACAGTTCACGTTTCCAGGGAAACCTTGTTCCATATCTTTGGCGTAGTAAGACAGTTTCACCTCACTGCTGTCTGTCTGGGTAGCGTCATATACTACATACTGGAATCCCTTAGGACCACCGTGCAGACAATGTCCGTAATTGTTCTGTGGCAATTGATAAGTTGTACCGTCCAGTGTAAAACGTCCGTTTGCAATTCTGTTTGCATACCGGCCGATACTTGCTCCGTAGTCGGAAGGATATTTTATATAATCCTGAATAGAGTCGAATCCTAATACCACATCGCGCATTACTCCGTTACGGTCTGGAGCCATCACCGAAACGATTCGTCCGCCGAAGTTGGTAACACACACTTCCATGTTGTTTTTGTTCTTCAAAACAAATAGACCAGTCTTTTTTCCGTTTATGTCAGTAACGAAGTTCTGAGGGTTCAGACCGGAGTCTGTGAGAACAGCAGAATTATCTTGTTTGTTCCCTACGCATGCAGTTAAGAATAATGTTGATAAGATAGATGCAATTAATGTTTTTTTCATAAGCTTATTAGTTTGTTTATACAAAAGATACCTGTCCCTTAGAACAGACTAAGCAAAGAAAGGCTTTTTACATTAATTTAAACAAAAATCTTTATTCAATGAATAATAATATCTGCTCAAATTACCGTTCATCCCCGTTCCTACCTTTCTGAGGCCTTTTCTCAATGTTTTTTCTCATTGTCAGGAGTATTTTCATGCGTCCGCACAGATGCCAGATTGCCAGTATGCCGAACAGGATACCTGCCTGATAATGCGGTATTCCTAAATGAGTGCCGGCATTTTCCCGATGCAATATCAGGATGAGGCCTGTCGCACTTGTCAGTAAATAAACGGCCGACAGACAAACCGTAACCTTGCTGCGTTGCCTGAATCTTTCGGGTAAGCTTTATACCATCCCCGGTGAGCCCTTATGTGTCCAGTGGACAGGATGAGAAACAATACTCCCCATACGATATGTGTAACTCTCCAGATTTTTACATTTGACTGTACGATACCATGACCTGCCGCATGGATAATCAGACCGGTAATAAGAGTGAGCAGACATATAGCTGCCAGAACGAGGTCGATGTAGAATGTTCTTTGTTTCTTCATGATTATTATTTGTTAGGGTTAGCCGGTACAGTTCGGGGTATGTCCGGCATACATACTTCGTGTTGTTCCGGATGCAAAGTTAGCCCGATGAAGAAACGGAGGCAATGGATAAGATAGGGGAGTACTTGGACTATTTATGGTTTTTGCGGAAGTCTGTTGGAGATATTCCTGCTGTTTTCGAAAAGAGCCGGGTAAAGTAAGCGTAATCTTCAAATCCGAGTTCCTGAGCTATTTCCTTTACGCTTTTACTGGTATATATCAGGCTCCGTTTGGCTCTTGTCACAATTTCATATTGTATGTTCTGGCTGACACTGAACCCCGTCGTCCCTTTAACCGCTTCGTTGAGATACATGAGCGAGATATTCATCATGCGTGCATAGTAACTGGGACTGTGGCTGTGCTCTACATGCTGTTTGAGCAGGTTTCTGAAGGTGATGGTATGCTCCACATAACGTTGGGGCAGGCTATGAGCGTTTGCTTGGAGGTGATAGCTTCTCCGATGATGTCGATGATGGCAAGCGACAGGTGCAGTGCCAGTGTCTGTGGATGTTTGCTGGTCTGTGCCAGTTTGCCGGCCAGGATGGTAAACAGCGATGTAAGTTCAGTCTGCTGTTCCGGTGACAGTTCTACCGTCTGTGTGCCAAGTGTATATTGTTCGAAGGATCTTTTGGAATTTTCTTCAATGAATGCGCTGTCAATCATCAGTATATACGCATTCAGTCCGGTAGCCTGTACAAAGCTGTGTACCTGTCCGGGTAATACCAGAGCGGCACAATGCGCCGTCAGCCTGTAGCTGTTGAAGTCTATATGGATGTCACATTCACCCGATTCGATGAAGCCGAACATATAGTAGTCATCCTGATGCGCATAGTCGACAGGGGTATGCTGTATGCCGTCTGCTGAAAATACACGAAGGTGTATGCCAGTATCGGAGATATCGGAAGCTCTGTGTTTGGGCAGTTTTTTCATCGGAATATATAAAAAAGAAAAACCACCGATAATTTAGTTATCGATGGTTTTCTTTTGGTGATCCGCCTGGGGCTCGAACCCAGGACCCCAACATTAAAAGTGTTGTGCTCTACCTGCTGAGCTAGCGAATCAAACCTGTGTTGCATTCATTTTCTGATTGCGAGTGCAAAGGTAGGTGTTCTGAGTGAAACTGCCAAATGTTTTGGCAAGTTTTTTCAAATAAATTTTCCTTTGCGTTTTTATCTTGCTGATTTATAGCGTATTTTGCTTTCGAAAAAAATAAGCCTTTGCAAACCGGTTTTCCTGAAATCTTGTAGATTCCCGTTCCTGCCGGAGCTCTTACATTCGGACAGCCTGATTTTTTACATGCCGGCAGCCGCTTTTTATCTCCTTATTTATTCTTGAGTGCCGGTCTGCCGTTCCATTTTGGCCGGCCGGATCTTTACGAATGGCTTGCCTGAGCCTTTTTTTTCCTCTTCTACCGCTTTCCGGTAACAACATCTGCACAGAGCTCGTATTCTTCCTTTTCTCCCAGCAACACCCGTTTGTCGTTGGCTACGGTACGGTGTGATACGTAGGCCAGATCTCCGCATTTCACGCAGATGGCATGTACCTTGGTCACCTCGTCGGCGATGGCACACAGGGCAGGCATCGGACCGAAAGGTACACCTTTAAAGTCCATGTCCAGTCCGGCAATGATTACTCTCACCCCTCTGTCGGCAAGTTCGTTGCATACGTTCACCAGTCCGTCGTCGAAGAATTGCGCTTCGTCTATGCCCACTACATCGATTTCCGAGCTGAACAGCAGGATGCTTGCCGACGAGTCTACCGGAGTAGAAGGAATCGAATTGTTGTCGTGCGAAACCACTTCCGCTTCCGAGTAGCGTGTATCGATGGCCGGCTTGAATATTTCTACCCGCTGGCGGGCAAAGGTAGCACGCTTCAGGCGGCGGATCAGTTCTTCTGTCTTGCCCGAAAACATCGAACCGCAGACAACTTCTATTCTTCCTCTGCGGCACGTTTCATGTGTATGATCTTCTGAAAAAACAACCATTGGTTCAAAAATTTGGTGCAAAAATACAATTTGTGTCGTTAATTTGCCTTATCTTCTATCTGAAATTTCATTTTTCGGCTATTTTATACACAACAACTGTTAAATATTGAATGAAATTAACTAGTGAGATTAAAAACTTTCTATCTTTGCTATATTAACAGTTGAAATATTGTATGGGAAGATTATATGTTGTTCCTACTCCTGTGGGTAATTTGGAAGATATGACCTTTCGTGCCATCCGTATCTTGAAGGAAGCCGACCTGATTCTGGCGGAAGATACACGCACGTCGGGCATTTTGCTGAAACATTTCGAAATCAAGAATGCGATGCAGTCTTATCATAAGTTCAATGAGCATAAGACGGTAGAGGGGATTATCAACCGGTTGAAGGCAGGCGAAACCATTGCACTGGTTTCCGATGCGGGAACTCCGGGCATATCCGATCCCGGCTTCCTGGTGGTACGCGAATGTGTGAAAAACGATATCGAGGTACAGTGCCTTCCGGGAGCTACGGCTTTCGTTCCGGCGCTGGTGGCTTCAGGACTGCCCGACGAACGTTTCTGCTTCGAAGGCTTCCTGCCTCAGAAGAAAGGACGCATGACCCGTCTGAACGGTCTGGTGGAAGAAACGCGCACGATGATTTTCTACGAGTCACCCTACCGGCTGGTGAAAACGCTTACCCAGTTTGCCGAGATATTCGGTCCCGAACGTCAGGTTTCTGTCTGCCGTGAGATATCCAAGATACACGAGGAAAGCGTGCGGGGAACCTTGCAGGAAGTCATTGCACACTTCACGCTACCGAGCCGAGAGGAGAAATTGTCATTATACTGGCAGGAAAAGAAGATTGAAGTTATAAATTCTAAACAGATAAAAAACTATGAAGAAAGTTGTTTTATTTTCATTATGTGCTGCGGCCGTGCTTGCTTCTTGTAATAATGCAGGCCAGAATAAAGATGCGTTGAAACTTCAGAACGACTCGCTGATGATCGAATTGTCTAACCGCGATGCCGAACTGGATGAAATAATGGGAGCATTCAATGAAATTCAGGAAGGCTTCCGCGAAATCAATGAAGCTGAAAACCGTGTGGATCTTACCGGCGATGCTATCGAAAACAAATCGAGCGCCGACAAGATCAAGGAAGATATCCGCTTTATCAGCGAAAAACTGAAATCAAACCGTGAACAGATTGCCAAACTGGAAGAACAGCTTAAGAACAGCAACTACCAGTCGGCACAGCTTAAAAAGCTATCAAGAACCTGACTGCCCAGCTGGAAGAAAAACAACGCCAGATTGAAACCCTTCAGGCTGAACTGGCTTCGAAGAATATCCGTATCGCCGAACTCGATGAGGCTGTTTCCGATCTGAACAAGAACGTCGATCAGCTGACTGCCGAAAACGAGGCTAAGACAAAGACCGTTGCTGCTCAGGATAAGGCTCTCAATACTGCATGGTATGTATTCGGTACGAAGTCGGAACTGAAAGATCAGAAGATTCTGAACCGTGGTGATGTGCTGAAAGACAATGAGTTCAATAAAGACTACTTTACAGAAATCGATATCCGTAAGGATAAAGAAATCAAGTTGTACTCTAAGCGTGCTACACTGCTGACTACTCATCCTGCCGGTTCGTACGAACTTGCTAAGGACGACAAGGGGCAGCTTACTTTGAAGATTACTAACCCTAACCAGTTCTGGAGCGTATCACGCTATCTGGTTATTCAGGTTCGATAATTATAAATAACTGAATTTTAATTAAATCTGTTATTCATTCTCCGGCATAGAGAATGAATAACAGATTTTTTTGTTTATCTTGCACCGGTCAACCAATCAGAAAGGAGAAACTTATGAAAATATTCCGATATCTTATCGTTGCTGTACTGTTCCTGCTGGTGGCAGGTACATCGGGTGCACAGACTCGTGAGGAAAAGAAAGAGGCTCTCAAGACCTATGTCGGCGAACAGGTCAACGGCCGCACATTCAAGCTGGAGGCAAGCATGGCATATCCCATGAGCGGCAGAAGCATTCCGCTGACTACCCCCTACGGATTGCAGATGAAGAAAGACTCCGTCGATGTCTATCTGCCTTACTACGGCAGGGCCTATCAGATACCGTATGGAGGAGGAGAGGGATTGCGTTTCAAGGCTCCCGTAGAAAACTACTCCAGCAAGCTCAAGAAAGACCGCTACCGGATAACGTTCGAGGCTACGACCAGTGAAGACAACTTCAGGTTCTCGGTCGACTTGTACGATGACGGTTCGGCAAACATCCATGTCGCCATGCGCAACAGACAGCCCATTCACTACACCGGACAGCTCGATGCAACCGGGTTGCAATAAAAGATGACTATCTTTGCGTCAACGGAACAGCAGAAAACAATAAAAACATCATGGAAACAAATGAGATTTATGCCGTCAGACTCGAAAAGAAAGGAGTAAAACCTACAGCCGTACGCATCCTGGTGCTGAAAGCCATGCTCGAATCCCCGTGTGCCTTGTCGCTCATCGAGCTTGAAACACTTCTGCACTGTCGACCGCTCCACCATCTTCCGTACGCTGAATCATTTCCTGGCGCACCACATGGTACACGACATCGAAGACGGCAGCGGCTCACTGAAGTACGAGGTCTGTCCCGACGAAGACACTTGTACCGTCGACGACATGCACACGCATTTCTACTGCGAAGTCTGTCACCGTACCTTCTGCTTTCCGTCCATCCACATTCCCGTTGTCGACCTGCCCGAAGGCTTCCGTCTGCATAGCATCAACTACATGGTAAAGGGCGTGTGCCGCGAGTGTGCCGCCCGCATGAAATGACTGTGTAGTCCTCTCCCGGAAAATACTTCACCGACATGTGCGGCTGGATGCTGTAATACGGACGGTGGTCGCGCGGCAGATAGCCCACGCCGTGTACTCCCACCTGCACCGACAGCCGCGGAGATACCCGTATATGATGGTCGTATCAGGCTCTGTTCTTGAGTGTTGATACGACCATTCATTTTCTCTATCAGTATGTCCGGATTCTCAAAGCTTGAAAATCCGTTCCATCAGCTTCCATTTCTCCTGAGAAGACTGTCCCGGCAGCACCTTCTGATACTTGGACATATGCTCCTCCCATTCCGCCTGACGAGGCAGTGTAGCAAGTCGGGCATAGTCACGTTCCATATCAAACTCGTCCGTCGTATCCATAATCATAAACAGGTGGTTGCCGTAAATATAAATCTGCATATCCACGATACCCACTTCACGGATGCCCGCTTTCACTTCCTCCCATACGTGCGCATGCTCTGCCACGTAAGCCTCTATCAACTCCTTGTCGTCGTAGAGATCCAACGTCTGACAATATCTTTTCATTTATACCGTTCTGTTTTGTTTTTTATCAGTCCCTGCGGAAAATATCACGCGTATATACCTTCTCCTTCACATCGTCCAGACACGCATCATAGCGGTTGGCGATGATAGCCTGCGCCTGCGCCTTGAAATCCTCCAGTCTGTTCACCACCTTCGATCCGAAGAACGTACTGCCATCCTCCAGCGTCGGTTCGTAGATGATAATCGTAGCTCCCTTCGCCTTGATGCGCTTCATCACACCCTGAATGGAACTCTGGCGGAAGTTGTCGCTGTTCGATTTCATCGTGAGGCGGTACACCCCGATGACACATTCCTTTTCCTCCGCCGGATTATAGCTGCCCCGGTTGTAGTAATCATAATATCCCGCCTTGTGCAGCACCCTGTCGGCAATGAAATCCTTGCGCGTGCGGTTGCTCTCCACAATCGCCTGAATCAGATTCTCCGGCACATCCTGATAGTTCGCCAGCAGCTGCTTCGTATCCTTAGGCAGACAGTAGCCCCCGTAGCCGAACGACGGATTGTTATAATGCGAGCCGATGCGCGGATCCAGACAGATACCCTGGATGATAGCCTGCGTATCCAGTCCCTTCACCTCCGCATACGTATCCAGCTCGTTGAAGTACGACACACGCAGCGCCAGATACGTATTGGCAAACAGCTTCACCGCTTCCGCCTCCTTCATACCCATGAACAGCGTGTCCACGTCCGGCTTGATAGCCCCTTCCTGAAGCAATGCTGCAAACTCGTGCGCCTTCTCCTCCAGCTGCTCACCTGCGATTTCCTTGATAGCCCTGTTCTCCTCATCCAGTCCCGCTATCAGCTTCGGGAATCCCACGATGATACGGCTCGGATAAAGATTGTCGTACAGCGCCTTGCTCTCACGCAGAAACTCCGGCGAGAACAGCAGGTTGAACTTCTTTCCCGCCAGGGCAGGAGAGGTACGGAACTTCTCCGCATACTTCACATACAGACTCCGGCAGTAACCCACAGGGATGGTACTCTTTATCACCATCACCGCATCCGGATTCACCTCCAGCACCAGGTCGATCACCTCCTCCACGTGCGACGTATCGAAATAATTCTTCACCGGATCGTAGTTCGTAGGAGCCGCAATCACCACAAAGTCCGCCTCCCGGTAAGCCGAAGCCCCGTCGAGCGTAGCCGTCAGGTTCAGTTCCTTTTCCGCCAGATACTTCTCGATATACTCATCCTGAATCGGGCTGATACGGTTGTTGATCTTCTCCACCTTTTCAGGAATCACGTCCACAGCCACCACCCGGTGATGCTGCGCCAGCAACGTAGCGATAGACAGACCTACATAGCCCGTACCCGCTACAGCGATTGTATAGTTTTTCATCATGGAAATGCTCTTTTGTTACAAAGCTAATATAAAATATCAGACAAGTCAAATGAAATTCTACTTTATAGTTGCGACATCAGCGCATCGAAATCTCTGCAACCGATAAAATAAGTTCTGTGTTCCCGAATCTGTGTATCCAGTTGCTTTTTTAATGCCGAAGTACAAACCTTTTCCCGGCTTGATGTCGTGAATGCCAGCATATTCAGTTGCTGTGTTAGTACATTTAGAGGATTACTTGCCACATTTACATCCGTTACCAGAATAAAAGCAATCTGAATTTGCCCTGTGTTCAGGTTACAGGTTGTAATATCTTCACATAACTTTATACTCTCCAGCAGTTTGCGTTGCAAGTCATATTTTCCTGCCTGTCTGGTTATCCTTTTTTCAAGTACTTGTTTTTCCTTTTCGGAAGCCAATGGTTTTTGAGCAATTGGCTGATGTGACAAAAACTCTTTCCACCCTTTCAGTTCAACAAAGCACAATACCTTTTCCGTATACGAAAGAGCATCAGACGAAGGAGAAGAAGCACATCCCTGCGCACTGTGCCATTGTGTTTCCACTTCATCCAGATTGATAACAGGCGTTTGTTGTAAAGAGAGGCAAGAAGGTGTGTGCTGGCAAGGAACATGCAACTGACATAGACTGCATGGTGTGACACCTGTTTTTGTCATTACCTGCTTGTAAATATGTTCAGGAGTCATATTCATTGCAGTTACAAGCCAAGGTTTACAATTTCATTCATAGGCTGTGCCAGTTTCATAAAAATCCGGTTCAAATCGTCCGTAACATCTTCCAGCACACACAGTTCGTCTTCTGTTTCCTCTGCCAGATAATAATTTACAAAGTCATTCATCGACAATTTATCAGCGAAATATCTCACGGCCTGTATGAAATAAGGACTGTGTGAACTTATTAAGATAGGGATTCCCGCTTTGGCAAGTTCTACCAGCACAGACGCGAATTTGATCTGCCATTCCGGATGCAGATGATTTTCCGGTTCATCCCATATCAGAATTTTACTTTCATCCAGCGCTTGCGTTTCCAGTAACATCTGCAAGACACCGAAAGCCTTTATTCCGGAAGCAACATTAACCGGTGCATAATTCTGTTCTCCCTTTTTCCAGTACATGTTTCGTTTTGCATTGTCAAAATAGAAATGTCCGCCAGTGATGTTATCAGTAAGTGTCTGTGCCTTTTGTATAAAAGGAGAGTAGACGTTATCAGGCAGCGAGAAACGGAAAGCATCCAGTTTCTGTGCCATATCCTTTATGTGATAATTTATCAGCGGGCGTAATACATCCTTTCCGGCAATATTGAAATAATGTCTCCCGGCATTTGTGCATTTGCAGGATATCTATCAGATGAATATACAGTGGCGATTCTACCAGCGTAGCGTCTTTGACAAAAGTTTCCGTTTTACATTTAAACTCCGTTACCTTATTCTCTTTTATCTGTATGGTTATATCTTTCCCCTGTTCTTCAGAAAAACAAATTTCAGACATTTCAGTATTGTATGTACAGATAGAATTAAGAAATTCGGCTCCTATGATACTTTGGAAAGCCCGTTCCAGCATTTTTTCGGAGTTACTGCTTTCGGTAGCCAATTGTACCAGTTGGTCTATGCTTCTTATAATTTTAGCCCTTTGCTGCGGTACAATGTTTATTTTTTCCAGTTTATCTTTCAGCTGACTGACCCATCGTTTGTCATTCGCAAAAGATTCCACCTCTTTCAGGAAAGCGGCAGCAGTAGACGGCAGAATCACCCCTTTGATTTTTTCTCCCGACTCTGTCTCGGTATGCTTTACATACATATAAAGTGCTGCGCAGTTCAATCTCATGATTCTGTCCTGCGATTGTGAGCTCAGTCTGTCAGCATTACTGAGTGACTTAATGACTGAAAACAATAGCTTTCCTACTGTGCTCTTTCCCGAATCATTGTTTCCGGCAATGACAGTCAAACCATTTAGAATAATGTCAGCTTTCTTTATTTTGTTGATATGGGTAATATTCAGTCGCATCTGCTTTCTTTAATGTAAAAATGAAATAACTTTTGCACTTGTTTACAGCTTGTTTATTTCCTCCTCTGCCAGTCCCGTAGCTGCTGCAATCTGTTCGTTGCTCATGCCCAGCGACTTCAGGTTACGTGCGATAGCGGTTTGTGTTTCTGCACGACCTTCTGCACGACCTTCTGCACGACCTTCTGCACGACCTTCTGCACGACCTTCTGCACGTTCCGTTTCTATATTGTCCCGTAAAATCACGATATTATCCAAGTGTTTGTAATACGCGTTCAGCTCCTCCCGGCTCATGCGATCCAGCTTCAGCCGTTCCTTCACCGCATTCAGTCCCGGCGCCGTAGCATTCTCCGGCACATTTCCCGTATTCAGGTAATAAATCCATTCTTCCAGCGGCGTCTTTGCCACCCGGTTAAAATCATTTACTTTCAGTATATAATATTCCGGATAAAGCTGGCTCACTTTGTCCACTTTGAATGTCTGTTTCTGAAACGGACTCAGTTCCAGCACATCCCCTTCATGAATTCCCACGAACTCCGTCTTTCCGTGATATACAAAATCCTTGCCGTGTCCCAGAGAGAAATACACGATGTTGATGCTGTACACCTTACGTACCTTGTCGTATCCCTGTCCGCGGTTGATGTACTCTGTTACCAGCTTCGAAGCGCCAAACAGCATCCGCTGGAAATACGCATACTCATTATTGTTCTGAATCTCGATGAGCACCAGTTCTCCCTTCGAGTTTTCCGCCAGCATATCCACACGGTTATACTTGTCGAATTCATCCTCCTGGTTGCTTTCACTCTCCAGCAGCTTCTGGATGGTCACCTTTTCCTCCAGCAGTGTGGTAAGCAGTCCCTCCAGCACCGCATAATTAGCTTTGTTGCGCAACAGGCGCTTCATAGCCCAGTCAAAACGAATATAGCTTTCCATACTGAGTGCATTTAGTAGTTGATACTTACAAAGTAAACAAATAAACCTTAAAGTGCCAAGCCAATACAAAAAAATCGCCACGATACCCTCTGTCTGGAGTACCCTTACTTACCAGTTGTATCGGCAGACAATATAAAAAAACGGGCAGGCCGTAAAGCCCACCCGTTTCATTAGAAAAACTTATGTATCAGAAATTTCCTTTATTGGCATTATCCCACCAGAGGTGTGTACCACCCTTATCGCCCGAAATACCGTTTTTGCTTGAATTTTCCTTATTCAACAGTTCCCGACCCATGGCGACACCCTGTGCATTTGTATCATATGCGTTGCTGCTGTAGATAACTCGGCGTACACCTTCTTCCTTGTTTACTCCACCGTTACTTTCGTCTACGTAAGCAGGGAATAAGTGCGGATAACCGGTACGTCTTTGTTCAGCCCATGCTTCGATAGAAAGCGGGAACAGAGCGAAATACTTTTGTGTAATGATACGTTCCAGTTTTTCCTCGTTGCTGGCTCCTTCGTCCCATTTTACACAAAGTTTGTTTACAGCCGGTGTGTTCAGTTTCGGATCTACCGGATCTTCAAAATCAACCTGAGTTGTCGTACCGTTGATGTATTCATCCACAGCTCCTGCAGCATAAGCATCTACGCCGGCATATTTTCCGCGATAGCTCAGCTCGTTTGTCATAGATACGCGGATACCGTCTTCATACAGACTCTGTACGCTTGCAGAACCGATGTCCCAGCGCAATTTAGCTTCAGCCAGCAAGAAATAAGATTCAGCAGCCTTGAAGATAGGCAGTGGCATAGAGTATACTCCGATTGTATTTTGCGGGTCGATCCACTGAGAGAAGTTAGCCCAGTTGTTCGGTTTTCCCGGCAGACCACTGGCAAATCGGATACCCAGATACTGTGTATTGGCCGGTACTACCACCTTACCTTCCAGGTTGGTAACATCCTTGATATTCTTTGTCATGTACAACGGCTGGCGCGGGTCTTTCATACCTGTCATCAGCGTAACCAGATTCGCGTTGAATCCGCAGTCACCCCAGTTGAACATCAGCCACATTTCGTTTTCCAGACTCTTGTCGATGACAATATCCGTATTTACGGTTGCCAGCGTATTGGCAGCCGCTTCTGTAGCCACCTGTTTCAGGTCTATGCCGGCTTCCTTCATTTCAGCCTCACGTTTAGACAGACGGAGCGCCATGCGCAATCTCAACGTATTGGCCACCTTTACCCACAGTTCAGTATCAGCATTACACCAGCAGTCGAAAGTAGCGAGAGTAACCTTTTCGCCTTCACTCATTCCTTTGATATCGGTGATAGCCTTCTCCAGATCCTTCAGCATAGCTACGAACAGCTGTTGCTGGCTGTCGAATGGATAGTACGATTCATATTCTCCCGACAAGATCGAGCTGTAAGCCAGCGGACCGTAAGCATCGGTAGTCATGAGTGTACCATATGCCTGTACGACTCTCATTACGCCGGAAAGTCCCAGTGTACCCTTTTGGTCACAATCGGCGATGATCCGTCGTGTATTGTTGAATATATGCAGGTAATAGTTTTCGTACATACCTCCACTGTGTCCGCGGTTTTCCCCCATATCTCCATTGGTAAAGTTACCGTTCGGAGTCATGAAATAACCGCTGTACAAGTCGATTGTCAGGTTTGTCCAGAACTGGAACATGTTCTGCTGAGGCGGATAGCAATATTGCATCGGTTCGGTACACTGTGCAGAGAATGGCAGATCATTCGGGTCTACCTGCACACTGTTTGTGTTCAGATCTTCAAAACTGTCGGTACAAGAAGTCATCAAGTTGCTTCCTAACCACGGGAGAGCCAGCAGAATGGCATATTGATAAAATTTATTTCGTTTCATAATCAGGCTTTTTTAGAAGTTAAGTTTCAGATTCAGACCAAAGCTGCGAGAAGTAGGCAGTGCGAACATGTCTACACCCTGCACACCATTTCCAGTACCTGCAGATACATCCGGATCCATCGGAGCATCTTTGTAGAAGAAGAACAGGTTACGTCCGATGATAGCAGCTGTCAGGTTCTTTCCTACGCCGAACAGGTTACGGAACGTATATCCCAGGCTCAATTCACGCAGACGTACGTTTGTAGCATCGTAAACATAGAATTCATTGGCATACGGACTGTTGAAGTTACTAGCTCCCGTTGTAGTATACCATGCTTTCGGATCAAATTCCACGCCGTCTACCACTACCTTACCTGCGTTACGTGCATCTCCGGTACGTTTTGAAACGCCCCAGCCATCCAGTGTTGCTTCTGTCATTGACAACACTTTGCCTCCGAACTTACCGTCAATCAGGAACGATAGAGTAAAGTCCTTATAATGGAATGTATTCGACCATCCGGCGTTGAACTTCGCATTCATGTTGCCGGCATAAATCATATCCTCGGTTGTGTCACCGCTTACTATCGGGTTACCGGTAGTTTCATCCTTCATCGGTCTGCCGTTTTCGTCGCGCATGATATGGCGTACATACAAGTCACCGTACGATCCGTCCTTCTTCAGGATAATCTTGGCACCGCCGAAGTCTGTCAGTGTCAGTCCGTTTGGCAGATCATCTACAAGTTCTACGATTTTGTTGTCGTTGTACGACAGGTTCAGGTCTGTACTCCAGCTGAAATCATCATTAAACTGCTGATACCATCCTGCGCTGAATTCGAATCCCTGGTTCTGTACGTTACCGGCGTTTACATAACGGTTGCGCAATCCCGATTCATACGGAGCAGCTACAGAGAAGAACTGATTCTTGGTATTTGTCTTATAGTATGTCAGTCCCATAGTCAGTCGGTTCTGGAAGAATGTACCGTCGAATCCCACTTCGATAGAATGAGTCTTTTCCGGCTTCAATGTACGGAACGGAGCATTTTCCGGTGGAGTGATAGCACCCTGCGATTGCAGTGAGTACAGCAGGTTACTCATAAATACCGGCACGTCATTACCTACGATAGAGTAGCTGGCACGTACCTTGAGCAAATTCACGTTCTTGCCCATATCAACAAATCTGTCGAGCAGGAAGCTACCTCCGATAGACGGATAGAAGAACGAGCAGCTTTCCGTGTAAGCCAGTGCAGACGACCAGTCGTTACGTACAGATACGTCGACGAACAAACCATCCTTGTAGCCGAACTGAGCTGTAGCGAATACAGCGTTCAGACGTTTTTCTGTATTCCAGTTATCATTCTTACCTACAACAGACATGTTTCCGTAGTAGTTGTTCGGAGTGAAGATGTTCGGGTAATATATGTTACCGTTTCCGGGTGAAGTAAACTGAGTACCTTCAGCCATAAGTCAACATGTGCAGTCTTGCTCTTAGTGAAGCTTGAACCGGCAGTTGCCGAAACAAGGAAATCATTGAATGTATGGCTGTAGCTCAGCAAAACGTCACCATACAGCTGATCGCTGAAGTAACGGTTATCCTTCATACGTCCCATCGGGTATAAGTTGGCGATACTTGAAGCATACAGATTATGCTGCCAGCGTTCTTCACCTCTTTCGTAACGCATACGTCCCTGGATATTCAAGTCTTGGGTAATATCCCACTTGATGCTTCCTCCAAATTCATAACGGTGACGGTCGGTGATCGGAGTCTGTCGGTTCAGTGTCCAGTAAGGGTTACTGTACTGCTGCAGTCCGGTGTTTGTCCAGTTCTGGATATTACATCCTCTCGATTCATCATACACCTCGAAGTTGTTTTTATAGTAGTTCCAGTCTTCACCTCTCGGGAACAGATATACACCAGTCAGCGGGTTGAACAGGAATCCGGCAGCAGCCTGATTCTTCACATACTGGTTGGTATACTTGGCGCTGAAATCAATGTGAATATTCTTCAGGACATTAAATCCCACTTTCGAATTCAGGTTATGGCTGCGGTAGGTATTGCTTGGAGTCATACCTTCCGAGTACACGTTACCATAAGAGAAGTACGCCTGGATATTTTCATTACCACCGGCCAGCGAGATAGAGTTGTTTGTTGTAAATCCGGTACGATAGAATTCTTTCGCATAGTTAGGTGCTTCCGAAGCCAGTTTTTCGCCCCAGCTGTATGTACCGTTGTCGCTGACTCCATATGTATTCTGGAATTCCGGAAGAACCATTGGAGTTTCCATAGTAGTATTGCTGGACACGTTGATTGAAACTTTGCCCGACTGAGCCGACTTGGTTGTGATCATGATAGCACCATTGGCAGCCACGGCACCATACAATGCGGCAGCCGATGCACCTTTCAGCAATGTAATAGAAGCGATATCATCCGGGTTGATAGTCGACATCACGTCGCCACCGTCACGTTCGCCACCATAGTTGCTGCTTACCTGAGCACCCGAAACACTGTTCATTACCGGCACACCGTCCACTACGATCAGCGGCTGGTTGCTACCACTGATAGACTTGTTACCGCGGAACAGGATTTTAGAAGAACCTCCGGCTCCGGTAGAGTTTGGTGTAATCATCAGACCGGCACTTTTACCCTGCAGTGAGTTGATCATGTTCACACTCTTGATGTCGTTCACATCACTACCTCCCACAGTCTGTGCAGAATACGTCAACGTTTCCGACTGGCGCTGGATACCCATAGCCGTTACCACGACTTCACCCAGGCTTTCGGTATCCGAAACCATAGAAACATCGATAACCTTTCTTCCCTTCACTGCTTCTTCCACCGTTTGCATGCTGATATACGAAAATACCAGCACATCGTCCGGTCCCACAGTAATAGAATAATGACCGTTCAGGTCGGTTACAGTACCATTGGTAGTTCCCTTTACCAATACGTTTACTCCGATTAGAGGATCGCTCATTTCTTTACTGGTAACACTTCCGCTTACAGTAATTGTCTGAGCATAAATCCCAGTCAGAAACATTCCTATCAGGAACATTGTGACTACTAGAAATGATCGTTTTTGCATAGTTAAACTATTAAGGTTAATACTCTATTTTCGATTTTAAGGTTAAAATATCATTGTATATATTCTCGTTATCAATTAGTGTATTTCCTTGTAGTCAGTCAACTGTCCCGTTTGTGTTTGTATTTTGATATAGTTTATATTATTTGTATAGTTCTTGTATTTTTATGTATCCTCTAAATTATATAATTAATTTTAAATAGAGAGTTTTTTAGGAACAAAATCTCATTCTCTATAACATTTTTTATACAAAGCTCACTGTAGAAACAAAAAATCGCCACGATACCCTCCGTATAGAGTACCGTGGGCGATTTCCGGTTATTTCCCCGCTGCAAAGTCCTTGATGCGCTGCTCCTCACTCAGTACTACGCTACTACCGATAGATTCTGTTCTGCCGATCATCAGTAATATGCAAGTTGATATATTCGTCGACAATCAACCATTAGACTTACAATGTTTTTGCGAAGTCCTTCAAATTAATTATGGCAACTGATGGGAAAGATATATTTTTAAGTTCATTGAAATGGTGATCCTCCGTCACGATATATTCCGCATTGGCTGTTATGGCACAGTCTACGAACTTATTGTCATCCTGGTCTGCTGTAATTAGATGAAAACGGTAGTGAGGAGTTAATTTCTTTACATTTTCACGAGTAAGAATCGTGTAGATAATCGTTTCGGCTACATACTTATTAATGTTGCGAGTCATGACTTCCAGATACTCTTCTACGATTTCATTGCTTATACATAACGTATAGTCTCCATTCAAGAATGATTGCCACACTTTATGGCAGTCATTCTTCGCTGAAATTGCAATAATCAGTGAGTTTGTATCCAATACAATGTTTCTCATATTCATTTATAGGGAGTACGTTCATGTAGTTGGTAGAATTTATCGACTTTTTCCTCATTTAATTCTCCATTCTCCCACAAACGGTCAATTTCTTTTTGCGCTTGCTTGGCGAAATAGTCAGAAATAGCCTTTTTAAGTTCTGCTAATGCTTCAGGACTATCCACAAACGACATCATTTCAAGCACTTGCAATTGAGCCGGATTAAAAACTGTAGTATTCATATATTTGGATTTGGTTCTAATACAAAAGAACAAATTTTTGTCTTTATTTCCTAATGAATAAGATAAAAGGATTAAAAAAACAATGGAGAATCAAAATCTTTCAGTAGCAGGAATCGTGGCGATTTCCGGTTATTTTCCCGCTGCAAAGTCCTTGATGCGCTGCTCCTCACTCAGGCGGCATACCAGCAGACGTCCGTCTTTCTCCGCTACGATGTAGCCCTCCAGACCCTCCAGCACCACCTGTCTGTGCTCCGCCGCATGCACCACACAGTTCCGGCAGTTGTACATATCCACCCGGCCGCCTACCTTGGCATTGCCCGCTTCATCCTGCGGCAGCAAGGTGCGCAGCGAACCCCAGCTACCCAGGTCACTCCATCCGAACTCCGCCGGCAGCACAAAGATATCCTCCGCCTTCTCCATCACCGCATAGTCGATGGAAATCTTCTCGCAAGTAGGGAAGAGCCGCTTCAGCTCCTCCGCCTCTTTGTCCGTAAACAAGGCAGGCTCCAGCTCGTCCATCACTCCCGCAATCTGCGGCGCATACCTGCGTATGGCATTCGTAATCGTGTCCGCGTTCCACACAAAAATCCCCGCGTTCCAGAAATAATTTCCCGCAGCCAGATACCCCTTTGCCGTTTCCACGTCCGGTTTCTCCCTGAACGCCTCCACCTTGCAGATCCCCTTTGCGTCCGCTTCCCCCCGAGCAGCGATGTACCGTAGCCCGTTTCCGGTCGGGTAGGCTTCATCCCCAAGGTCACGATAGCCTGAGAGTCCGCTGTTTTCTCCAGTGCCACGGCAATGCAGCGCGCAAACTCCGCCGTATCAATCACCAGCGCATCCGAAGGCGTCACCACGATGTTCGCCTGCGGAAACTCCTTTCGGATCTTCCAGCACGCATACGCGATACACGGCGCCGTATTCCTTGCTTCCGGTTCCGCCAGAATATGCTGAGCCGGAATCTGCGGAAGCTGTTCCTTTACTATGTCGACATACCTTTCCGATGTCACCACCCAGAAATTCTCTTTCGGGCAGATATCCTTGAAACGCTCCACCGTGAGCTGAATCAACGATTTTCCTACCCCCATTACGTCGATAAACTGTTTGGGATATTCGGGGGTACTCATGGGCCAGAAACGGCTTCCTATGCCGCCTGCCATAATAACTATATGATTTTGCATGCTGGTTTTAATAGATTTAGAATTGTTTACTTCCTGCGGAAAATGTCACATGCAGGCCCATCCGAATTTTCGGACAATTTCTTTCAGTAAGTATCTGTCCGATACCGGAATCTTTACGATTACGTTTTCATTTTCCTCAGGGGTACATGCCGTATACCCTTTTTCCGGAAGTCTGTCTTCTGATAGAGGAGCAGGAACGGATGATGTAATCTGATATTCGTTGTTGGTCAATGCCACATCAAAATATTCCGCTCCGGTTTCAGGAGAGAGAAACAACTCCCGCAAATCTGTTTTTCCGGACAAAAACTCTTCAATTCTTTTCCCTGAGATGCGTATGGCCGTATATCTGCATTCCTGCTCGTCGGTGTACAACAGACAAAGATACAAGGTTTCGAATGCATCCCGGGCGATAAACAACTGTGGCACATCATAAAAATCCAAAATTCTTTCTATCCGAATAGGAATATTTCTGGTCATAGCGATATGATTTTAGCTTGTGAAACATCAAATAAACGGCTTCTCCACCATGAATAGTGTGAATTTCTGAATGTCTTCTTTATGTTTCCGTCTTGTGGGGAAAGACTTACTTCTGCAATGTTAGCCTTTCGGAACTTTGGGAGTTTTAGCAGACGCTTTGCATCCGTGAGTTCTGAAAAACAGATACGGCTCGTACAATGCATTCATCTATTCCTTCACCTGTAAAAGTTTTGTCTGGAGCTAATTTCTTTTGAGAGAAGAAATCTTCAGACTGTGCCGGATTACCGATTGCGACTCGATAATAGATGCCTTGGCATTTTTCTGAATCTGCCGGAGGGCAGGATTCAGGAAGAGATTCAAACCAATAATTTTGCATTTTCTATAACATTTACTTCACCAAAGTTAAGGATTATTTTAAAAAAAGTAATATGCGTGATGCTTTTTCATTAAAAATGCCGCCTGCCATGATAACTATATGATTTTGCATGCTGGTTTTTTGTATTTTGATTGTAACTTACAGATTTATCTGTTTTTATACATGCTCTCGTAATACTTCTGATAATCCCCGCTAGTCACATTATCCATCCATTCCTGATTATCCAGATACCAGCGTACGGTCTTTTCTATACCTTCTTCAAATTGCAGGCTTGGTTCCCAACCAGTTCCTTCTGCAGTTTGGTAGAGTCGATAGCATAACGCATATCGTGTCCCAGACGGTCGGTTACGTATGTGATCAAATCCATATCTTCGCCTTCTTTTCTGCCCAACAGACGGTCTACCGTATTAATCACCACTTTAATGATGTCAATGTTCTTCCATTCATTGAAACCACCGATATTATACGTTTCTGCAATCTTTCCGTTATGGAAAATTACGTCGATGGCACGTGCGTGATCTACTACATACAGCCAGTCGCGTACATTCTCACCCTTGCCGTATACAGGCAGTGGCTTGCGGTGACGGATATTATTAATAAACAGTGGAATCAGCTTTTCAGGGAACTGATACGGACCGTAGTTGTTCGAGCAGTTTGTAACAATGGTCGCATGCCGTATGTATCGTGGAAAGCACGTACAAAGTGGTCGCTGCTGGCTTTCGAAGCCGAATATGGACTGTGCGGATTATACTTCGTATCTTCATAGAAGAATTCCGTACCATAAGCCAGATGATGTTCAGACGAAGAAGCCGTTGTAGTGAACGGAGGCTTTACACCTTTGGGGTGCGTCATTTCCAGTGCACCGTACACCTCATCGGTAGAGATATGGTAGAAGCGTTTGCCTTCATATTTTTCAGGCAGGCTTTCCCAGTATACCTTTGCAGCCTGAAGCAGACTCAGTGTGCCCATTACGTTGGTACGTGCAAAGGTAAACGGATCTTTGATACTGCGGTCTACGTGACTTTCGGCTGCCAGATGAATAATACCGTCTACGTGATACTGCTGCATCAGCTCCAGCATCTTTTCATAGTCGCAGATGTCGGCCTTTACAAACGTATAGTTCGGTTTGTCCTCTATATCTTTCAGGTTGGCCAGATTTCCTGCATAAGTCAGCTTATCCAGATTGATGATGCGATATTCCGGATATTTGTTTACAAACAGACGTACTACGTGACTACCGATGAAGCCCGCTCCACCGGTTACTATGATATTGCGTTTAAAATTTTCCATGATTGTTTTTTGTTTGTGAGGATTTATTTAAGCACTCCCATGTTTGTCATACATACTTTCAGTGAGTCGGTCCAGTAAGGAATCTTCAGTCCGAAAGTCTGCTTTATCTTGGTCTTGTCCAGTACCGAGTAAGCCGGTCGCGTAACCGGGCTGGGGAACTCGTTGCTGTGGCAGGGTTGTATGTCGCATGCGGTGTTTCCGGCCAGTTCGGCTATCACTTTGGTAAAGTCGTACCACGAACATACCCCTTCGTTGCTGAAGTGATAAATACCCGTCTTGCTGTATCCGTTTTTCGGCTCTTCGGCTGCATAGTCATTCAGAACCGCTTCGATGGCAACAGCCAGATCGAGTGCATAAGTCGGTGTACCTGCCTGGTCGAATACTACATTCAGCGCCGGTTTCGAAGCCGTCAGGTTCAGCATGGTCTTCACGAAGTTCTTTCCGTATTCCGAATACAGCCACGCTGTACGTATAATCACAAAGTCACACCCTGTAGCTTCAATATATTGTTCCCCTTCCAGTTTTGTTTCGCCATACACACCTGTAGGCGTACCCTTCTGGTCTTCACGGCAAGGTGTATTATACGGATCACCTCCGAAAACATAGTCGGTAGAAATCTGAATAAGTAAGCCACCTGCTTTCTTCATGCTTCTGCCAGAATTTTAGGAGCAGCGGCATTCAGCTTGCGGCAGAGTGCCGCATCACTTTCAGCCTTGTCTACATTGGTATAAGCCGCACAGTTCACTATACAACTGATATGCTGTTCCTGTACCATTTTTTCTACGGCTTCCGCGTCGGTAATGTCCAGCAGAGTTGTTTCTACTCCTTCAGCTTCCACTACGTCGGTAAACAGGAAATTATACGAAGTCTTTTTGCTGATGATGCGCATTTCGTTGCCCAGCTGGCCGTTTGCGCCTGTCACTAAAATATTCATTTTCAATGAAGAATTTTGAATGCAAAATTATATATTTCCTTATTAGAAAGGACCAAACTCAAAAGGAGAATCAAAATCTTTCAGCAATGAGTGTTTGGTATCCTTTTCACTCAGAATAGCATGTTCGGTAGGAATACGCCAATCAATGCCCAAAGAACTGTCCAGAATGCTAATACCGCCGTCAGCTTCCGGATGATAGAAATTATCACATTTATACTGGAAGACAGCCGTTTCACTCAAGACCGCAAAACCATGAGCAAATCCCTGCGGAATGAAGAACTGGCGATGATTATCTTCTGTCAGTTCCACAGCCACATGCTGTCCGTAAGTAGGACTACCTTTGCGGATATCAACAGCCACATCCAGTACCGCTCCCTTCACGCAACGTACCAGTTACTTTGTGTGAATGGTGGACGTTGGAAATGAAGGCCTCTCATTACCCCGTAGGACGACATGCTTTCATTATCCTGAACGAATGTGATTTTTGCTACTTTTTCTTCAAATTCACGTTGTGAAAACGATTCGAAGAAATAACCTCTTGAATCCTTAAAAAGGCGCGGCTCGATGATAACCACACCTTCTATAGCTGTTTTAATTACTTCCATATTAATAGTCCAGATTACTTTTACCTGTATGTTCTACTTCATCTATCACTTGCAGCAGATATTTTCCGTACTGGTTTTTCAGCATAGGCTGTGCCAGTTCCCTCAGTTTATCGGCTGTAATCCATCCCTGACGGAAAGCAATGCCTTCCAGACAGGCAATCTTCAGTCCCTGACGCTTTTCAATAACCTCGATGAAGGTAGAAGCCTCACTCAGTGAGTCGTGCGTACCTGTATCGAGCCATGCAAATCCGCGTCCCAGTGTCTGTACTTTCAGTTCCTTGTCGGCTAAGAACTCCTGGTTTACAGTCGTGATTTCCAGCTCTCCACGTGCAGACGGTTTGATGTTCTTGGCTACTTCCACCACCTTGTTCGGATAGAAATAAAGACCTACTACCGCATAGTTCGATTTCGGCTGAGCCGGTTTCTCTTCGATTGAAAGGCAGTTTCCGTCCCTATCGAACTCAGCTACACCGTAGCGTTCCGGATCACTCACCCAGTAACCGAATACCGTTGCTTTCTTTTCTTCTTCTGCTGTGCGGACTGCTTCCTTTAGCAATTTGGTAAGACCTGCACCGTGGAAAATATTGTCGCCCAGTACCAGACAAGCACTATCGTTGCCGATAAACTTCTCTCCGATAATAAATGCCTGAGCCAGTCCGTCCGGTGATGGTTGTTCTGCATACTCAAAGCGCACTCCAAAATCGCTTCCGTCACCCAGCAGACGCTTGAACCCCGGTAAGTCGTATGGAGTAGAGATAATCAGAATTTCACGGATGCCTGCAAGCATCAGTACCGAAATCGGGTAATAGATCATCGGTTTATCGAACACGGGGAGTAGCTGTTTGCTTACTCCTTTTGTAATGGGGTAGAGGCGAGTACCGCTACCACCGGCTAAGACTATGCCTTTCATATTGTAAGTATTCTATTTAATTGTTTATAGTTATGGGACTTTATTTAGATAGATGTTTTGAATGTCCTTTGAAAAATACTCAGTTATTGGAATGGATTTTTATATATTCCTAATAATTGTTTCCCAAAATAAAAAAAGAATTTCATATCATCAATGAAATAACGTTTAAATAAACGTTTGGGCTCTTTTAAACAACGATATAGCCATTCCATTCCGATTTTTTGCCAAAATATAGGTGCACGTTTTAATGTACCAGCTTCAAAATCAATCGTAGCTCCTAATCCCATGAATATATCTATTTGGGGCATACGGTTACGATATTTTATAATCCACTTCTCTTGTTTGGGTGCACCTACACCAACTAATAGAACATTAGCTCCACTTTCGTTAATTATGCGAATCAGCTCTTCACATTCCTCTGGA
>ENA-OQBJ01000168-OQBJ01000168.1-human-gut-metagenome-genome-assembly--contig:-NODE-168-length-34686-cov-5.821957_pt1 | contig 34686 bp, 38 predicted proteins | sample MGYA00242743_ERZ504545 | MGnify/ENA primary metagenome ERZ504545 (study PRJEB26092, sample SAMD00036252) | human gut metagenome | host: Homo sapiens | study: EMG produced TPA metagenomics assembly of... | reverse complement strand
TCCAGAACCATAAGAAGACCGCAGTAACCCAGAATCTTTTCTTTCTCTTCCACCACCAGAAACATGGCATCATCCTGGTCAGAAAAGTAAAAAAACCTTCTTTTGTCCATGGCACATGAAAAAGATCCTGCTCAATCTCCATTACCTGATCCAGGTCATCCACAAGCATTTCCCGCAGGATCATATTTTTGTACCTGCGGTTTCTGCTCTTTTTCTCTCTCTGCACGCTCACGCTCTGCCTGGGAAACGCGGAGATATTCCGGGATATGTTCCATAGCAGTCTCTGTGCGTCCTTCTTTATAATAAATACTGCCAAGAGCTGCCACTGCCGCTGCTCTCTGTTTATTTACATGAGCCGGTGCAAAAGAATACGGAACCTGCAGTTTCTCTGCGATCAGTTCACGAAATACAGGTACACCGTCTCCCAAAAATGTAACCATCTCTCCTCTCTGATTCAGTTCTTCCAGCAGTTCCTCGATCGGTGCTGCCCACTGTTCTTTCAAAGTCATAAGCTGATGCTCTTCAAATCTGTAAATTCCTGTATATACCTGCTTTCTTCTGGCATCCATGATCGGACAGATCAATCCCTGTGCATCATAAAGATTATATGCCAGTGCATCTACTGTCGGTACTGCTACCAATGGTTTCTTCAGGCAAGTCCCAGCCTTTGGCTGTTGCCGAGCCGATACGGAGTCCTGTAAAGGATCCCGGTCCCGCTGCCACTGCAATAGCATCTACGGATTCCAGTTCCAGTTCCGTCATCTTCACAATCTCATCTAACATCGGAAGCAAAGTCTGAGAATGTGTTTTCTTATAATTTACAGTATACTCAGCCAGTAATGTATCATCTTCCACAACTGCTACAGATGCAACAATTCCTGAGCTGTCCAAAGCTAAAATTTTCATTTCTACCTCCTAACTGTTCTCCAGACCAATCACTGTAATCCTTCTATAATCAAAGCCTTTCTCCAGATCTTTCTCTATGGTTACTTTGATCAGCTTTTCCGGAAGGATTTCTTCAATCAGATCAGCCCATTCGATCAGACAGATTCCCTGTCCGAAAAAATAATCGTCATATCCAATTTCTTCCATTTCCTCAATGTCACCGATACGGTAAACATCAAAATGATATAAAGGAAGACGTCCGCTTTCGTATTCCTGAATGATCGTGAATGTCGGGCTGCAGATAGGCTCTGTGATTCCAAGCCCTGCCGCAACCCCCTGGGTAAATACGGTTTTTCCAACTCCAAGATCACCTGTCAGAGTATAAATCTGACCCGGTTTCGCATTCTCTCCGATCTTCTTTCCCACCTCAAATGTTTCCTGTGGTGTTTTTGTCTCTATAATCATCTTTTCCACCTTTTTCTTGCAGAATTGTTCTTTGCATATTATAATAGAGCGAACAGCGAAATACAATACTTTTTGAAAAGGAGACTTGAAACTATGGCAAATCCGATAGTTACAATTACCATGGATAATGGCGATGTGATGAAAGCAGAATTATATCCTGAGATTGCACCGAATACAGTTAATAACTTTATCAGTCTTGTAAAAAAAGGCTTCTATGACGGACTTATTTTCCATCGTGTGATCAACGGTTTCATGATCCAGGGAGGATGCCCGGACGGAACAGGTATGGGCGGTCCGGGATACAGCATTAAGGGTGAATTCACTCAGAACAGATTTAAAAATGATCTGAAACATACTGCAGGTGTTCTTTCCATGGCACGCGCCATGCATCCAAACTCAGCAGGAAGCCAGTTCTTTATCATGCACAAAGATGCTCCGCATCTTGACGGTGCTTATGCTGCATTCGGCAAGATCACTGAAGGAATGGATGTTGTAAACCGTATTGCAGAAGAAGATACCGATTACAGCGACCGTCCGCTTGACGAGCAGAAAATCAAATCCATGACAGTAGAAACTTTCGGTGTTGATTATCCGGAACCGGAGAAATGCTGATTCGCTGACTGTTTATGCCCCATGCAGTTTTCAGGCTGCATGGGGCATATTTTATCAGTCCGTAAATACTTTCACTTCACCGTCAATCACTGAATAGTAAAGATCTTTCTCTTTCTTCATCTTCGCTTTTCCATTTGTTCCCTCGGTGATTGCTTTTTCTACAAATGCAATCTGATCCGCCGGAACCAGCAAATGCAGAACTACCCTGTCAGTGTATTCAGAATCAAGGATCGGTAATTTCTGTTCTCCGGCAATATACTGGATCTTGCCTATCCCGGTATAATCCGTAACTACTTCCATAGAAATTCCGTAGGTTTTCTCAATCACTGTGCTGGCGGCAAGACCTTCCTGCAGACTCCTGGAATATGCTCTGACAAGACCTCCTGTTCCAAGAAGTATCCCTCCAAAATATCTGGTAACTACTGCTGCCACATTATAAATATCTTCCCCCAGGATTACATCCAGCATTGGTCTTCCCGCAGTGCCTGACGGCTCACCATCGTCACTGCATCTGGTATATTCCCTGTTCTTTCCCACCGAATATACATAGCAGTTATGTCTGGCATCCCAATATTTCTTCTTCATTTCCTCTATAAAGGCCAGTGCCTCCTCTTCGGTCTGTACAGGACGCACTGTAGCAATAAATCTGGATTTCTTTTCCACGATCTCGCCTTCCCCGCCCTCGTAAACTGTCTTATATTTCTCAAGCATGTCTCATACTCCTCTTTCCGTTCTCTTATTGACTCAGTGTACCATGAATTACAAAAATGTGCCAGCACAGTGTATACTAATCCTGTAAAAAAACACAATAACCATTAAAAAGATCCAAAAGCAATTGTGAATTTTTATTTTTCTGCTTTATTTACTTATTCTTATTTGATATAATAGAACGGATTATAAAGGAGGTTTAACATGAACTACGGTAAAAAGTCGACTGCAAAGAAACGGACGGCACTGATTTCCCGTTCTTCCATGATGGGAAAGCGCGCCAGAGTTTCTTTCATCAGAGTCCTGTTCGTATCACTGATAGCACTCTGCATCGCAGTAACCTGTCTGGGTGTGGGGTCATTCAGGGGTGTAATTGATACTGCTCCTGATGTTGATGATATTGATATTATGCCACTGGGCTATGCAACCTTTCTCTACGATGATGCAGGGAATCAGATCCGTAAACTGGCTGCTCCGGATTCCAACCGACTGCCTGTCACTCTCGATCAGATACCTGTTGATCTGCAGCATGCAGTTGTCGCAATTGAGGATGAACGTTTCTATGAACATAACGGTATTGACGTAAAAGGTATTCTTCGTGCCGGAATGAAAGCTCTCACTACCGGAGATTTCTCAGAAGGTGCCAGTACGATCACACAGCAGCTTCTTAAGAATAACGTATTTACCAACTGGACCAGTGAATCTACTCAGCTGGAAAGATTTACGCGAAAAATCCAGGAACAGTACCTTGCTGTCCAGGTTGAGAAAAAAACTGATAAAGACACCATTCTTGAGAATTACCTGAACACAATTAACCTGGGTGCCGGTTCCTACGGTGTACAGGCTGCCGCACGACAGTATTTTGACAAGGATGTATGGGATCTGAATCTTTCTGAATGTGCAACTCTGGCAGGTATCACACAGAACCCGACGAAATTTAACCCGATCATCAATCCTGACAGCAACAGGAAGAGACGCAAGGAAGTTCTCCAGCATATGCTGGATCAGAACTATATTACTCAGGATCAGTATGATGAAGCTCTTGCAGATGATGTTTATTCCCGTATCCAGGCCGCTCAGGAAAAGAACTCCAGCACTGAGAATACTGTTTACACATATTTTGAAGATGAACTGACAGATCAGATCATCAACGACCTGATGAATATCAAAGGTTACACCAAAAAACAGGCAACCAATCTTCTCTACAGCGGCGGACTTAAAGTATATACAACACAGGATTCCAAGATCCAGAATATCCTGGATGAGGAATATGCAGATCCTTCCAATTATCCGGACACTGTCCAGTATGAACTTGACTATGCCCTGACGGTTACCGATCCTAATGGAAATCAGGTAAACTACAGTAAGGAAATGTTGCAGCTTTATTTTCAGAATGAGGATCCCGATTTCGATCTTCTGTTCGATTCCCCGGAAGATGGACAGACTTATGTAGACAAATATAAGGCAAGCATACTCGCCAACGGAAGTAAAGTTCTTGCAGAGCGTGTCAATTTCGCACCTCAGCCACAGTCTTCCATGAGTGTGATCGACCAGCATACCGGCTATGTAAAAGCTCTGATCGGTGGTCGTGGAGAGAAAACGGCAAGTCTTACACTGAACCGGGCAACGGACACTACCAGACAGCCTGGTTCTACCTTTAAGATCGTATCCACTTATGCACCTGCTTTAAATGAAAAAGGCATGACTCTTGCAACAACATTTGAAGACGAACCTTATGAATATCCGGATGGTTCCCCTGTAAACAACGCAACCCGTTCTTACAACGGAACAACCACGATCCGTACTGCGATCCAGAATTCCATTAACGTTGTAGCCGTCAAGTGTCTGGAAAAAGTAACTCCTGAGCTTGGATTGAAATATCTGGACAACTTTGGTTTTACAACCCTTGCTCATGGAACAGAGGCTGACAAAGATGCCAATGGTAATGTATGGAGCGATGCAAACCTTGCCACTGCGCTTGGCGGCATCACCCGCGGTGTCACAAATGTTGAACTGTGTGCATCCTATGCAGCCATCGCAAATAACGGAAATTATATCAAGCCAATTTATTACACAAAAATTCTGGATCACAACGGAAACGTCCTGATCGAGAATACTGCTGCCGAACGTTCCGTAATCAAAGAAAGTACTGCTTTTCTTCTCACCAGTGCAATGGAGGATGTTGTAAAACAGGGTACAGGTACAGCCTGCCAGCTTGACAATATGCCTGTTGCCGGAAAAACAGGTACAACCGAAGCCTATAACGACTTGTGGTTTGTGGGTTATACACCATATTATACATGCGCAGTATGGTCCGGTTATGACAACAATGAGAAATTACCTGATTATGCGCGTAACTTCCACAAAGCTTTATGGAAAAAGGTTATGACTCGTATCCATGAGGGACTTCCTTCCAAAGAATTCGAGAAGCCTGCAAGTGTAGAAAAGTTAAGTGTCTGCGAGGAAACCGGACTTCTTCCAAGAGCCGGCTGTCCGGTGATCACTGAATACTTTGACGTAGGTACCATGCCTACTGAATACTGTGACCAGCATTTCTATGACAGTGATGATTATGATTATGACTATAATTATGATACAGATTCCTCTGATCAGACTGATAACACCACTGACACTGATAACAGCGAAAACTCTGATAATGGAGATACCGACAACAGTGGTGACAGTAACAATACTGATGACAACGGTAACAGCGGTGACGATGGTACTGATAATACCGGCGGAAGCGATGACAACGGTAACGGTAACGAAGATGATTCCTCTTATCAGGTCGACTATTATTAATGCAAAAATACCGGTACAGGAGCACCTCCGAATGATGTTCCTGTACTGCAAAAATCCACAGTCCTGTCAACTCAGGACTGTGGATTTTTTATATACTTTCAAAATTGATTCTCAGATATTATACTTCTTTAATAACCATACGCGCAGATCCGTAAATACCTGCATCATTTCCGAGAGTTGCAAGAATGATCGGTGTTTTCTTGCATGCTGTAAAAGCATATTTCTCATAGTATTTCTGAATACAGTCGATCAATGGCTGTCCGGCTTTGGAAACACCACCGCCGATAACGATGGCTTCCGGATCTGTCACACATGCAAACATGGCAAGTGTTCCGCCAAGCATTTCTCCTACCTGTGCCATAATATCGCAGGCTACTTTGTCGCCCTCTTTAAAAGCATCCAGAACATTCTTTGCTGAAAGTTTTGTAAATTTGCGAAGGACAGTCTGCTCATCTGTAGCAGCCAGAGTTCTCTGTGCCACGCGAACGATACCTGTTGCAGACGCATACTGCTCCAGACATCCACAGTTACCACAGTTGCAGGCTTCCTTTTCTTCATGGTCAACTGCTGCATGACCGATTTCTCCACCTGCACCATGAGCACCGCCAACAATCTTTCCATCAACGATGATTCCACCGCCGACACCTGTTCCAAGAGTTACAAGAATAACGTTCTTAGCTCCTGCTGCTGCGCCTTTCCATGCTTCGCCAAGTGCTGCTACATTGGCATCGTTTCCTGCTTTGGACGGAAGTCCTGTCAGTTCTGTCAGTTCCTTAGTAACTTCTTTAAAGCCCCAGAAAAGGTTTACCGCACATGGCACTTCCCCTCTCTCATTAACAGGTCCCGGTACCCCGATTCCCACACCGTCGATTTCTTCTTTATCCAGCTTACGCTCTGCGATCTTGTCAAGGATTGTCTTTGCAATATCCGGCAGGATTGCTTCTCCACTGTTCTCCTTACGTGTAGGAATTTCCCATTTCTCAACTAAGACTCCGTCTGTCTGAAAGAGTCCACATTTTACAGATGTACCACCAACGTCAATTCCAAAACAATACTTTCCCATAATATCTGATATCCTCCAAATTACTTTAAATTATTTTTCTTCACGTTTCTTTGCAAGGTTTGCCTGAACACGTTTGTACAGCTCTTCCGCTGCATTGTATCCCATCTTCTTCTGTCTGTGGTTAACTGCCGCAGATTCAACGATAATAGCCAGATTACGTCCCGGACGGATAGGCAGAGAATGGCATACAATCTTATTTCCAAGATACTCTGTATATTCCTCATGCAGGCCGAGACGGTCATATTCTTTGTCTCTGTCCCACTCTTCCAGTTTGATAACCAGATCCACAGACTGTGTATCCTTAACGCTCTCAACACCAAACAGAGTTTTGACATCGATAATACCAATACCACGAAGTTCAATGAAATGTCTTGTGATATCCGGTGCCGAACCCACCAGCGTCACATCACTGACTTTACGAAGTTCTACAACATCATCACTGACAAGACGATGTCCTCGTTTGATCAGTTCCAGCGCAGCCTCACTCTTGCCAATTCCGCTCTCACCTGTGATCAGGACACCTTCACCATATACATCCACAAGCACACCATGAATGGAAATACATGGTGCCAGCTGTACACCCAGCCAGCGGATAATCTCAGCCATAAAACTGGAAGTTGTACGTTCTGTCACGAAAGTCGGAACATTATATTTAACTGCCAGATCGATCATATCCTGTGATGGTCTTGTCATTGTACTGAAAATTACACAGGGAATCTTGCTGGAAATAAATCTTTCATATTTAAATTTCCGTTCCTCATCACTGAGCTGCATCAGATAAGTATACTCTACATATCCGATGATCTGTACCCGTTCATTTGCAAAATGCTCCAGATATCCTGTCAGCTGCAATGCCGGTCTGTTGATCTCCGCTGTCTTGATCACAATCTCAGACAGATCAATTTCAGGAGTCAGGTTGTGAAGTCCCAGTTCCTGAACTAATTTTGTCAACTGTACACCCTTCATTTATTTCTCCTTTTCAGTTCAAAATCTGAAAGCCCGGTCTGTCCGCTATCTCAAAACCTGCTCATACAGACATAACTCATTTATAGCTGTCGTCCGAAACTTTCATAGTAAATTTCACGTCTTTTTTATTATATCACATCACTATATACAACTTCAATTACAAAAAGCGAGAGTCTTTGGGTAATATGTAGAAGAACCCGGGAATATTTTTACATATTTTATATTTTTTTCTCACCATCTCCATGAAAAAATTCATAAACTTTCTGTGCACTTCCTGCATTCATGCTTTCTGTCTCCGCAAGTTCTTCCAATGATGCATCTCTGATATTCTCAATGGATTTAAATTTCCGCATCAATGCTTTCCGCCTGGTTTCACCGATACCAGAGATATCATCCAACAGGGAATGCACCTGTTCTTTACTTCTCAGAGATCGGTGAAATTCAATGGCAAAACGGTGCGCCTCATCCTGGATTCTGGTGATCAGGCGGAAGCCTTCACTGTCTGTATCAATGGGAATTTCAAGATTATTGTAATACAGTCCTCTGGTTCTGTGATGGTCATCCTTGACCATACCACAGACAGGAATCTCTATTCCCAGAATTTCCAGGACTTTTAACGCAATATTCACCTGTCCTCTTCCACCATCCATCAGGATCAGATCCGGCATAATAGAAAAGCTGTCAAACTCATCTTTTCCCTCATGAGTAAATCGTCTGGTAAGTACTTCTTCCATGCTTGCATAATCGTTCGGTCCCTGAACCCACTTTATTTTAAATTTGCGGTAATCACTGCGCTTTGGCTTTCCTTTCTCATAGACAACCATGGAACCTACAGATTCAAAACCACTGATATTGGAAATATCATAAGCCTCCATACGCCTGATTCCCGACAGTCCAAGCCACTCTTCCACTTCATGAACTGCTCCGATAGTTCTTCCTTCTTCACGTTTGATACGCTCTCTGTCTTTATCCAGAACCATCTTTGCATTCTCTTCTGCCAGCTCTACCAGCTTCTCTTTCGTACCTTTCTTCGGTACCCTGATATAGACTCGCTGCTTTCTTCGATCTGTAAGCCATTCCTCTATGATCTTGGCATCTTCGATTTCTTTTTGCAGCATGATCTCACGTGGGATAAACGGAGTTCCGGCATAAAATTGCTTCATAAAGCTGGATAATACCTGAGCCTTTGTATCGCCACGCGCCACACGCAGATAGAAATGCTCCCGCCCGATCAGTTTACCTCCCCGGACAAAGAATACCTGTACAACAGCATCCTGCTCCCGCAGATCAAGGCTTTCATCCATGGCAACTGCGATGATATCCTTATCTTCCTCTCCGTAACCTGTAATTTTCTGACGTTCTCCGATCTTCTGGATACTGCGGATCAGATCCCGGTATTCCATGGCATCCTCGAAACGCATTTCTTCGGAAGCTGCCATCATTTTGTCGGTAAGCATATCAATCGTATCCTTAAAGTCTCCATTGAGAAATTTCAACAGTTCTGCGATATTTTTCTTATATTCTTCTGAACTCACATAGCCCAGGCATGGCGCACTGCATTGTTTCATGTGATAGTACAGACATGGACGGTCCTTCCCACAATCTCTTGGCAGTACCCGATTACAGGATCGCACCTTATAAAGTTTTCGCACAAGCTCGATCACATCTTTTACAGCCCCGGCACTTGTATATGGTCCGAAATATTTCGCCTTGTCTTTCTTCATTCTTCTGGCAAAAAGAACTCTGGGATATTCCTCATTTACTGTGACTTTGATAAACGGATAACTCTTATCATCTTTGAGCATGGTATTATATTTCGGTCTGTGCTCCTTGATCAGATTACACTCCAGCACAAGGGCTTCCAGTTCCGAATCTGTGATAATATACTCAAATCTGGTGATATGGGTAACCATCTGTTCAATCTTTGCGCCCTTATTTCTGCTGCTCTGGAAATATTGACGCACCCTGTTTTTCAGACTGACGGCTTTTCCAACATAGATGATCTCGTCCTTCTCCCCATGCATAATATAAACCCCCGGCTTACCCGGAAGTTTTTTCAGTTCTTCTTCTATCTGAAACATAAACTCTCCTCTATACAAAAAATCCTGCCCTGAACGCTTTTCGTATCCATGAGATATTACAGCGTAATTTCCTGTGATACGAAAACAGAGCCGGAAATTATTTCATTTCCGACTCTGTTATTGTATCACTGAATCTCTGGCTTATCCAGCGTTACTGTATTCTGTTTTTCCTCCGGAATTACCAGATCATCCAGATTTTCCGGAATCTCGATTCCACGCTCTACCGCATGGAAAATCTTCATAAATTCCTTACCTGTAATGGTTTCCCTGCGGATCAGATAAGCAGCAATCTTATCAAGTGCTTCTCTGTGACTGCCGATCAGTCTCTTTGCTTCTTCATAGGAATTATGCAGAAGTATCATCACCTCATGGTCAACCTCTGTGGCAGTGTCATCGCCGCAGTTTAACACTGCTCTTCCGCTGAGATACTGACTCTCCTGTGTAGCCAGACCCATAAGTCCGAATTTATCAGACATACCATATTGTGTAATCATGGCTCTTGCCACTTTGGTAGCCTGCTCAATATCATTGGCTGCCCCGGTTGTGACAGTATCAAATACCAGTTCCTCTGCTGCACGTCCGCCAAGATATCCCACAAGCATTGCTTCCAGTTCCTTCTTTGTATTGAGATATTTCTCCTCCTCGGGTACCTGCATTACATAACCAAGTGCCCCCATTGTTCTCGGCACAATAGTAATCTTCTGTACAGGCTCTGCATCTTTCTGCAGGGCGCTTACCAGTGCATGTCCTACCTCATGATAGGATACGATCCTGCGCTCCTGTGTACTGAGGATCCTGTCCTTCTTCTCTTTACCTACAGAACTACTTCAACAGCTTCGAGAAGATCTTTCTGGGATACTGCGCTGCGTCCACTCTTAACAGCAAGGATAGCAGCCTCGTTGATCATATTAGCCAGATCCGAACCCACTGCCCCGGAAGTTGCAAGTGCAATGTTTTCAAAATCAACAGTCTCATCCAGATGTACATTTCTTGCATGAACCTTCAGGATCTCGATTCTTCCCTTCAGATCCGGTCTGTCCACAATGACACGTCTGTCAAAACGTCCCGGACGAAGAAGTGCCGGATCAAGAACCTCCGGACGGTTGGTAGCAGCCAGGATCAGAAGTCCCTTTGAAGTGTCAAATCCGTCCATTTCCGCAAGAAGCTGGTTCAGGGTCTGCTCGCGCTCATCATTGCCGCCGCCATAATGAGAATCTCGGCTCTTTCCGATTGCATCAATCTCATCAATAAAAAATGATACATGGTGCAATTCTTCTTTGCTTCCTCAAAGAAGATCGCGGACACGTGATGCACCCACACCTACAAACATCTCCACAAACTCAGAACCTGACAGAGAGAAAAACGGCACATGTGCCTCTCCTGCTACTGCCTTTGCCAGAAGTGTTTTACCGGTTCCCGGAGGTCCTACAAGCAAAGCTCCTTTCGGCAGCTTCGCTCCGATGGTGGTATATTTGCCGGGATTATGCAGGAAATCCACCACCTCCTGCAGTGATTCCTTGGCCTCATCCTGCCCTGCCACATCCCTGAAAGTAATTCCTGTATCTTTCTGAATGTAGCTTTGGCGCGGCTCTTTCCAACGCCCATCATTCCGCCGCCCTTATTCATGCGGCGCATAAATACCGTCAGAAGTACAAAGAGCAGAATCGTTGGCAGAAGCACACTGACCAGCATAGAAATAATTTCCCCTGCTGCATCCGGCTTCTTATACTCAAACTTGATTCCTGTTCCCTCAAGTCTCTCCGTCAGCTTATCTACTGACTCCATCTGATTGGCATAATAAACTTCTTCTGAAAATCCTGATGACTGATGTTTCGGCGTGATCGTCAGTGTATTTGACTGAAGCGTAACCTCTTTCACATCTCCATCATCTACCATCTCAATAAATTTATCATAAGTGATCTCACTCGAATTATCCTTGAGCATATTGGTAAACATGGCGAAACATACCAGAGTTACCAGGAGGCATACCAGAAAGGCCAGTATCGACTGATGATTCTTGTTCGGGTCCTGTCTGCCCGGACCTTTATTATTATCAGGACGATTGCCATTCGGATTGTTATCCATATGATTATCCATTTCATTCCTCCTAAACGTTATCGTTCTTATTATAAAGAGAATTATTCTATAAATCAACCGCGAGATTGTGAAATTTACGTTATATCTGGATTTCTGTTGCTGAAAACAGAATCTGTGCTTTTTCTGCAGCAACAAAATTTATTTATATTTTTCTAAATTTCTCTGTTACAAACCGTTCTTTTTGTAGTATACTATTGACAAACTGATTACTGCTCACTTCGTTCCCGGTAATGCGCTCCGCAATACACAGAATTTATGCTGACCGCATAAATTTGCGCTGTATGTCCCGGGATATTCTAAATGAGCAGTACTAAAAATGTGATGAGGAAAGGAAATGAACAAATGAAGATAGGATTTGACAACGACAAGTATCTGAAAATGCAGTCCGAACATATTCGGGAACGTATCAACCAGTTTGGAAACAAACTTTATCTGGAATTTGGCGGCAAGCTTTTTGATGACTACCATGCTTCCAGAGTTCTTCCGGGATTTGAGCCGGACAGCAAACTGCGTATGCTGATGCAGCTTTCTGATCAGGCAGAGATCGTTATTGTAATCAGCGCCGCTGATATTGATAAAAATAAAGTCAGAGGTGACCTTGGTATCACTTATGATGAAGATGTACTCCGCCTTATGGAAGTATTTACCGAGCGCGGACTTTATGTAGGAAGTGTCTGCATCACCCAGTATTCCGGACAGGAAAGCGCAGATGCGTTTAAGAAACGTCTGGAGAAGCTTGGAATCAAAGTATACGTGCTTTATCTGATCCCGGGTTATCCGAATAATACTTCCTTTATTGTAAGTGATGAGGGATATGGCAAGAACGATTATATCGAAACAACAAGACCACTGGTTGTCATCACTGCTCCAGGACCCGGAAGCGGAAAAATGGCCACCTGCCTTTCTCAGCTTTACCATGAATACAAGCGCGGTGTCAAGGCAGGATATGCCAAATTTGAAACTTTCCCAATCTGGAATATCCCGCTGAAGCATCCGGTAAATCTGGCATATGAAGCAGCTACTGCTGACTTAAATGATGTGAACATGATCGACCCGTTCCATCTGGAAGCATATGGTGAGACTACTATTAACTACAACCGTGACGTTGAAGTTTTCCCTGTTCTTCAGGCTATGTTTGAAAAGATCATGGGCGAGTGCCCTTACAAATCTCCCACAGATATGGGCGTTAATATGGCCGGTAACTGCATCGTTGATGATGAAGTCTGCAAGGAAGCTGCACGTCAGGAGATCATCCGCAGATATTATAAGAGCATGGAAGCTCTGGTTCGCGGAACAGGCCGCGAAGAAGAAGTTTATAAGATTGAGCTTCTGCTGAAACAGGCTCATGTGACCATCGAAGAACGCAAGGTGGTTCCTGCTGCGCTGAAACGTGAAGAAGAAACAGGTGCACCTGCTGCTGCCATGGAGCTTGATGATGGACGTATCATTACAGGAAAGACTTCCGATCTGCTTGGTGCTTCCTCTGCTCTGATTCTGAATGCACTGAAAGAGCTGGCAGGAATTGACCATAGCAAACACGTAATCTCTCCGGAAGCTTTAAGACCGATCCAGACTCTGAAGACAGAATATCTTGGAAGCAAGAACCCGAGACTGCATTCTGATGAGACTCTGATTGCGCTTTCTATCAGTGCTGCTGATAATGAAGATGCGAAGCTTGCACTGCAGCAGATCCCGAAATTAAAGGGCTGCCAGGTTCATACTTCTGTGCTGCTGTCTCAGGTGGATATTCTGGAGTTCCGTAAGCTGGGCGTAGAGCTTACTTGCGAGCCGAAATCTGAGCATGCTAAGAAGCTGCAGAAATAATTTCACAATAGCATAAAAATCTCTCTCTGAACATATGATTATTTCATATGAACAGGAGGAGATTTTTATTATACTATTTTCTGTCTATTCTTCCACTGTTTACATATCTAATCGTAAGGAAAATATCCAACGCAAAAATGATAATTGCGAGGATTAATAAAATCGGGCGCTGATCACCAGCATACAATATTAATCCGCCATTTAAAAGGCATATCGTCATGCTGATTCCAAGGGTATTGTATGCTTTTCTTGCATCAAGTTTTCCATTGGAAGTAATTTTTTCTTCAATAATACCGCCTGGTTTTACGATACTGATAATAATCAAAGAAACAACAAGTATTGTACCAACAAATGCATTTGTATTCCACCGCATACTCATTTCTCCTCTTCATCAGATATAGGACACCTCACCTATGTCTCACGTCTTAGATTTTGTCAGAAATTTCTTCATTTACCTCTATTTATCTTTAAATTATCATTGTCAGGCACATCTGTCAATATCTTTATTTGATTGAATCAAGAAAATACTGAAGTGGATGATTTTATCCTCTTAACTATTTACAATCTCTAATGCTCTGTCCGGATAATTGGTGATGACTGCTTCTGCACCTGCGTCTTTTACCAGCTGGATGTGTTCTGGTTTGTTGGCAGTCCATACGTGCATTTTCAGTCCGGCACGTTTGACTTCTTCCATGAACTGTGGGTATTTCAGGTGGTAACTGCCGGGTGTACGGCGTTGATTCCGAGATTTTTTAGCGTACATGGCTGGGTTTACCCATCCGTCGCTGAAAAGGATTCCGGTCTGTACATGGTCGTCGAGCTGTTTTAACTGTAACAGACTGTAATGGTTAAAAGAGGAATAGATCAGCTGGTCTTCCATGTTCATTTCTTTTACCAGTTTCAGGATTTTCTCTTCCATTCCTGGATAGAAGCAGATGCTGTTCTTTAGTTCGATGTTTACCATCATATCTGTGGTGCGCATGAGATCCAGTACTTCTGCCAGAGTTGGAATGTGATAAATTCCTGATGGTTCTGCGGGTGTACTGACTTTTAATTCTTTCAATTGAGCCAGTGTCATATCTTTGATCAGTCCGGTTCCGTCTGTGACACGGTCTACGTTTTCGTCATGCATAACGATAAGTTCGCCGTCTGCGGAAGTATGTACATCCAGTTCGATTCCGTCTGCGCCCTGTCTGATGGCAAGTTCAAATGCTTCCAGAGTGTTCTCCGGTCTGTATCCGCTGGCACCCCTGTGTGCCCATACTTTTGTTGTTCTCTTTGTTGTTTCTGTCATTTCCATATGCCTCTCTGTTCTTTCTATTTTGAATTTTCTCTGTTTCTTTTGTTTTTGTTAATGGTATTACTATATCTAATAAATATGTTTGATCTATGGTCAGTCTGCGAAAAAAATGTGTTCTCCTATAAATGGTACATTTCAGATTTGCGGTGTTTTAATAATGGAAGCTGCTCTCTGATCTGGTCTTCCCGGTCCAAATCTATTTCTTCTATTAAAATGCCCTCTTTCTCATCCAACTGTTTCATAACCTTTCCCCATGGATCTGTTACAATAGAATGTCCCCAGGAAATATATCCTGCCTGTGTATCTCTGGCAGGAGCACATCCAAGCATGTAGATCTGATTGTCAAGGGCTCTTGCACGAAAAGTCAGTTCCCAGTGTGCCGGACCTGTGGTCATATTAAATGCTGCCGGGACGAAAATCATCCTTGCACCGTCCAGTACCATTGTGCGGGCAAACTCCGGGAAGCGGATGTCGTAGCAGATCATGACACCCATTTTCCCAAATTCAGTATCAAACACGGTAGCATGATCTCCCGAAGTCAGAGTATCAGATTCCTTGAAATGCTGGCCATTTTTTACATTGATATCAAAGAGATGAGCTTTTCTGTGCTTACCAATCTGTTTTCCATCTCTGTCAAAAATATAAGAAGTGTTGTAAACCTTTCCCACATCATCTGCTTCCGGCATGGAACCTGCGATCAGATAAATATGATACTTTCTGGCATAATCAGACATTGCCTGCCAGGATGGACCACCTTCTTTTTCTGCATAAACTGGAAAATTTTCGGTCTGATACGGACAGCAGAACATCTCCGGAAGAATTACAAAGTCCGGATTTTCCGCCTTTATTTTTTCTATATAAGTGCCGGCAGTACGGATATTTTGTATTTTATCTTTTACTGTGGGCATCTGAATTGCTGCTACTTTCATATGCGTCCTCTCCTTTCTTTTATCTATTATAGCCGAAAAAAAACACATCGCCAATCCTACATTAAAGTTGCTTCCAATATTTTTATATGCTATATTAAAAACAAGCCGAAACATATCTGCTTCTACCAAAGATAAAAATTCTAAATATCCCGGAAACCCCGGAAAAGGAGCATTTCTTTGTTTCAAATCACATATTCTAAAAAGGCTGAAAAATTTTTACGAAAGCAAGATAAAACAACACAGTATCGACTATTTACTGCTATCAGCAAATTACCATTAGAGGGAAATATCAAAAAATTACAAGGTATCTCCAGCTATCGACTTCGTGTTGGAAATTACAGAGTACTATTCGATGTCAATGGATTCGTTGTTGATATCATAGATGTGGGAAATCGCGGACAAATATATAAAGGAGTGTGAGTATCATGTCTAATGTAAAAGAAAGAATTATAGGTGCAGTTACAATTATGAGCGAAGAAGAGGCTGAAAAAGTCTGGAACTTAATTCAGGCATCATTTATTTTGTCCGACGTTGAAGAAATAGAACCAGACCCAGAAGAATTGGAAGCACTACGCCGATATGAAGCTGGCGAGCCTGATTATCAACCATCCATCTCTGCTGAAAATCTGAAAAGAGAACTAGGATTATAATTTAAAAACATCCCCCACGCATGAACATTCCTTCCATGTGTGGGGGATATTGATTTTCCGCAGGTAAGTTGCTAAATGCACCTGCATTCAGTTAATTTAATTAATTATTCTTCATAACCATTCGGGTTATTGGACTGCCATCTCCAGGAGTCTGCGCACATTTCTTTAATACCGTTTTCGGCTTTCCATCCCAGTTCTCTCTCTGCTTTGGAAGCATCGGAATAGCAGGTTGCGATATCGCCTGGACGACGTGGCTTGATCACATATGGAATTTTAACACCTGTAGCAGCTTCAAAATTCTTCACAATATCAAGAACACTGTAGCCTTTTCCTGTACCAAGGTTGTAGATACTTAATCCGGAATTATCTTCGATTTTCTTAAGAGCTTTTACATGTCCTTTTGCAAGGTCAACTACGTGAATGTAATCTCTCACACCAGTTCCGTCCGGAGTATCATAATCATTTCCGAATACCCCAAGTTCTTTCAGTTTACCTACTGCAACCTGTGTGATATATGGCATCAGGTTGTTCGGGATTCCGTTTGGATTCTCTCCGATAGTTCCGCTCTTGTGAGCACCGATCGGGTTAAAGTAACGGAGAAGAACTACGTTCCATTCCGGATCTGCTTTCTGAATGTCGGTCAGGATCTGCTCAAGCATGGATTTTGTCCATCCATATGGATTTGTGCACTGTCCTTTCGGGCACTCTTCTGTGATCGGGATGATTGCCGGGTCTCCGTATACAGTTGCAGATGAGGAGAAGATAATGTTCTTTACATTATGTTTTCTCATGACATCTACCAGTGTTAAGGTTCCTGCAATGTTATTTTCGTAATATTCCCAGGGTTTGGCAACGGATTCTCCAACTGCTTTCAGACCTGCGAAATGAATACAGGAATCAATATCTTCTTTATCAAAAACTTCATTTAAAGCATCGCGGTCCAGGATGTCTGCTTTGTAGAATTTCACTGGTTTGCCTGTGATTTTGGAAACTCTTTCCAGAGATTTCTCACTTGCATTGCTTAAGTTATCCAGAACTACAACATCATATCCTGCATTCTGCAATTCTACAACTGTATGGCTTCCAATATAGCCTGCTCCACCTGTAACTAAAATTGCCATAATAATTCCTCCTAACCTGTCTTCCTGCTACAATACTTGTTTTTTTTGCAATTTCTGTTAATTTTTTCTTTTTCAACAATACCTATATTAGTTCACAGTATCAGAAATATCCTTGATAATTCTGAGTGTAATCTATAAAATTCTGCGGATATCCTGTTTCACATCTGCAAAATTTACCTCTGTATTTTACAGCACCCTATATTCAGAACTGTAAAATACCCTTGCCTGGCACATCATGTATTGTAGAAAATCCTGCGAAAATATGATTTCTCTCATATCCCCGCAGGATAATTCTATCCGAATCAGTTCATAAATACAAGTCTTTATGGACATGTACATTTTTTTATACCTGTTTATACTTATTTACAATCTCTTTCATCCGGGAAAGTTTTTCTTCCATGTCTTTCACCAGTTTAAACTGTGTTCTGCAGCGATCCAGATTATGTCCCTCTCTGTGAATCTTGAAATAATGATCTCCCTCCAGATAGTCTGTGAGGAAACGCATTCCACATTCAAAGGTCATAAGGATTGCTCCCATGGGAAGCATATCCAATTCTGTCTCAGTCAACGCACCGCCACAGCCTTCAATGAAGCCTTTAACATAAACTTCATACAAGTGAAGATCGCAGGACACCTTCGTCAGGTCTTTCTCATCCTCTGCTCCGGTACTTGCGCCAAAACGGATAGAATCGCCGAAATCATTTACGGAAAGTCCCGGCATTACGGTATCAAGGTCAATCACACAGATGGCTTTTCCCGTTGCATTATCAATCATAATGTTATTCAGCTTGGTATCATTATGTGTAACACGCAACGGCAGCTTTCCCTGATCCTGCATATCGCACAGGACATGTGCCAGTTCTGTGCGGTCCAGCACAAACTGAATCTCTTTTTCCACATCTGCTGCTCTGTGACATATATCTTTTTCCACAGCAGTTTTAAACTTATCCAGCCTGTCCACCGTATTATGAAAATTTACGATGGTCTCATGAAGCGTTTCTGCCGGATAGTCTGCAAGCAGCCTCTGGAAATGCCCGAAAGCAACTGCACTCTGGTAAAAATCTTCCTCATCTTTTACCATATCATAGCATGTGGCATTTTCAATGAATAAATATACTCTCCAGTATTCTCCGTCCTCATCTACATAATAAGGAAGTCCATCCTTTGTCATCACAAGATTCAGAGTCTCTCTCTCCACATCTCCACCGTTTTCCTGGATCTTTTTCTTCAGCCAGGCAGTAACACCGCTGACATTCTCCATCAGTTCCACAGGTTTGGTAAAAATACTCCTGTTCATTTTCTGAAGAATATAATGTTTGCCTGTACCGTAAGTCAGTCGGTAAGTATCATTGATATGTCCGCTTCCATAAGGAACACATTCTGTCAGATTATCTTCCAGAACAAATGCACTGGTGATATTCTTTATCTCCCGATTAATTTCCACTCAATTATTCCTCCCATAATCTCTGTGGATACAGCCCTCCATCTTTTAAATTCTGAATGGCAGCTACTACCACAGGTTTATCTTCTTTGTAGGTTACGCCATACCATTTATCCATAGATTTCAGAACCTTTACAGTTGCTCGCTTCTCACCGAGAAGTTCATCTACTACAAATGGCAGGAAATATTCACATTTCAGCGGGTTTACTTTCAGATTCTCATCCAGGAATTTAGGGAATCTGTCTTTCAGCTCTTTTAGGATACTTGCGGAAAATCCCCACATATTCATGGATACTGTACTGCCTTCCGGAAGCATAGTCCATGTTTTTCCATCGTCTTCTGTATAAGCTGTGCCGCCGTCATGCTTTTCGATATGGGTACGCTCGTTGATCTTAAGAAGATGTCCTTCTTCATCTGTAACGCACACACCTCTTGCCACATGGCCATTCTCTGTCAAAGTATTTTCCAGTTTATAGCCGACCATCATATATCTGTAAGTATCTGCGGTATCTTCGTTCTCTGTCAGGAAATCATATGCCATCTTAAATGCATGGCTTCCATAATAGTCATCTGCATTGATTACAACGAATGGTCCGTCGATTTCATTGATACAGCTTAATACGGCATGTCCGGTTCCCCATGGTTTCACACGTCCTTCCGGTACTTCATAGCCTTCCGGAATATTGTGAAGATTCTGGAAAACATATGATACTTCCAGCTGATTGCTGAGGCGGTCACCGATGGCGCTTCTGAAGTCTGCTTCATTTTCTTTTTTGATAATAAATACTACTTTTTGGAATCCGGCCTGTACTGCATCATAAATGGAGAAATCCATGATGATGTGTCCCTCTTTATCCACCGGATCGATCTGTTTCAGACCGCCGTAACGGCTTCCCATACCTGCTGCCATAACTACTAATACTGGTTTCTTCATAATTTTTTTCCTCTTTTCTTTAAATGTTTTTCGTTACTCTCAGATTACCTGGTAACTTTTTACATTCATCTTATCATACTATGATTTCGAGGTCAAAACGTGTTACATAATACCTTTCACAATCGCAAACGTTACTGTTCACTCCGTTCACAGTAACGTAGCCAAAATTCATTCCAGATTGCCTGCGGCAATGGAATTTTGGCTTGTATGTCTCGGGATTTTGGCATATTCATGCCAAACACCTCGCGGGATAGTGGTGTGTGAACAGTATCGGAAAATGTTAAATGATCATAATTCATTCAGAGAATGAAAGGAATATCCCATCTCTTCCCATTTATCCAACAGTTCATCCAGAATCTGCGCATTAGTGGAAGAGGTGCTGTGCAGCAGTACAATAGCTCCCGGATGAATCCGTTTCGTCAGTTTTGCAATAGCTTCCTGCGGATCTGGCTGGTTATCCTGGTACCAGTCTACATAGGCAAGGCTCCAGAAAAATGTGTGGTATCCCAGTTCTCTGGCCATAGACAGATTCTGTGTACTGTAGATGCCTGTGGGGGGCGGTAAAATTTTGTCATTTCTTTTCCTGTAATTTCCCTGTAAATTTTTTTCTACATCGGATAATTCTTTCTGAAAAGATTCTTTTGTGGAAATTTTTTGACATATCCGGGTGCGTCATAGTATGATTGCCGACAATATGCCTTCCGTTTCCATTCGTTTGATCAGATCTTTGTTTTCCGAAATGAAATTTCCAACCACAAAAAATGTAGCAGGTGCCTGATGTTTTTTCAGTGCATCCAAAATAGCAGGAGTATTTCCATTTTCAAAGCCTGCGTCAAAGGTGAGATAGATTTTCTTTTCTTCGGTATCTTCAGCAAAAAAGGCATTGTACTGAGCCAGTTCTTCTATCGTTGCATTTCCAACAGGACGTTTGCCTTCTTCCTGAAAACTGAGTCCCCAGTTGGAACTTTGGGCAGAAGCAGCAGTCTGTCTGGCAGTGTTGTGCGATACGATTTTTCCTATAGAGGAACCTATAAATGCACAAGCACAGAAAAGAAGAAAAATCTTGGTAAATCTGGAAGAGAAAATCCGAGTGGAAGATATGTATTTGAAATGCATAGAGAGTATTAACCTCAGAACGGAATGATATTAGTTTAATATATGAGAGAGAGGGGAACTATAGAAGCTGAATGACAAATAAAAGAGCCACAGATTTATATTTCATCGTGGCTCCTGTTAAGATTCTGTATCCAAGGATGATACCTCACTTTCTGTAAAATAAATTATGAAATTGTATGAATTTGAATTATGAAATTAACGGTTCAACTTACTGTCCCATTGGTCTGTACCTTCCTTTTATAGTTTCATAGGGTAAATCGTTAAGTTTTCATTGGACTGTACCTTCTTCATGTAAATGAACGGTTACGTTTTATAATAGGGTAAATCGTTAACGTTTCATTGGACTGTACCTTCCTTATTTTGATTGAATGTCACTTTAAAAATAAGGTAAATCATTAAATTTCCATTGGACTGTACCTTCCTTGTTTGATAGGAACTACTTATAAAACTTAGTTGGATTTAAAAGCTTAAGTTCTTGGTGGTCCGTACCTGCCTTTCTTATAAGTCATGAATTTGAAACTTTGCTATTCTGGTGGTCTGTACCTCGCTTTCTTAAATTATGAAGAAAAGATTATGTTTTCGGTGGTCTCACTCCTTTACTTTTTTGTTTTTCGTAATCCCTTTTGTTTTATGAACTTAATATAACAGATAAAGAATGAAATGTCAAGAATGAAAATAGAAAATTTGCAAAAATATTTAAAAGATAATATCAAAATTATTTGTATTGATAAAATATTCTGAAAATAATAATGAATATAGACAATGCATAGCCGGAAGCATATTGGGTAAAAATATGGTTGTAAAGATATACAAGTCAAATTACGTTACTGTTCACGCCGTTCTCAGTGACGTATTTTGACTAGTACATCGTTTTCGAAATAACTATACCACTCACTTGTCTGCGAATCCGATTGCACAGGTCTAAAAGCCTCAGCGTAGCCCGCTACGCCTGCGTTTTTATACCAGCACACTCGAATCCGCATCCTACGCGATTGGTATGGTTATTTACGAAACGCTGTACTTGAGGTTTAACTGTGAAAATATGGAACAGTTACCGGTTTATTAAAATGATCAGGAGGTTCTAATATGTTACGTTATCTGCCTGTAAGAAGGGTTCATGCAAGACAGGTACTTGATTCCAGAGGAAATCCTACAGTGGAAGTAGAAGTAACAGTAGGAGAAGGTGTGATCGGGATAAATGGATATACGGGAAGGGCAATCGTCCCTTCGGGAGCTTCCACCGGAAAGTTCGAGGCAGTGGAGCTTCGTGACGGAGAAAAAGGCTGCTACACCGGACTTGGTGTCCGCAAAGCAGTGGAGAATGTAAATACAAAGCTGGCAGAAGCAATTCTTGGAGAAAATGCTCTGGATCAGTCCTATATTGATAAAAAAATCATAGAAACAGACGGCACAGACAATAAAAGTAATGTAGGGGCAAATGCGGCACTGGGAGTATCCCTGGCAGTAGCAAGGGCGGCAGCAGCAGCTCTTCGCGTTCCTTTATATCAGTATCTTGGCGGCTGCCATACCAGACAGATGCCTGTACCGATGATGAATATCTTAAATGGGGGACGTCACGCTGACAATACGGTGGATTTACAGGAATTCATGATCATGCCGACGGGAGCGGAAAATATGGAGCAGGCGATCCGAATGTGTGCGGAAGTATACCAGTTTCTCAGAATTATCCTGAAACAAAAAGGTCTGTCAACAGCAGTCGGGGATGAGGGAGGTTTCGCACCGGATCTTTCCGATTCAGAAAGCGTCCTGGAAGTGATTCTGGAAGCAGTAAAAAAGGCAGGGTATGAACCCGGAAAGGATATCAGCATTGCAATTGATGCTGCGGCAAGTGAACTGTACGATGAAGAAAGAGGCGTTTATGTTTTCCCCGGAGAAGGAAAAATGAAAGGGGAAGAAGTTCTCAGGGATTCCGGCGAGATGATAGAATATTATGAAAAACTTACAGAGAAGTTCCCGATTGTTTCCATTGAAGATGGACTTGAGGAAGATGACTGGGAAGGCTGGAAACAGATGACAAAAAGACTGGGAGATAAAATACAGCTTGTAGGTGATGATCTGTTTGTCACGAATATCAAACGTCTTGCATGTGGAATCAAACTGGGAGCGGCAAATGCCATTCTGATAAAATTAAACCAGATAGGAACACTTTCAGAAGCATTGGATGCAGTGGAAATGGCACAGAAAGCGGGATACAGGGCAGTAATTTCTCACAGATCAGGAGAATCGGAAGATTCATTTATCGCAGATCTGGCAGTTGCCACAGGTGCCGGCCAGATTAAGACAGGTGCACCCTGCCGTTCGGACCGAAATGCCAAATATAACCAGCTTCTTCGTATCCATGAGGCCTTGGGAGACTGGCAGTGTATGAAAATCCTTTTAAAGAAAATGAAAAAAATTGTTAAGAAACCTGACAAAAACTCTGAATTGTGGTTGAAATCCCCATCCGGCTATGTTACAATGAAACTCAGTTGATTAGGAGGTGTAACGAAGTGCAGATTATTAAGATCATTCTGAGTGTCATTTTCATAATAGATTGCATCGCTCTTACAGTAGTAGTTCTTATGCAGGAAGGTAAGCAGCAGGGACTTGGTGCTATCGCCGGAGCAGCAGAAACATACTGGGGTAAGAACAAAGGTCGTTCCATGGAGGGCGGACTTGTTAAGGCAACCACTATTATGGGAATTTTATTTTTTGTAATTTCTGTAGCATTAAATATGCTTGGTTAATCAGAAAAGAAATTTGAAACACTCTTGTTATGTGCAAGAGTGTTTTTTGTGTCATAAAGAGCTGAATCAGATAAAAGTCCTCTGCGGAGGCTGTGAGGAGTAATATGAGTAAAAAAGATATGGACAGAAGAAAAAAGTTTATCCTGGAACTGATGGGAGATCCTATTTATCAGCCAATGAGACTCCGCGAGATTTCTTCTCTTCTGAGACTTTCAAAAGAAGAGAAAAGAGAGCTGTATGATGTTCTGGACGAACTTTGCGAGGAAGGAAAGGTATCTGTAGACCGCAAGGCAGATATGAAAAGGTCAAAGGAAAATGGAAAAAGAAAAAAGATGACCGTTATTACGATGACCGAAGAGAAGAATACGGATCAGAGTATGGTAGAAAGAAGAAAGATAAAAATAAAAAAGAGCAGCCGGAGGGAATCCAGGCTGAGGGAACATTCATCGGACATCCCAAAGGTTTCGGCTTCGTAGAAATCGAAGGACAGGATGAGGATATCTTTATTCCTGAAAGTGATACAGGAACAGCCATGCATCAGGATAAAGTAAGGATCATCATCAGAGATGACAAAAAAGAGGGAAAACGCCAGGAAGGTGTAGTTGTGAAGGTTCTGGAACGTGGTATGCCTGAAATTGTAGGAACTTACCAGTTAAATCGGGATTTCGGTTTTGTGATCAGTGATAATCCGAAATTTTCCAAAGATATCTTCATTCCGAGAAAAGAAGCAGCAGGAATTAAAAATGGTGATAAAGTAATCGCGGTGATCACAGATTACGGCTCCGGAAATAAGAATCCTGAAGGAAAAATTAAGGAGAATCTGGGAAATATCCGAACACCGGGTACAGATATCCTGGCAATCGTCAAGAGCTTCGGAATCCCAAGTGAATTTCCTGAGAAAGTAATGAAGCAGGCTCAGCGTGTTCCGGATCATGTGCTGGATGCAGACAGAGATGGAAGACTGGATCTGAGACATCTGCAGACAGTTACTATTGACGGCGAAGATGCCAAAGACCTGATGATGCGATTTCCCTGACAAAAGAGAGGGACATTTACCATCTGGGAGTCCATATCGCAGATGTAAGCAACTATGTACAGTATAACAGTGCTCTGGACAGGGAAGCACTGAAACGTGGAACCAGTGTTTATCTGGCAGACCGCGTTGTGCCAATGCTGCCGGAACGTCTTTCCAATGGAATCTGTTCTCTGAATCAGGGAGAGGACAGACTGGCGTTGAGCTGCCTGATGGACATTAACGAAAAGGGTAAGGTAGTTTCCCATCAGATCGCGGAAACAGTGATTAACGTAAATGAGAGAATGTGCTATACTGATGTAAAGAACATTCTTGAGGACACAGACGAAGAAGCAAAGAAACGGTATGATGCACTTATCCCGATGTTCTTTATGATGAAAGAACTGTCCGGAATCTTACGAAACAGCCGCCATCACAGAGGTTCCATTGACTTTGATTTTCCGGAGAGCAAGATTATTCTCAATGCAGCAGGAAAAGCAATCGATGTTAAGCCATATGAAGCAAATGTGGCAACCAAAATCATTGAAGATTTCATGCTGATGGCAAATGAGACTGTGGCACAGGAATACTGCACAGAAGAGATTCCGTTTGTATACAGAACCCATGATAACCCGGATCCGGAGAAAGTGGAGAGTCTTCTGACATTACTTCACAATCAGGGTGTGAAGATTCAGAAAGCAAAAGAAGAAATCACGCCAAAAGAAATCCAGCAGATCATCGAAAGTATCGAAGGGCTTCCGAATGAAGCAATGATCAGCCGTCTGGTGTTGCGTTCCATGAAACAGGCGAAATATACAACAGAATGCAGCGGTCACTTTGGACTGCAGCAAAATATTACTGCCATTTTACATCTCCGATCAGAAGATATCCTGATCTGCAGATCCACAGGATCATTAAGGATAACTTACGAGGCAGACTGATGCGTGAAGGCAGAACCGAACACTATGCTGAAATCCTTGATGAAGTTGCGAGGCAGTCCAGTGTATGCGAACGCCGCGCAGATGAGGCAGAGCGTGAATCAGACAAGCTGAAGAAAGCAGAATACATGTCCTACCATCTGGGAGAAGAGTTCGAGGGAATTATCTCAGGTGTTACCGGATGGGGGCTTTATGTGGAACTTCCGAATACTGTAGAGGGACTGGTTCATGTCAACACGCTGCGTGATGATACTATGTTTTTGACCAGGAGAGCTATGAACTTCGCGGTGAGATGACAAAGAAAGTGTACAAGCTGGGAGATAAGGTTCGTGTCCGCGTGGCAGAGGCAGATAAGATGCTCAAGACTGTAGACTTTGAGCTGGTTTCTGATATCCGGGACGATGAAGAAGAGAATTAAATAAAAATGTATGGATACACTTCTGGTATTTGATGATGAAGAAGAGAGTTAAATAAAAATGGCTTGGAGGATATTATGGCAAAGAAAAAAGGAATGAAGCTGATTGCCAATAATAAAAAGGCATTTCATGATTATTTTATAGAAGATACTTATGAAGCCGGCATTGCCCTTGCAGGAACAGAGGTAAAATCCTGCGCATGGGTAAGTGTAGTATTAAGGAATCCTTTATACGTGTGGAAAACGGAGAGGTTTACATCTACGGAATGCATATCAGCCCTTATGAAAAAGGCAATATTTTTAATAAAGATCCCCTGAGGATCCGTAAGCTGCTGCTTCACAGGTATGAGATCAACAAAATCGAAGCAAAGCTAAAAGAGAAAGGTCTGACGCTGGTACCTCTGAAAGTTTATTTCAAAGACAGTCTGGTAAAAGTAGAGATCGGAATGGCTCGAGGTAAGAAACTTTATGACAAGAGACAGGATATCGCAAAGAAAGACCAGAGAAGAGAAGCAGAACGTGACTTTAAGGTTAAGAATCTATATTGATAATATTACCAAATCCTTTGGCTCAAAATTGTGAAATGTTATGAAAAAATTAATGGATATTGCAAAAATATTCGAAAATTCGTATAATCTATCATATAGATAAAAAAATAACAATTCATTTTTCAGGCAGATGAGCTGAAAGGAGTGGTGCCCTATGAAAACAATCACGATCAGCAGACAGTATGGAAGCGGTGGAAGACACATTGCAGCTTTGCTTTCAGAAAAAATGGGAGTTCCCTGTTACGACAGTAAGCTTTTGCTGAAGGAAGCAGAGAGGCATGGAATCAGCCAGGAAATCATCAATGAATTTAAAGGCAAGACCAGTCTTCTCTATGCAATCGGAGTAATGATGTCGGAAGAATCGCAGGATAAAAAACGCCTGACAATTCCGGAGAAGATGTTTCATGCGCAAAAAGAGACAGTGAAGCGCCTGGCACAGGAAGGTCCATGTATTTTTGTGGGAAGATGTGCAGACCAGATCCTGAAAGATGATAATCAGCTGCTTCGTGTGTATATTTATGCATCTGATATGGAAGACCGTATTAAACGGATCAAGAAAAATAAGCATATTTCTCAGAGAGAGGCACTTGACAGAATTGCATATAAAGATCGTCAGAGAAGAGATTATTATAACTTTTATACAGGACATGAATGGGGCAAAATGGAAAACTATGATATCTGCCTGAATACTTCGGTTTTATCAGAGGAAGAATGTGTGGAACTTCTGATGAAGCTTGCAGAATAGAAATATATTAAATATGACCACAAAAGGATAAGAAAGGACTGCCAGAGTAACATGGCAGTCCTTTCTGTTGGAGTATCCGCTGATTACAGTGTGTGCTTCCTTTTGTGCAATAATATGAAGTAGGAAAAATGTGATTTTTTCATAAGAATGCGTCCGCAGGCAGAAACTTTAAAAACCTGAAAGTCTTAAAATTGTATGAAATCGGCAGAGGCTTAGTTGACAAGTTTTCGATACTCTGCAATAATAGGGAATTGAAAAAATGACATTGTTAAAAAGAAAAAAGATATTCCATATAGCAGGAGGGAATATATTATGAAGAAACGTTATTTAATACTGGCAGGTCTGTTAGTAATGACAGTGGCAGCTGCCGGATGTGGTAAGAAAAAGACAACAGAGACAGCACCTGTAGAGGTAACAGCTACCCCGACTCCTGAAGTAACCAAGGCAGTCGATATGGTGGATATGCAGCAGACAGCAGATGAAGACATAAAGAATGTAATGGGGGAGAAAACTTCCACAGCATCTAAGATTGTGTTTGTAAATAATACAGGGGATGACATCCAGTCACTCTATATCCGGACTCATGTGGATGAAGACAGTGAGGATTATGATGCAGACGAGGATGGAGGATGGGGAGATGATCTCATCAATGGAATGTTTACCCTGACAGATAAGGACAAGGCACTGTATTATATGCAGACTGCAAATACACAGACATCAGGTACACAGACATCAGGTACACAGACATCAGGTACACAGACATCAGGTACACAGACATCAGATACACAGACATCAGATACACAGACAACATCCAACAAGAGTACAGCTTCCTATGATATCCGTATTGCATATGCTGATGAGGACAAGAATGAATGCTTTTTCCGCGATATTCCGCTTGGAACAATTTCGCAGATTACGTTATGTATGGATGGCACAGATGATGATGCGATCCCATATGCAAAATATCTGACAGGTACATCAACAAAAGAAGTATCCACGCTTGATGCGGTAAAGGAACGTCTTGGCATTACAGATGACAGTGAGTCAGAATCAGATTCCACAGACGACAGTGATAAGAAGTCTGCAGATAATTCTGATTCCACAGATAGTAACAACAGTTCTGATCAGAATAATAACAGTGGCAATGGAACCGGGGATAATTCAGATGATCCGGGCAATGGAGGAAACTCAGACGATCCGGGTACTAATGATAATCCGGGCAGTAACGATGATCCGGGAAATGGCGGCGATATGATTTCCACAGCAGAACAGTATATCGGTCAGTCTCTGGATGCACTGGAAGGCGCATGCGGTTCTCCACAGGGCAGCAGCTATGAGGATGATCCTGAGACAGGTAAAACAGGATTCCATTATTACAGCAATTTCACAGTTTCTACAACAGTTGATGAAAATGGTAATGAAATTGTTGCCGGAATATGGTAGAATAGAACTACGAATGTAACAGAGGAGGTATTCCGATCCTCTGTTACCTGCGATAAAATTAATTTCAGGAGACAGTTACTATGAAACGTGTATTATTAAAATTAAGCGGTGAAGCCCTTGCCGGTGAGAAGAAGACCGGATTTGACGAGGCGACTGTTATTGAAGTTGCAAAGCAGATCAGGACAATTGCTGAGGAAGGACTGGAAATCGGCATCGTGATCGGCGGAGGTAATTTCTGGAGAGGACGCACCAGTGAGACTATCGACAGGAATAAGGCTGATCAGATTGGTATGCTTGCAACAGTTATGAACTGTATTTATGTATCTGATATCTGCAGATACCTTGGATTAAAGACAGAAATCTTTACACCATTTGTATGCGGTGCATTTACAAGCCTTTACTCTAAGGATGCAGTGGAAGCAAGCTTTGCACAGGGCAAGATCGTATTTTTTGCAGGCGGTACAGGACATCCTTACTTCTCCACAGATACAGCCACTGTACTTCGCGCAGTAGAGATCGAAGCAGAAGCAATCCTTCTTGCAAAAGCTGTTGACGGAATTTATGACAGTGATCCGAAGACAAACCCGAATGCAGTAAAATATGATGAAATTTCCATTGAAGAAGTAGTTGCAAAGAAACTGGCAGCTATGGATCTGACAGCATCGATCATGTGTATGGAACAGAAGATGCCGATGCTGGTATTTGCACTGGATGAAAAAGACAGCATCATCAATGCAGTACATGGCAAATTTGTCGGAACTAAGGTTACTGTATAAGTAAGGCTTATAAGTCAGTTTACAGAGAAAGTGTAATATAAAAACTATAAAAAGAGGGAGACGAACCTAATGGATGAGAGAATTCAGAAATATGAAGAGAAGATGAAAAAGACACTGGCAAGTCTTGAGAGCGAACTGGTTACAATTCGTGCAGGACGTGCGAACCGCATATCCTTGACAAACTCGCCGTAGATTATTACGGAGCTCCGACACCTCTTCAGCAGGTGGCAAATATCACTGTCCCGGAAGCTCGTATGATCCAGATCCAGCCATGGGAAAGCAGCCTGATCAAAGGAATTGAGAAAGCAATCCTTACCTCTGACCTTGGATTAAATCCAAGCAACGATGGTAAAGTAATCCGCCTTGTATTCCCGGAACTTACAGAGGAACGCCGTAAGGAACTGGTTAAAGATGTCAAGAAAAAAGGCGAAGCAGCCAAAGTAGCAGTCCGCAACATTCGTCGTGATGCAAATGATGCATTTAAGAAACTTGCAAAACAGGATGTATCTGAGGATGAAATCAAAGAACTTGAGGAGAAAATCCAGAAGAGCACAGATAAATATATCAAAGAAGTTGATGCGGCAGTGGATGCAAAGAGCAAAGAAATCATGACCGTATAAGGGAAACGAAAAGGAGAGCTCCATGAATGCGGGCTCTCTTTTTATCTGAATGAGATAATGGACCGGAAACTGTGGTTCATTATGATGAGACAGTAAGGTTAAAGGAATAACAGGATAAGAAAAGGAAACAAGAGTATGAATGTACCAAATCATATTGCCATTATTCTGGATGGTAATGGACGCTGGGCGAAGGCAAAGGGAATGCCCAGAAGCTACGGACATGTGAAGGGCTGTGCAAATCTGGAAACAGTCTGTGACTATATGAAGGAGCTGGGAGTTAAATATGTGACTGTATATGCTTTTTCCACAGAGAACTGGAAACGTTCCAAAGATGAGGTGGACGGTCTGATGAAACTGTTCCGAAGTTATCTGAAAAAATGTATTAAACTGGCAGATAAGAACAAAATGCGTGTCCGGGTGATCGGAGAGGTTTCGGCATTTGATCAGGATATTCAGGAAAGTATTGCACGTCTGGAACAATATTCTCAGAAATATGATGAAATCTATTTCCAGATTGCATTAAACTACGGCAGCAGAGATGAGATCATAAGAGGTATCCGCAAACTTGCGCAGGATGTTGCAGATGGAAAAGTAAAGCCGGAAGAAATTGATGAGCATGTTTTTGACAATTACCTGGATACGGCAGGAATCCCTGATCCGGATCTGATGATCCGCACAAGCGGTGAATTGAGACTTTCCAATTTTCTGTTATGGCAGATGGCTTATACAGAATTTTATTTCACAGATGTGGCATGGCCGGATTTTAATAAAGCAGAGCTGATTAAGGCTATTGAGAAATATAATCAGAGAGACAGAAGATACGGCGGAGTTAAGGAGGAGTAAAGAATGTTTAAGACAAGACTCTTAAGCGGAATCCTGCTTGTGATTATTGCGCTTGCCACTATTATCAGCGGTGATTATGTGCTGTTTTTCACACTTCTTGCGGTTTCTCTCATTGGAATGAGAGAATTGTACAGAGCAATGAAGGTGCAGGATGAGAAGATAAATCTGCTGGCAGCAGCAGGCTATTTAGGCGCAGTATTATATTATCTGGCAGTACTGCTTGATTTTGAGAGGTATGGAGTGCTGGCAATCATTTTCGGACTTGTGCTGCTCATGTTTGTATACGTGTTCACTTATCCAACCTATGAGGCAGGGCAGGTAATGCCTGCACTGTTTGGTATTGTGTATGTGGCAGTTATGTTGTCGTTTATTTATCTTACCAGAGAGCTTCCCGGTGGAAAGTTCCACGTATGGCTGATCTTTCTGTGCTCATGGGGATGTGATACCTGCGCATATTGTGTGGGAATGCTGATCGGTAAACATAAAATGGCACCTGTCCTCAGCCTAAGAAATCTGTGGAGGGAGCTGTGGGTGGTGTGGCAGGAGCTGCACTTCTTGGTGTGATCTATGCAGCAGCCACTCAGGGACCGATGCTGGAATATGCTGTGATCTGTGCAATCGGAGCACTGATCTCCATGGTAGGCGATCTGGCTGCATCTGCGATCAAGAGAAATCAGGGGATTAAAGATTATGGAAAATTAATTCCGGGACATGGAGGAATCCTTGACAGATTCGACAGTGTGATCTTCACAGCACCGGTTATTTATTTCCTCTCTCTTGTGATGATTGAGATCTAGAGCATATATTCTTCTGATATACATGTTTACAGTATTTTCTGATATGAGAACTGTCAGGTCAGAAGTAATTTTATAAAATTGTTGTATAAGTATTGAAATGAGGTACAATATGAAAAAAGTAGCAGTCTTAGGTTCTACAGGTTCGATCGGAACACAGACACTGGATGTGGTACGTGCAAATGATGACCTGGAAGTAGTTGGTCTTGCAGCAGGCAGCAATGTAGAAATGCTGGAGAAGCAGATACGTGAATTTCATCCCAGACTTGTTGCAGTCTGGAAAGAAGAGGCAGCCAGAGATCTGGCAGTACGTGTGCAGGATCTGGATGTAAAAATCGTAAGCCAGATGGGTGGTCTTATCGAACTTGCCAGAATGGAAGAATCAGACATTCTGGTGACCGCTATCGTAGGAATGATAGGAATCAGACCAACTATGGAAGCAATCCTTGCAGGTAAGGATATTGCTCTGGCAAATAAGGAAACACTGGTAACAGCCGGACATCTGATCATGCCGTTGGCAAAGCAGTTCGGTGTGCAGATCCTGCCTGTAGACAGCGAGCACAGTGCTATTTTCCAGGCACTTCATGGAGAGAAAAGAGAGCAGATACATAAACTGCTCATCACTGCATCCGGCGGTCCTTTCCGCGGAAAGAAAACAGCAGATCTGGAGAAGGTGACTCTGGAGGATACGCTGAAGCATCCGAACTGGGTAATGGGACAGAAGATTACAGTGGATTCTGCAACTCTGGTAAATAAAGGTCTGGAAGTTATGGAAGCCAGATGGCTTTTTGATGTAGATCTGGATCATATTCAGGTTGTGGTTCAGCCGCAGAGTATTATCCACTCTATGGTGGAATTCGAGGACGGTGCAGTGATGGCACAGCTTGGAACACCAGATATGAGACTTCCGATACAGTATGCATTATGCTACCCGGACAGAAGATTTTTAAAAGGCGACAGACTGGATTTTCATATGTTGAAGCAGATCACCTTTGAGGAGCCGGACAGGAAAACTTTTAAAGGTCTTCCAATGGCGGTGGAAGCGGCAAGGGCAGGCGGCAGTATGCCAACCGTTTTTAATGCTGCAAATGAGCTGGCAGTCCGCAAATTCCTTCAGAAAAAAATCAGCTTTCTGGATATTTACGAGATTATCGGGCAGTCTATGAGCAGACATACAGCAGTAAAGGATCCGGACCTGGATCAGATTCTGGAGATTGAGAAAGAAACTTATCGTTGGATTGAAAGCAGGTGTAGATTGAAAATTATTATTGCAATTGTCATATTCAGTGCAATCATTCTCTTTCATGAACTGGGACATTTTCTTTTTGCAAAGCTGAATAAGATCGTGGTCACAGAATTCTCTCTGGGAATGGGACCAAGACTTTTCAGTTTTGAGAAAGGAGATACCAGATATTCACTGAAACTTCTTCCTATCGGTGGCTCCTGTGCCATGCTTGGGGAGGATACGGACGTAGAGAATGAACCGGGAACTTTTAACAGTGCGTCTGTGTGGAGCAGGATTTCTGTAGTTGCCGCAGGACCGGTATTTAACTTTATCATGGCATTTGTATTGTCTGTGATCATTGTAGGTGCTGTAGGATATGAACCATCCAGAGTTCTTTCCGTAAAGGAAGGTTCTGCGGCTGAGGCGGCAGGACTGAAAGAGGGAGATATTATTACCGATTATCAGGGATATCACATTGATCTGGGAAAAGATCTCTATGTATATTCCTATCTGAACCAGCTGAAAGAGGGAGATACCATTAACCTGACTGTTAAGCGTGACGGAAAGAAGATGGACATTTCCTATAAGTCGGATACAAATGTGAGATACCTTCTGGGCTGCAATTTCAACGGGATGATACTTCTGCCATGACAGTGGAATCTGTAATGGATGGAATGCCGTTGCAGGAAGCAGGGATTCAGCAGGGAGATGTGATCACATCCATTAATGGAGTGAAGATTACAAATGCAGCAGATTACCAGAAATATATTCAGGAGAATCCGCTGACAGAAAAGTCTGTAAAGATTACCTATTCCAGGGACGGACAGGAATATGATATTACGGTTACACCAAAAGAATACCGTACGGCAGAATCAGGATTTACCTACAATATGTATTCTGAAAAAGCAAAAGGGCTGAATGTAGTCAAATATGGTGCCGTAGAAGTAAAATATATGGTACGTACAACGATTCTCAGCCTGAAAGAGCTGGTCAGCGGAAAGCTTGGAATGAAAGATCTGAGTGGTCCGGTCGGAATTGTGGATGCAATCGGAACTACGTATGAGGAAAGCAAAAGCGAAGGAACCATGATCCTGTGGATGAATATGCTTAATCTGGCAGTTCTGCTCTCTGCAAACCTTGGAGTTATGAACCTCCTTCCGTTTCCGGCACTGGACGGTGGACGGCTGGTATTCCTTGTCATAGAGGCAATCCGCAGAAAACCGATTAACAGACAGGTGGAGGGCGGCATCCATTTCGCAGGGCTGATGCTGTTGATGGCGCTGATGGTATTTGTTATGTACAATGATATTGTCAAACTGATCTGAGATAAATGATAGACAGAATATTTTTATAGATAGTTAGCTCGGGCAGAGCGTGAAAAAAGTGAATAATGTAAAAATATTTGCAAAAAAGACAGATTTTTAAAAAAAAGAGAAATCTGTCTTTTTTGTAGAATTGTTATAGTTGACGGATGAACGTAGCCAAAATTCATTCCAGATTCCTGCGGCAATGGAATTTTGGCTTGTATTGTCTCGGGATAGTAGTGTGTGAACAGTAACGTCGGAATTCTTTTATAATAAAGGTAA